>Ga0180437_10009541_pt1 | contig 11996 bp, 6 predicted proteins | sample SS_ome_4_FD_132410 | JGI IMG/M metagenome (GOLD analysis project Ga0180437, IMG submission 132410) | Hypersaline lake sediment archaeal communities from the Salton Sea, California, USA - SS_3_D_1 metaG | ecosystem: Environmental > Aquatic > Non-marine Saline and Alkaline > Hypersaline > Sediment... | reverse complement strand
GTAAGACAAGAAAAGAAGAGGCATTATTTGAAAAGGGCAATCTGCAAAAGCTGCGGATAGCGCTGTTCACGCATGATACGTTCGGACTGGGGCATGTAAAGAGGTGCCTGCATATTACCAGGGTGCTGGCGAAGCGTCTGCCGAATTCTTCGATACTACTAATTACCGGCTGTCCTGCTCTGGATGCGCTGAAGGACCTGCCGCCGAACGCGGACTGTGTCAAGATTCCGACAGTGGTGAAGACGGGGGCGCGTGATTGCCGGCCTCCGCATCTGGCTCTGTCCGTGGTCGAGACGACGCTGCTGCGCTCACGGATAATAAAGGAAACGGTGCTGGCTTTTGCACCGGACGTATTTGTTGTGGACAATTTTCCCCTGGGCTCGCAGGGCGAGCTTCTTGGGCTGCTTCAAGCACTCAAGGACTCGGCGACCCGGACTGTGTTGGGTCTGCGGGACGTGCTGGATGCCGGCGAGGTTGTTCAGGCCGACTGGAAGAGACAAGGCGTCTACGAAGTTCTTGAGAGATATTACGACCGTATACTGGTTTACGGGCTGCGTGAGATATTCGACGCGGCGCGAGAGTATGGTCTTAAAAGATTGGTGGCGCGGAAGATACGCTATTGCGGCTATCTGACGGACACGCGTCCTGTGAAAAGTACGGCGAGGCGTCTGAGGTCGCAACTTGGTGTCAACGGTGCGTTTGTTCTGGCGACAGGCGGAGGAGGAGGGGATGCTTATCCGCTTCTCAGCCGGTTCGTTCGGGCGGCGGACATGCTGGATGGTATTTCATCGGTGGTTTTCACCGGCCCTTTGATGGGCCAATCCGACCGCGAGAAGCTGCGGGGGCAGTTAAGAAAGGGCTCGCCGGTTATCCTGCGCGATTTTGTGCCGGACCTGCGTCCCTATCTGAAGGCGGCGGACGTCGTTGTCACCATGTGCGGATACAATATGGCCGCCGAGATACTGGCTTACAGACCGCGCGCGATAGTAGTGCCGCGGACATGGAGATACGGGGAGCATAGCAGGTGGAACCGAACCAGGCCTGAAAAAGAGCAGATAATACGTGCAGAGGTCCTTGCGAAGTTCGGTCTTGTCACGCTGATCGAACCGGAGGAACTAAGCGCCGAACATCTGGCTGAGAAAATATGCGAGCTGCTGAGTTCGCGCCGGCGGAGGTCCACGAAGAAGCTGAACGTTGGTGGAGTTGAGCGGGCGGCGGAAGAAATCATAGCGGCGGCTGTAAGCTGAAGGAGGCGAGCGGTGTCTATGGATGACTCAAAAAAGAGGGTCGGTTACATCCTTAAGAAGTTCCCGGTGCTCTCGGAAACATTCATTCTGAACGAGCTTCTGGAACTGGAGTCGCAGGGGGTCGGCCTGCACGTCTTTTCACTGGAAAGGCCGAATGACCCGCGGTTTCACGAGGACCTGCCTAAGCTTAAGGCCCGTGTTTCGTACGTACCGGATTTTTCCGATGCGGCTGTGCTCTATAAACACACCACGCGGGCGGCACAAACATACAGCAAGCATTATTGGAATTCATTGAAATATGTTCTGAAGCACGGCAAGCCAAGCCTCCTCTGGCGTTTTTTTCAAAGCTGCTACATTGCAAATCAGGCGAAGAGCTTCGATGTGCGTCATTTCCATGCTCACTTCGCCACCCGGCCTGCGAGTGCGGCGTTTCTGGCCTCGTCGATTACCGGGCTGCCCTACAGTTTCACGGCGCACGCAATGGACATCTTCAAGTCCGATCTGAGCAAAAAGTCTCTTGCCAAGAAAATGAGGCGGGCGAAGTTCGTAGTTTCAATAAGCGAGTACAACAGACGGTATCTTTCGCAATTTGTGGACGGAGATTCGGGCAAGATAGCGAGGATTTATAACGGGATCAACCTTGAGCGTTTCAAGCCCGACGGCCGGTGCAAGAACGGCAGGTTTACGTTTCTTTGTGTTGCGCGGTTTGTCGAAAAGAAGGGCCATCGAATTCTCATAGAAGCCTGCGAGCGGCTTGGGGGACGTGGGCTCGAGTTTGAGTGCCTGCTTGTCGGCAAGGGCAAGCTGCGGTCTTCGATAAAACGGTCGATAAAGGAGAAACGGTTGCAGAAGTTTGTCAAGCTTCTGGGACCACATTCGCAGGAGGAGGTCTTAAGCCGCTGTCACGAAGCGCATGCATACGTGCTGGCGTGCACGGTGGGTTCGGACGGCAACCGAGACGGACTTCCGGTTTCAATGGTCGAGGCGCTTGCGTGCGGTCTTCCTGTGATAACGACTCCGATGACCGGAAATCTTGAGGTGGTCAAGTCGGACCACAATGGGCTGGTGGTTCCGTCCGACGATGCGGACGCTTTGGCCGCCGCAATGGAAAGAGTCATGTGCGAGGCGGGTTTGTGCGAAAGACTGAGTGCCAATTCGAGAGCTTCGGTGCTGTCGCGGTTTAATCTCCACGAAACCGCATCATCATTGAAACGGTTGTTTGCGGAAAGTCTGACATGAAGATTTGTTATCTGAGCTCGGATCTGGGTATAGCGCTTGACGGCAGCAAGGGGGCGTCGGCGCACATTCGGGGCTTTGTGCGCGCCCTTAAACAGTTGGGACATGAAGTAGTGCTTGTCACCTCTTCGGCCGATGGCGATGCGGGGCTGGGCATGCCGGTAAGAGTGATTCCCAGGCCCGACTTTTTGTCGGGTCTTCCGATGGAATCTCATCGGCGCATGGTCCGTGCCCTGAGCCATACGTCGAACAATGTAATGGCGGAGGCGGTGGTGAAAGAGGTGCTCGACGAGTTTCAGCCGGATTTGATTTACGAGCGTTACAGTCCGTTTGCGGTAGCGGGCGGTATTGTGGCAGGTCAGAAAAAGGCCCCGCACATACTCGAGGTCAATGCACTGCTTTCGAGCGAAGGCAAGACATATCGAAAGCAGGCGCTTGGCGAGGTCATAGAGGTTCTGGAGCTGGTTGCTTTCGAGCATACATCATCGATAGTAGCCGTCAGTGACCAGTTGCGGGAATCGCTGGTCGCACTTGGCGTATCGCCGCAGAAGATCACGGTTGTTCCAAACGGGGTGGACGAGATGTTTTTCGCTCCAGCCCAAGGTCCTTCGGGCCGAGCGGATAGCGACCGGGTTACCATCGGGTTCGTTGGCAGTCTCAAACGATGGCACGGGATCGAGTTTCTGGCTGACTGTTTCCGCGAGCTTTCCAGGAATCCGGTCTATCATCTTCTTGTCGTGGGGGATGGTCCGGAGAGAAAGCGGCTGGAGCGGCTGGCCGAGGAGCTGTCGGGTCGGGTTACGCTGGCAGGAGCGGTACGACACGAGGAAGTGCCGCGGTATCTGGCGGCGGTGGACGTTGCCGTTGCGCCTTATCCGAAACTTGAAACCTTCTATTTTTCTCCGTTGAAAATTTTAGAGTACATGGCGGCGGGCAAAGCACTTGTCGCGACAGAGACAGGTCAGGTAAAGGACCTGATAGAGCCCGAGCGGACGGGCCTGCTGGCGCCGCCAGGCGACCAGCAGTGTTTTGTAAATTTGGTCGAGCGGCTTTCGAATGACAGGCTTTTGCGAGAACGTCTGGGTAAAAGCGCTGCTGAAGAAGCTCGCCGCCTCCACACATGGAGACACAGAGCCGGCTTTATCATGGAAAAGGTCGCGAACAGGGTGGTTGACGGAAGTGAAAGGCATGAACGGTCAGTGAAGGTCAAGTAAGTATGGTCAAGAGCAATAGCCACAACGGTGTACTCGGCTTTTTCAAGCAGAACCGGCGGAAACTTGCCGGGGAGTGGAAAAAGCTGCAGGAGTTTGGTGCTGTGGCGGGAAGGTTCTACCCGTACGTTCGCAAGAACATGAAGCGGCTGGCTCTGGCGCAGGGTGCAGGGGCCGGTTATGTTCTGATGGGTATGCTTGAGCCGTGGCCAATGAAGCTGATTTTTGACAACGTGTTGCTTAAGCGCCCTTTGCCTGTTTTACTTGCGCCTGTTGGGGGATTAGCCGGCGATCGTCCGATTTTGCTGCTTACTATTTTGATTATCTCGATAATAGTAATAGCTCTCATTCGGGGAGTTTTCTATTATTACCAGCGATTGTTGGCCTCGAGAAGCGGCCAGCGGATCACGGCCGAGTTGCGTGTTGATTTGTATAGTCATCTCCAGGGGCTTTCGTTCAGCTTTCACGACCGCCGCCGGACGGGCGATTTGCTTTCCCGCCTGACCACCGACATCCGAATTCTGAGGCAGACTCTCATCTCACTGCCGCTGACGATAACCAGCGAGACGGGCCTGATGGTCGGAATGGTGGTCGTGATGCTGGTTATGGACTTACAGCTTTCCCTTCTGGCGCTGATGGTGGTCCCGCTGCTGGCGATGCTTCTGGCAAGATATCAGCGGCCCATGAAGCAGGCGATCCGAAAACAGCGGGAGCGGGAAGGACATCTGGCGAGCATCGCCTCTGAGGTTTTAGGGGCGATTAAAGTGGTCAAGGGCTTTCACCAGGAAGAGGCGGAGGTCGACAAGTTCACGGTTCAGAACAAAAGCAGCCTGCGTTCCGGGCTGCGTGCGGCGCGTATAGAGGCCAAGCTCAAGTGGGCATCGGAATTAGCGGTCGCAGTGATAACGTCGCTTGTTCTGGGGGTAGCAGCTTACCGGGTACTTTCCGGAAGGCTCTCGCCGGGCGACATACTGGTATTCGTGGCGTATTTGAGGCAGTTCAACCGGCCGCTGCGCCGTATCTCGAGGTTTACCGAACAGGCCGCTCGCGGGACGGCTTCCGGTGAGCGTATTCTAAAGATGCTCGATATCCGCCCGGTCATAAAGGACAAACGTGATGCTGTAACTGCGGGTCGTCTGCGCGGGGACATAGTCTACAGGGACGTGAGCTTCGAGTACCAGGCGGATGCCCCGGTGCTGCACCACGTGAATTTGCGTCTCGAGCGCGGCCAGCGGGTGGCGCTTGTCGGGCCGACCGGGTGCGGCAAGTCGACCCTGGCAAGCCTGCTGCCCAGGTTCTACGATGTGACGGCGGGGGCGGTCATGATCGACGGCAGAGATATACGAGATTATAAGCTTCGGTCGCTGCGCGAGAATATCGCTCTTGTTTTTCAGGAACCCGTGCTGTTCGCAACAACCATTGCGGAAAACATAGCTTACGGTAAACCGGATGCATCGGCAGGGGAGATAGGCGCCGCTTCAAGGCGGGCGGGAATACACCGGATCATTGAAGAGCTGCCCGATGACTATGAGACGATGTTGGGCGAAAGGGGCGGCACTTTGAGCGGAGGCCAGCGACAGTGTATCGCAATTGCTCGGGCTATAATCAAGGATGCGCCGATAGTAATTCTGGATGAGCCGACAGCCGGTCTGGATAATCAGTCGGCGGCACTGGTAATGAGCGCACTGCACGAACTGATGGCGGGTAAAACGGTGCTCGTGATAAGCCACCAGCCGGCGACTCTGCAGGACGTCGACAGGGTGGTGGTCTTGAGACATGGAGAGGTTGTCCGGGAAGGCTCTGCGTCGCAGGTATTCTCCAACTCGAATCTTTATGAGGAACTTCGTCGCTGAAAGCGTGAGGATTTGTTTTATGGATTTCGTGAAGAACTCTTCGTTTCCCGGTCTTTCGACCGCTCTTGAGACCGAAGCGGTCCTGCCGCTTTTGCAGCGGGCCCTCAAGAAGGTGCAGCCGAACATCGGCATAGAGCACGGCAGAGTGGGGGACGTCAAATGCGACGGCAGCGGTCAATACGTACTGCTGTATCATCTGAAGCTCAGGGACGAAAGCAGCGGTCGGTCCAAGAAACAGCTCATGACGGCCAAGGTGTTGGTTGATACCGAGCCTCTGCCGGATGGGCCGAATAGCGAAGAGCTGAGCAGATACCGGCAGGTCGAGAAGCTCTGGATACAGGCACCGATGATTCTGCTGCCCGAGCAGAAAATCGTCTTATATCCGTTTCCGAATGACCCTGAACTTCCCTGGCTGATCGATGCGATTGACCGGCGCAGTATGAGGAGGCGTTTCAACCATCTCAAGATATTCGACGGAGCGAAAGTGCGCAAGGTGAAGGTCAGGATACTGGGTTATACTCCCAACATGAGGGCGTCCTTTCTTTATGATATTGTGGGTGAGAACAGGGTTACGGCAAAGAGCTTCAGACGGCAGTTGATCGGGAAAACAAACGCATTCAAGCGCTCGGACCGTCTTTTTGCGGGCGCATGGGCCTTGTGGTCGGCGGCGGAAGAGCGCATAGGATTCGCACGTCCGGTGGGGTTCATGGCCAATCCGCGGCTTACGCTGCAGGAAAAGGTCGCCGGCAAAAGGCTGGGGGCTATGGTGGATTCGGAATTCTTTGACGTCATGGTCGCCGAGACCGCCCGTGCGATAGCGCATTTTCATTCGTTGTCTATCCCTCTTAGAACAAGGCGAAAACTGAAGGACGAGGTAGGCTCGGTGCGGCGATGGAGTGAGGTGTTGATTAAGGTCCGGGCGGATCTGAAAAGTCGGATCGAGCAATTACAGGATGGCATCGTAAGCCAGATCGAAAAGCGATTCAGTATCCGAGCGCCGGTTCATGCGGACTTTCACCACACCAACGTTCTGGTTGAAGACTCGACAATCCGGTTGATCGATTTGGACGAGATGGCCTGGGGTGACCCTTGTGTGGATGTTGGCCGGTTTCTTGCTTCACTGCGGATACCGTCGCTTCGCTCGTTCGGTAGCATTGACGGTCTTGCCAAGCAGAGGGAGCTTTTTTTGCGGGAGTATCTGAAGACCCGGCCGGAGGACGTGCGCAACGTTCGTCTGTTCGAGGCCGCTTCGCTTCTGACCTCAGCGGCGTCAGCTTTCAGAATCCAGCGACCGGAGTGGGAAAATGAAGTGGAGATTATTTTCCGAGAGGCCGAAGAGGTGTTCGGGGATTCAAGGGTGGCGGCTTCTGTGTCGAAGTCTGCGCCCCAGGCTGAGAAGACCCGGATAGACGCGGATGAGCGCCTGCGGTGGGCTTGCGACCCGACCTACATGCGGGCCGTTCTTACACCTGTTGTCGCCGAACGCTACGGCGCCGAACTGGTTGCCTGTGAGGCGGGCAAGACCAAAAGACTGCGACACGGTTACAAGGTCAGATACAAGGTGTCCGGATGGCTCGAGGGGCGAAAATGGAGGACCGACTTATCAGGCGTTGTGCTGCGTGAAAAGGCAGGGAGAGTTACTCATTCCCGTTTTTGCAGTCTGAGGAAATCTCTTAAGGACTGTGGAAGCGGGCTTCTGCTGCCTCGGCCGATTGGTTTTATCACTGAAATTTGCACGGTGGTTGTCGAACCTGTTGAGGGAAAGACGTTGTCATCGATGCTCGGAACGGGCCGGATTGTCAAGGCCGCCGAAAAAGTGGCAAAAGCGCTTTTGTCGCTGCGTGCGCTGAAGACCGAACCGGACAAAGTGTATCCGATGGAAAAGGAATTCGATTCGGTTCACAGACGGCTGACGCGTTTGAAAGGGCAGTATCCCGGCTTTTGTTCACGGGCGAGTGCGGCGCTTTCTGAGATCGAGGGCAAGACCGAACTTACGGCAGAAATCTCACCGGTTTTTTTCACACTTAAACCAAGCCAGATTCGTATCGCCGGCGGCAGCGTAGCTATTGAAGACATAACTAAGCTAAGATTCTCACACCCATACCTGGATGGGGCCGACTTTGTGGCGGAACTTCTGCTGGCAGGTATAAAAGCCGATAAAACAGCGCAAGCCGAAGCGGCTGCAAGTCGCTTTCGGTCCGCTTACCTTTCGGAACGAGATGCCGGGGGCAACGGCTTCTTGGCCTTCGAGGGTACAGCCGTCGTGCGACTTGCCTGCCGCGAGCTTGCGAGAAACGGCGGGCAGGATGTTGCTTTGAGACTTCTGGATTATGTCGAGCGAATCGTTTCCAATAACGCCTGAACACTGTGTCGGGAATCGAGAAGCATCCTGCGAGGAGAAAGCGGATCGCTCGGCGGAGGAGCTGTGGGAGTTTATCGCGGGCCGCGCCGGCGATAACGGCGTCCTGTTCGCTAACGACAAACACCCTTTCAAGCTTATTGCAAAAGGCGGTAATAATAAGATTGCGGTCGAGGACGCAAGCTCAATCGGGGACTTTGAAGCGAAAACGTTTCGCAGTGTCGTTTTAATGGAAGTTCTGGAAAACGTAAGTCACGTTAGGGCTTCTGAGGTACTGCGGCAGGGATGGGAGCTGCTGAAAAAACGGGGCCGCTTGTTTGTTATCGAGCGGAACAAAGAGTCCTGTGGAAACCGGGCAGGGGCGGGGTGCTTCAAAATCGACAGACTGACGAAAATGCTCAGACCCTTCGGCAGAGGCGTAGTTCTTGGGGACCAGCCATTCAAGTGGGTTGTAATATGCGTTCGCAAACATATCAGGGCCGCCTCCGCCAACAGCTCGAAAGACAAGCGTCTGAGAATCACGGCTGAACTTTGCAAGGGAAAGGTCCTTGAGTTCGGCTGCGGCAGGGGAGAGCTTAGCGAGAGAATTCACTACCAGGGACTTGTCGTGGTCGGAGTGGACAAGAATCCAAACAAGATCGCACAGGCGAGGAAGAACTGTCCGGGCGTAGAATTTGTCAATCAGGATGTACTGGAGCTGCCCTTTGAGTCGGAATGTTTTGACACCGTTGCTTTGCCTGAGATACTGGAGCACGTCCCGGAGAGCGTGGGTGAGAAGATGCTCGAGTCGGCGTGGCGCTTCCTGAAGCCAGGCGGGCGATTGGTAGTGAGTGTGCCCAACGAAAACTGTGTGCCCTGTCGAACTCACGTTCGTCAATTCAGCCGCTCGTCACTGAGCACGATTTTGAGCAGGTTTGCAAAACCGCAAGTTGAAACACGCCAGCCGTACAAATGGCTGATTATGTACGTCGAAAAGAAAAGCATTTCGTAGGTTCTTGAGCCGCCGCCGGCTTGATGGAAAATGGAATCACCGGGAGAGGGCAAGTGCACGAAAAACAGGTACAAATGATTTGCCAGTCAATGACGCGAATACTGTGTACAAACCTGTATACAGAGAATTTGCAAAAGATACTTCCTTTGGTAAAAACGGGATGTCATCGCCTGGCACCGCTGAGAGAGGACATTCCTCAAGCGGGACGAAAACGAACGATGTTGATAAAGCCTTGCCCGTAGAGAGATCAGGCGTCAATTCGAGCCTGGTGTCGTCGTATGACACGCCCTCAAAAGAAGAGTGGGCCGGGTTGGATTCGAACCAACGTAGGCTTTCGCCAACGGGTTTACAGCCCGTCCCCTTTAGCCGCTCGGGCACCGACCCATGATTCGCACCTGGTATATCGTCGTGCGATGTCGGTTAGTTTAGCCCGGCGGGTGGGGTGTTGCAAGGAGAATTTTTCAGATTCCTGCCGTGCCGGAGAAAGGGTTTACGCGCTCCGCGGCGACGGCGTTGTGCGCGACAGGCCCTGTAAGGCGGGCGGGCGCTTCAAGCCCGGAAAAGAGGCGGCTAACTCAGCACCTTATCAGAAAAAAACTCGTAAAATTTGGCAAAAAATTCTTGCAGATTTCAGCCGGTTTGTGTTAAATTGATGGCAGTGAGTACGTGGAGGCCTGCCAAAAAACGGGAAAGGGTCATCCGAATGACGGATTTGAGAGATCGGGCGGATAATATTGGCTTGAAAGGGGCGTGAGATTATGAAAGAGGCAAGGATTAGACAATCGGCTGGGATAGTACTGGTTATGATCATGTTGTGCGGGGCCGGATGGGCGGATTTGAGCGATGGCCTGGTGGCCCACTGGACGTTTGATGAGGGACAGGGGGATATCGCCCACGATTCGGCGGGTGGTAATCATGGGGCAATACATGGGGCACAATGGGCCGAAGGGCGAATCGGCGGGGCGCTGGAGTTTGACGGCGTAGATGATTGTGTCGACACGGTTGATATCGACTATCCTGACAGCTTCTCTGTTTCCCTCTGGGTCAATCTGTCGAGCACAGCGGATAGGCAGGCTTTCATTGGTAAGCATACCGCCGACGGGCAGAATCTCTTTCTTTTCGGACTGTACGAACAGGGGTATCACGTTCGTATCCGCGACGATTGGCATACGGCCGGGGTTCCGGCGGTAGGCTGGCGGCACCTCGTGGTTACAGCCATTGCAACTGACGGTAGGAGTGAAATTACCCTCTACAGAGGCGGGCGAGCCCTCTGGACGCATGTTCTCAACGAAGTTGGAGGGCCAAAAGACGGGCTGCCTTGGACTATTGGGCAGGATTGGGATCGCGGGCTTGCCAGGACCGATTTCTTCTCGGGAGCGATCGATGATGTCCGGATTTACGCCAAGGCCTTGTCTGCTGAGGAGGTTCGGGGGCTTTATGAGCAGGGGCTGCCGGAGGTTTTTGAGTATCACGTTGATGGTTCAACCGGCGATGACGGTAATGATGGGCTCAGCAGGGAGAGTGCGTTTGCGACGATTCAGCGGGGGATTGATGCGGCATCGGATGGTGATACGGTTCTGGTATGGCCGGGGATTTATGGTGAGGCAGTTGATTTTGACGGCAAGGCGATAACGGTTCGAAGTGCGGACGAGCCGGCTGTTCTGGAGGTTCCGGATTATTTCGCGGTCTTATTCGTCAGCGGGGAGGGGCCGGACAGCGTGCTTAGGAACTTCGTCGTAAGAGGCGGCTTCATGGCTGTGTTTATCGCGGGGGCCTCGCCGACTATAAGCAATCTTACGGTCGTTGACAATCAGTACGGTATCGAGGCCTATGCCGGCGCACAGCCGGACATCAGCAACTGCATCTTCTACAACAACAGCGGCGGCGACCTGTTTCAGTGCGAAGCCCGCTACAGCTGGGTCGAGGATAACGAACTGCCCGTCCTCCCCGAAGGCCTGGTGGCCTACTGGAACTTCGACGAAGGCGAAGGGGCCACGGCATACGACTCAGCCGGGGCGAACCACGGGACGATCAATGGCGCAACGTGGACCGAGGGAATAGTTGGATACGCGCTCGCATTTGATGGGCTCACCAACTCAGTCGCAATTGAGGATTCGGAAAGCCTCGATGTGAATCAGGCGTTTACTATCGCGGCGTGGGTCAATGCCACGCAGTTTTTTGGCGATGGTCACATCAGTGGTAATCCGATAGTCTGCAAGTGGAAGTCCAGCCCAATTGGGCAATTTCACTTAACGGCTTACACCGGAGGGAACCTGGCCTTCCGTATAGCCGATGGATACACGGAGCATCTGCTGACAGTGGGAAACACTCTGAGCGTTGATACGTGGCATCACGTAATAGCACAGTATGGTGAATCACGTATCAGACTTTTTGTGGACGGAGCGATGGTCAGAGATACAGTCACGAGTATAAGCTCGCTCTATTCGAAGGAATACAGCGAAGATCAAGTTTCGATTGGCCACGATATAGGACTGGGCGTGCCCGGCTGGTATTTCGCGGGCAAGATTGACTGTGTTCGAATTTACAATAGAGCTTTGTTTGCTGAGGAGGTCGGGCGGCTTTATCAGGCTGGATTGAGCGGGCAGGGGCTTCCAACAGACCCGCTGTTTGTCGATGCTGCCAATGGTGATTATCATTTGCGGAGTGAGCGTGGGCGGTACTGGGGGGAGCATGATGTCTGGGTGCTTGATTCTCTAACAAGTCCGTGTGTTAATAGTGGTGATCCGGCGGCGGATGTTGGTGATGAGCCTGAGCCAAACGGCGGGCGGATAAATATGGGGGCCTACGGGGGAACGCGCTTTGCGAGTATGGGCGAGAGGGAGCCGATGGCGGGCGATCTCAACGGCGACGGTGTGGTGAATATGATAGATATGGCGATTCTGGCGGATAGCTGGCTGCGGACGGAGCAGGCCGGTGAGCATTTTGCGGGTGACGGGTAAGCAGAGGCGGCAGGACGGGGGGAACAGGTCGATTGTGAAGCTGCCGGGGCGGCATCTTGCAGGGGATTCGGGGCCGTGAAAGGGCCGCTTGCATCATTTACAATACTCAGGTAGGGCGTTTATGCTTGACGGTCTGGCG
>Ga0180437_10009539_pt1 | contig 12000 bp, 16 predicted proteins | sample SS_ome_4_FD_132410 | JGI IMG/M metagenome (GOLD analysis project Ga0180437, IMG submission 132410) | Hypersaline lake sediment archaeal communities from the Salton Sea, California, USA - SS_3_D_1 metaG | ecosystem: Environmental > Aquatic > Non-marine Saline and Alkaline > Hypersaline >... | reverse complement strand
TAGATGAGCGCAAGCTGGACAAGGGCAGGCTATTTATCGCCAAGATGCGCAACGGACCATCAAGGTATGCCGTACCTATAAAATGGGATGAGGCAATGCAATACACAGGCGATGTGAAGGGAGCCATACGATGATTGACATTGAAAGTTGGGTTATCCAAACGTTTAACGACATACAGCACAAGGGTGATGAAATACTGGCAAACTGCCCGTTCTGTCACTTGGAGGGTTTGCCTGTTGACATCAATTATCACTTGCACATTGGGCTTGACAGCTTTACCCATGTCCACTGCTTTCGGTGCGAGTACAGCAGCACATGGTTCGGCTTGGTTGCCAAGTACGAACGATGCACCATAGGGCAGGCAAAGGAAATTATTAAAAGTGACCTGACGCCCTTGTACGTGTTGCAGGCACGAAAGGAACACAGGGAAGCAAGGGCAGCAAAGCAACAGCAGGCAGTGGATACCAGTATGCCGTCATCGTTTATGACATTGCAGCAGGCAAAAAAGCATGCTATGGGATCCAAGGCCATACGTGATTCACTGCTCAAAGTTTGGCGTTTTTGCGAAAAGCGACGCATAATGGGCTTGGATAATTGGGCAACCATAAAGCGCACATGGGGCATATTTGATGCGCCGGAGTGGTTTGCCTATTTGGTCATACCTGTGGAGAACGGCTTTTGGCAGGCAAGGCGAACCAAGCTGAACGCTCCTGCCAAGTACAAGTCCAAACCAGTTCCAAAAACTGGCGTCCTGTACAATGCGCAAGCCTTGCAGCAGTTTAACATGGTACATATCACCGAGGGCGTTATCAGTGCCGAGTTTGTTGGACCGACTGCTGTTGCCCTTTGTGGTAAGAAGGCAACCTTGCAACAGGCGATAAGGTTGTACCAATCACCCGTTAAAGTGTTTGTAATATGCCTTGACGACAACACTGACAAGGACATTGTACGGCTTGCGGATATGCTTGTGGGCCATGACAAAGCTGTGCTTGTGCGCAAGTATAAAAACGGTGATCCGGCCGATGAAGGCAGTTCGTACAAGGAGTATACATATGCCAACATGGTCAAGGCTAAAATCTTGGCAGGCATGCTATGAATAACGAAAGCCCAGTTTGGCGCAAGATGGCATGGGAAACCATTTACAAGCGTTATTGTAGATGGGCAGGCTATAGGAGAATACGCCCAAGGATGTCAAGTTCGTTGAAGGCTTTTATGCTGCAACAGGGCGCAATCCGGCCGACAACAGGAGGTGACATGGTGCTGTTAAAGTGTGCCCCTATAAGCGTATACAATGACAGGCGAAAACCCAAGCCGTTTGACGTTTGTAGGACGCCCATCTAAGTATGGCATCAAATGCTTACACAGTAAGATACGGGCATACGGTATCCCGTAAAATGGCCGTCGGGCAGGCATGTCGGCAGAGAGGCGTTTTACGGTATCCTTTTACGGGTGAATTTTACGGGCAGCAGGGCGTTTCTTACGGGTATTCACAACTTGTATCTGGTTGTGTATTGTGTACGCATTTAATACCATATTTAGGATGTACGCTAGGAGGCGAAAATGAACGTCGGTTTGGATGGTGGGTTTGCAGGTTTCAAGCTTGTAAAGGCAAGCAAACAGACAACGTATCCAGCAATCGTGGGCAGTGTATTTGACGAAACCTATGGAACGAACGGGCATCGGTCAAGGGAGCTGCTGCAACCAAGGCATGTCCTATACGGGCAGGCAGCAATGAATGAAGCATCGCTCATAACGCGTGTTGAAAACCGAGGATGGTACACTAGCAAGCAGTTTATTGACCTGATGCTTGCAGGCTTGACCGAACTGTCTGCTGCTGTGGTTGTGTCGGCGGACGTGGTTACATGCTTGCCTTATGATTACATGGGCATGGCAGGCAAGGTCGCCAAACGGCTTTCCAACACGTATAAGGTACGACGGCCGGACAGGGAGGAGCAGACCGTCGTTGTCAACGTGATCGGTGTTGTGCCACAAGGATGGGCAGCATTTATCACCCAAGCCCACGATACACAGGGCAAGCGTACCGAAATCATTAAGAACGACCACAAGTACGGCATGGTTGACTTTGGTGGACACACAACCAACTTTGAAACCATGCATGGTTTGCGGACGCTTGATGGGCAATGCAAGTCGGTGGATGTGGGCGTTTGGAAGGTGATTGGGCAGGTTAAGACCATGATTGGCAACAGGTATTCGCAATTGCACTTGAACGACCATCAGTTGGTTGAGGCCGTTAAAGCTGGCAAGGTGATGGTAAAGCAAAGGGAAGTCAGCATTGCCAGCATGGTTAGACGGGCAGTAAAGCCGTTCGCCGAACATCTTGTCGTACAAGCCCAGAACCTATGGGAAGATGGCACAGGCATTGACACGATTTACCTTGCAGGTGGAGGAGCCAGCTTGTTCGGCGATGCAATTGCCAAGGCTTTCCGGGACATAACCAAGCCATTGGATGACGTGGACTTGGTTTATGCGAATGCGATTGGTTGCTATCGGTACGCGTTAAAGTTGGCACAGAAAAGGCAGGCACAAGATGGATAACCTGCCAAGGCAGATTCATATCTATGTGCCCAAGGCATTTGATGACGTGCTGCAATGGTTGCACAGCTTTGAACCAAGGGAACGGTCAAAAGCCGTTTGCAGGGTGATACACGATCACCTTATCCTTGGTTCTTTGCATACCTTGTTATCGCGGGATGTGGGCACGTTGCACGAACTGGTTGAGGGCTTGCAGGCAGGCAATACAACAGGCAAGCCCAAGCCTGAAGTGGAACTGGAGGACGACGAGTTTTACGAGTACGGTATAGGAGGGCAAAGTGTTTGAAAACACTTTTGATAAAAAGCTTGCGAATTTTACCAAGTACGCAACCATTATGACGGCTTTGGTTGCAGGCTTGGCAACAGTGTATAATCCTGTGATTGGTTGTCTGCTTGCCCTGTTTGCTGGGACTGGTTTGGTGCTGCTCAATGCTGCTTATGCTGTGTATCAGTTTGTGGAAGATCGCAAGGCACACAAGCGTCGGCTTGACAGGATAGCACAGCAGGACAGGCAGGCACATGCCATGTGGATGCAGGATTTTCGGCAGGGCAATGTGATGCGTTTTGAACCAGACGCCGAGGGCTTGTACGGCATTGCCTTTGATGGGCAGCAGTTTAGAAACCTGGATACGGGTGAAGTGTTTACCCTTGCGGAAACGCAACAGCTTGATGCGATGCGCCAACAGATGGCCGAAATGGCAACCATGTTTCGTGCCTTGCGAGGCGTTACCAACACATCGGTGGAGCATGTGTTGCAGCAGGCGGACTCCCCTGCTGTTGTCGTTAAACTGCCCAAGCGTATCAGTCTTCAAATGGTTTGCAGCAAGTACGGCATAACGCCCGGATACGAACAGCTTGTGCTCGGCGAGGGCTTGTCTGCCGACGGAACCGAACTTGTGCCTGTGGTATTTAGCATGTTGGAGGCCGTTCACCTGCTTGTGTCCAGCGCATCCGGCTTTGGGAAAAGTGTGCTGCTGGAGGCCTTATGCTATCAGCTTTTGTGCGAGGGCGACGTGGATGTGTGCTGTGTTGATTATGGCGTCAACACGTTTGGCAGGTTTGTGGATCACCTGTTGTACCCAATTGCCGATACGCCACAGACGGCGATTATGCTGTTTGACACCTTGTACGGCATGATGCAAGACAGACGGGCAGCATTCGCAGAGTACCCTGAAGTCAAAAACCTTGCCCAGTACAACAAGGCAGCAGGCACAGATGAGCGGTCGGTGGTTTGCTTTGTGGATGAAAGTGCAAGCCTTTTTCGCAAGGATGGCACAGCAGAGGCAGCAACCGAGATTGCTCAAATGGGACGCAAGTACGGTATCCATATGGTTTGTGCTGGAACAGATTTTAAAGCCGACACACTGCCCAGTGAAGCGTCAGGGAACTTTGGTGGGCGTGTTGCTTTCTATTTGCGCCCAAGCCTATCACTGAGCCTGCTGTACTGTAAAGATGCCAGTTTGCTCCGTATGAAGGGAAGAGGCTTGGCAATGCTTCCAGGAGTAAGCGATTTTGTGAAGTTCCAAGCCGTTATCCTGGACGATGTTGCAGGCTTGCCAACACCGAGGGAACAGATGCTGTATATACCCAAGCAGGTGGAGGAAACCTTTGACGACAAGGTTGTACGCTTGTACGATGGTGGGCAGGGCATGTCGGTTACAGGCATCGCAAAGATGCTGCTCAATAACGATGGCGGAAACCAGTTGAAACGCGTGAAGGGCGTGTTAAGGCAGGCAGGCTATCGGTTTGATTGATAGACCCGAGGGCCGTCGTTTTGTTCTACTAAATATTTACTAAAGATTGGATACTAAATATAATCAGTACCTTTGATGTATTTATATCAAATTTACAAAATATTTACAATTTGGGACTTGCAATGCATCCGTTTTTGTGGTATACTGAGGTCGTTCCACCGCAAGCAAGCACATTAACAAGTACATATAACTGGGAGCGCAAAACGCCGAGGAACGCACTTTTGCACAAGCGTTATAGGTTTAGTAGGTTTAAATGCCCGAGAATACCATTGCAAGTGTAACAATTTACACTGCTTGCATACTGTAACAGGGTTTGCCCAAAAGCCATTTAAATACACACTATAACAAACTGGTAAAAGCTTTTAAAGTGGGCGCATATTGTAAATGTAAAGGTTGTACAAGCAACCAAAAGCAGTTTAGGCAGCAAGGGCACAGCACACAGCAAAAAACGTGGGGCAAAACCTAAATGGGCAAAGGCAGGGCAATACGCAACTTGGGCGCAACCAATTATAATGTTATACCAAAGGCAGGGCATAAAGCACTATATGTAGGTTTATGCCCTGCCTTTGTTGCTTTACCCTTTTTTACTGCCTACAAGCTAAGGTTTGCAGGCAGTAAAAAAGGGTAAAACTGATTACCCTAAAAACAAAAAACAATCAAATAGCTGGGAGGCTAAAATGGCAAAGCAAAAAAGTACAGCACTAGTCAATAACAAGGTTAAGAAAGTTAAAATGCGGGAATTTACTCAGCAAGACTGGTACGGTTTCGCAGGAGCCGAGGGCGAGTACCCATACGAACCGCACATCGCTTTCCCGTACTTTAAAAACTGGGCAACTTGGGACGATGTAATGGCCGAGGCGGATGGCACATTGCAGATGGCAATGATTGCCGACAAGAACGGCTTGGCAATTTTCGGCGTTGAGGCAATGTATCACCTGGAATGCAGGTTTGCAGCAGCGATGGTTCTGGCAAAGCACATTATCAAAAACGTTGACCGTATTATCCAGTTGGACGAAATGGGTTTTGAGTTTATTGATATGCGAGTATAGTTGACGGGCAGGCTATAGCAACCAATCGCTTGGTTGCTGTGGTTTGAAAATCAACCGTAATCAAAAAGCTGGGAGGCTTATAATGTACACAGTGATAGCAGTTTTCCAAAATGAGTACCTTTACAACGTTACCCGTACTTTCAACCACGTACAAGCAGCAAGCAACCTTGACGCCCAAGTGCAAATCGCAAACGCGTATCGCGGCATTATCATAAACGGCTTGCTCTTTCAGTACGTGCATACAGCAGTTGAGGAGGCAGCATAAAATGTTCGCAGCAAGTTATAATCGCAGTGACGCAAGCAGGGAGTTCAAGTTTGTGTACTACAATTTCAAAACCAAACGGTTCTACAGTCGCAAGGTTAAAGTCCAACGCGGATGGGAAGATCAAGCACTTGCGCACGAGGAAATAAACTTGGGATGCAAAAAGGGCGACGACGCTGTGCCCTTGGGCTTGTTGGCAAGCATTGCAAACACTCGGCCGGACTGGTACGTAACATCGCGTCAGGGTTCTTGGGGACAGCTTGCTGAGGCAGGCATAACGGTTCCATCACTTGAAGATCTTTGGTAGGAGGAAAACCAATGACAGCAGAATACACTTTAACGCAAGTCAAAACGGCTTGCCCCAACTTGTACAAAGTTTGTGAAGAATTGGCAATGGACAATAATTGCAGGCTTGACCACTCGGTCAAACTGCCCTTTACAGCCGAGCAGTTTAGATTGGCTGAGGCAAAGCTTGCCCCACTTGCGGACAGTAAAGTTGGCGACATTATTACAGGGCGCGACGTTATGGCCCAGTTTAAAGAAGGGCGCAAGGATTGCCCGGACACACTTTGCGCTGACTGCGACAATGTAAACTGTGACGGGCACGAGTGGTTACAGTCGCTCAGTTGGGATTGGTGCAAGGAGCAAAACCTGCTTGAGTTTTTGGGCTTGGGCGGAGAAGCAACTATGGGTGACGCACTTGACGCCAAACTGGGCAACCACATCGGCGACATTCTAAACCACGTTTTCAACTGGGCTTTGGAAGGGTATATGGCAGGCAGTTGGACAGAAGTTGATTAAGGGCAGGCTATAGCAGGCAAGCGATTGTCTGCTGTGGTTTGAAAATAATCAATTTATAGCTGGGAGGCTAAAATGGCAAAGGCACAAGGGTTTGACAACAAGTCGGCCATACAGATGGCAAACTTGCTTGTGAAGGTTGACGACAAAGTGCTTGCCCGTACACGAGGCCGTATGAAGGGGATGGCAAACGTGGTCGGCAGGCACAGCAAAGCACGACGGGCAGCAGTTGAGCAATGGTTGCTGGACAATGGTTTTGAAAATTATCACAGCGACTGGTACACTGAGCATTTTTACCAAGTACAGCAGGGCAAACGTTTTCGGCTTGGCAAGTTTGACATCGGCATATGCCAACACGGAAAATACTTGGACATTACAGTAAACGATCAAAAGGTTTTACATCAACCACTATGGCAACCATACTATCCGGTGGAGGGATAATACAATGAAACGCAACAGAGTGACGGGCGTCGGCATACGGGCAAGCACAAACGTTGAAAGCAAGGCACACAACAAGGCAAGGCAAACGCGGGATCGGTTTAAACTGCTGTTGGAAGGTCCATTTTATTTCGGCAACAGGGAAGAACCTCCGGCTGGATACGGCAAACACGCACAGGAAGAAAAGCGTCACGCCCTGCAAGCTGGCGACAAGTGCTTGATTCATACGCACGACAGATGGGCAGATGACAAGCTTATGGTCTGCAACGTGGTAAAGGTTACAAAAACTCAGGTCACCGTAAAGCATCCAACGGGCAGTGTTGTCCGGTACTACAAAGACCGAGGCGACGAGTATGGCAAACGTAGTGAAAGTTCACTGTACAAGCGTATGGAAGAAACTTTGTACGCGTTTGACCAAGTGCTTGTGGACGCGTTTGTAGATATGGCAACTTGGGCAAAACGGGCAAAGCATTCGGCCGATATGTACCTAAACGGCATTGACAATATGCTTGCTAAGATTGGCGATTTGGACGCCGAGCAAGTTGGCGAACTTTGGTTTGTTATGCAGGGCATGCTCGCTGACAACCAAGTACGCAAGGAAAAGCGTGAAGCAGAGAGGGGATGGTAGTATGGCAGGCAAAATGACACAGGTAAGCATCGGGGCAGTGTTGGCACAAACGCAAAAAGCTGTCCAGGTAATCTATACTCACTTTGAAGATCCGTACGAGTTTGCTGTGGTTTGGTTGCCCAAAAGCCAAATTGAGCCAGCACGTCACCAGGATGGTTCGCTGTGCTTGTCAACCTGCTGGAGCATTCCAATGTGGTTAAAGCGCAAGATTGCCAATAACGAAAAGCGTTATCTGGGCAAGCGTTTCCATATGCGTGACCACGATGGTTTGCCCAAGGCAGCATTCGGCTTCTGGCGCAAGGGCACAGACCAGGAGTTTTACTGGCAAGGCATACGGGTACACCTTACCCAAACCAAGAACGGTTTCAGTGGCGAGTTGGCTTGCAACGTTTGCGGACAACCAATGCACGACCAAGTGAACGACAGTTATAAGCGCAATCCGGGTCCCGTAACCTGTAATGATTGCTATGCAGAAGCACTGATGGCATAATGGCAGGCTATAGCAACCAAGCCGTATCAACTTGGTTGCTGTGGTTTATCATTATCAACTATACATAGCTGGGAGGCTAAATAATGGATACAGCACAAATCGGTAAAGAACAGTACATTCTTAGGGTAAGCACAGGCAGTGAAGTTGAAAAGCTGTTGGACGCCCTTACAAGGGGCGATTACCTTACCAAGGACGAGTTGAACGAGGTCGGTGGTTTCAGTTGGTCACACTGGGTCGCTAAAAACTGGCTCGCCAAAAACGTGGACAACGTTACAAGCCATTACAACAGGGAAGACAAAACCACGACGCTCAATTATGTGGAAGTACGCCCTCGGCAAGTGGTACAGCACATCCACGAGGCAGAGTTTTCCGGCGATACCCAAGTGGGCGGGACTGGGCAGGGCACACAAGCACAGGACGATAACCTGCAAGCAGGCGAAATCATTTGGCCCGACGCTCCGCCAATGGTACAGCAGGACGATGGGTACAAGCGGACGCCCTTTTACAACATTATGAAATACATGGTTATGGAACAGGGCAAGCACGTCAGCCTGGAAGGTCCGCCTAGTGTTGGCAAAAGCATCAGCGTTGAACAGCTTGCAGCAGAACTCGGGCAACCACTTGTCAACATTGGTTGCGATGGTGGTTTGCGCAAGAGGGACTTGGTGGGTACGCCCGAGATGGTAAACGGGACAACCAAGTTTGTTGTCGGCGAGTATGCTGCTGCTGCTGTGATGGGATGGTGGGTTAAAATTGATGAAGTAAATGCAGCAGACGGTGACGCCCTGCTTTTCATCAATAGCCAAATAGCCAATCCGTTCGTAGTCAACATACATGGCAGGCAGTACAAAGTTCACCCGAACTTCCGCCTGTTTATCAGCTATAACCACGGTTTGATTGGGACAAAGCCATTGCCCCAAAGTTTCAAGGACAGGTTTTACCCAATCAAGGTTTCGTTCCCAACACAGGCAAAGTTGGAAGGCATACTCAAGGCCCGAGGCTTGCCTGCCGATGGTACACTTGGCAAGCTGTCCAGGTATGCCGTACTTATGAACGAGGCACATGGGCGTGGACAAATGCGTTACCAAATCAGTATCCGTCGCCTGCTGGACGCGGGACTGCTTATGCAGAACGGATGGGTACACGATGTCTACGAGGCGTTGGAGCTTGCTGTGGTTGCTGGCATTGATAGCCCAGTGGAAGCAAAGGCAGCTCAAAATGTTTTGCAGCAGTTAAAATCGGAGGCCAATAATGGCACAAGGTGATACTCGGTATAAGCGCACAAGGGGCACAGGAGGCGGGAGCCGTATAAACTGGGATGCCCAGGATAGGGAGCACAGCAGGAAAATAATGCAAGCCGTACTTGATAGCGCGATGGGCAACGTTGAAGGCTATATGCTAAATCTGTCCGGCTCCGCTCTTAGTGGTATAAAGCAGGCAACCACGGTTATCAAAACACGTGGTCGGTACGATTGGGAACGCTTGATGGATAAGTTGACGCCTGAGGGCAAGGAGCAAGTGCAAGCCAAGGTGACCGAGTACGACAAGGACAAGCAGGCTGAGCGCAACCAACGTATGAAGGACGCACAGGAAAAGCGTATACAGGCAATGACGGAAGAAGCATTGTCGTATCGCAAGGCAGCAGGCTTGACGGCCGGAGCATTGCAAAGCGATTTTCACCAAGCTTTAACCTGGAAGGAAGTGTACGGGCAACCTGAGGGCGAGTGGTTGGACGATCCTGTTGCAGCATACACGACAGGCTTGGGCTTTGGTGAAGAGGTAACAGCAGCAACGGATGTCAAGTTGCAGATTACCTTGTCGCTGGATGTAAGCAACAGCATGTGGAACAATCGCATCGCTGCTGCTGCTGTGCAAGCTTTTATTGAAATCGGTATGGCTTTGCAAGAGCTGCAAGCCCAGTATCCAACAAACGTTTATATCCAAACCTTTGTGTTCTGCCTTTACAGTGAAGGCAAACGGGCAATGCGACTGGATAAGCTGTGGGGATATGCAGGCACAAACGCAAAAGAAGATTATACCTTGGGCGTGTTTGACAAGGTGCGGGAGTGGGCAAAGTTTCAACCACACTTGGCAGGGCAGGACACATATATCAACCCACTTTTCCAGGCAATTGAGCAATGGGAAGTTGACGAAAGCGATCCAGGTTGTGTACGGCTTGACCTAGTTATAACGGACGCAGTGTTGGAGCATCCAAAGGACATACGGCTTGCCACACAAACGCAAGAACGACGGGATGGCGAGTTGCAAACTTTGTTTCTAAACTTTCTGCCGGAGGCTGACTGGGCATACAGTACGCTTCCAGCAAGGTGTATCCAGTATCCAGCACAGGCTGACAACATACAAGGCTTGATGCGCAATTTAATCGCGGAGTTTGTGGGCGTACACGTTATGTGATACGCCCACTTTACCAAAAAGGGAGCATATACGATGGCATATAAAAACAAGGACACAAGGCAGTTTGAACACGCGTACCACACTTGGAGTGAAGGCAGGCGACGGGATTTGGCACAAGTTTTCGGCAGTGTTGAAGAAGCACCGAGTGACTGGGGACGACGTTACCAAGTGCAAGCCAGACGGGAGCTGCAAGTTGGCGACAAGTGCTTGATTATTGCATACATTGCAAACGGTATCGGGGCAGGCATGTCGCCTATAACCATTGAGGCAAACGTTACCAAGATGTTCAGCAAAGTGGTTGAAGTGGTTTTTGAGCATAGGGGCACATCGCATCACGCAAGGTTTGTTCTGGTTGATGGCAGGCACAGTTCGTCGCGTGGTATTCCAAACGATACACAGCTTGGCAGGCTTTACAAGTACGCCCAAGTTGGACAGGAATTGCACACTTTGTACGAAAAGGCATTGCACAGGGATTTGACTGCCCACTATGGCAACCTTGCAAAACGCTCAACGCTTATACACGATATCTACTGCCTGTTGCGTACTATGACCAATCCACAATTGCAAGACGTGTTTTCGTTGGTACGGGCAGTGATTGAAGGGGAGGACTATACGATTGGCTAGTGGACATAGCTGTGGGCACGTTATAGCACGACAGAAGGCACAGTTTATCCGGTGGACTTGTGCCAACTTGCACAATCATACACCTGAGGAGCAGGCAATGCAGGCACAGCACGTGGATTATACAAGCCTCAAAGTTGGCGATTTGGTGATTGAGGTTACAAGCCCACGAAACCGGACGCGTCATTACTGCTTGCGTAAAGTTGTATCCATTGGCCCGAAAACCGTACTGCTGTCAAGCCGTACTTGGGACAGGAACGATTACCCGTTTTGGAACGTTAAACTGGGCATACCCATTGGATACCGTATTAGTCGCAACTATCGCACAGGGCGTAAGATTTACGTGTACAGCGAGGAGTTGTTTCGCACGTTGGAGTACTTTGCAATATTTGACGGCCGGATGTGGGATCAGTAAAATGCAGGCTATAGCAGGCAATCACTTGTCTGCTGTGGTTTGTATTTCACTTTATATTAGATGCTGGGAGGCAACTATGGCAAAGCAAAGCAAGGCAACACAGGAGGCGCAAACCAAGTTCTATAAATGGTACGCCGACAAGTATTATTTTGGAAACCCATTGCCCAAGGGATGGGGAGCCAAGGCACAGGAAAACGCAAGGCAGGCAATGGAAGTCGGCGATGCCTGCTTGGTGTTGTATCGCACGTACGGATGGAACCGACATTTCAAGCTGTTTGACGGCAAAGTGGTAAAGGTGACGCCCAAGTTTTTGGATGTGCAAACCTTGGACTCCACTGGGCAGGCATACCCGACGATGCGCTTTTACAAGCACGATGGCGAAAAGTACGGCTCCAAGTCACGTAACTCGTCCAGTTCGTATCTGTTGCTGCAAAGTACGCCCGAGGGCAAGCTGTTGTTTGAAGATTGGCAGCGATTGGTTGAGCAGGACAAGCAGGCAGCACACGAACTGAAAACTCAACGCGAGTACCTGATGGGCAGGATTTACGAACTTGACCTGGATGGGCTTTCCAAGGTG
>Ga0180437_10009538_pt1 | contig 12001 bp, 12 predicted proteins | sample SS_ome_4_FD_132410 | JGI IMG/M metagenome (GOLD analysis project Ga0180437, IMG submission 132410) | Hypersaline lake sediment archaeal communities from the Salton Sea, California, USA - SS_3_D_1 metaG | ecosystem: Environmental > Aquatic > Non-marine Saline and Alkaline > Hypersaline >... | reverse complement strand
GGTAGCACGAAACCGGCGCTGACTTCTAACTGGTTAAAAAAGCAGTGCTGGTATGCGGTAGTGATGCCAATGAAATGCGATGATCCGGTAAATAACTTTATGGAATACATGAAATGAAAAGAACATTTATGCCTATGCGAAATACCGGAAAAACCAGGCGTCTTATGCAGATGTCTTTACACATGCAGCACAGAGCGCTTTATCATTCAATGTATGCTGCTGAACGATTAAGGGCTGAATATAATATGCACATATCGACAAATATTGATGTCAAAAATTGCTGGCAGGCGATAATTGCGTTACGACATGACGTGCAAGAAATTAAGGACAAGTTGAAAAATGGACAGACTGGTTAAAGAGACAATTGCATTATTGCACTGGCACGAAAAAGGGGTGTTTAATAAAAAACATTTATGTGTTGCAGATCCGACACCACAATTTTGGGACATCTGGACAGCTCATAAAGACAGGTTGAAAAGGAACGGTGTAACAGTTACAAAAAGGACAGGTGAATACCAGGTCTGCTTGTGGTCAGATGTGCATGAACGGGCAATTGAACCGGTATTACGTACAAAAACCGGTAAATTGTTGAATAATTGTGGGCTTCTTACATTTCAGAGAAGCCATGTTTTTTTGCTTGTGAGAGCGCTTCAGAGCAACGGTACGGCACTTGACGGGTCTGATACGGGAACTGGAAAGACACCGTGTGCTGCTGCTGCTGTACGTGAATTGAGAGCACCGTTTTTTGTTCTGTGTCCTAAAACTATAATACCGGATTGGTTTTACTGGTGCAGACATATAGGTGTTGAGCCAATAGACGTGATCAATTATGAGGCACTGAAAACCAACAAGCATTATTCGATGACGATCAAAACCACTACCGGAAAAGACGGTAAAAAGAATCGAACGGTCAAATGGAATCTACCACCGGAAACGATTATGGTTTTTGACGAAGCGAGTTGTTGTAAAGGCAGGGGTACAATTAACAGTCTGATGCTGGCAGCAGCGAAGCGACAGGGTTATCGGATCTTATTGCTATCGGCAACGTTGGCAGACAATCCTATGCAAATGCAGGCAACAGGTTTTGCATTAAATCTTTTCCCGAAGTACGGTGACTTTTACCGCTGGATTGAAGCTTATGGTTGTTATCGTAACGGCTGGACTAAAAATGGTTATTCGTGTGACCGTGAAGATCTGATGAAAAGCGGATTCAGTTTTACATCCAATCCTTTTGAAAGGCAGGAAGTGATCGGGAAGCTTCACCAGGCGATATACGGATCTGGACGTGGTGCACGTATGCGAATAGCTGAACTTGGTGACAAGTTTCCAAATAATCAGGTGATCGCAACAGCGTATAAAACGGATAATGCGAAAAAGATTCAGAGGATTTATTCAGACCTGGGAAAAGAGATCAGACGTTTGAAATATCTTAAAGGTAAAACAAGTAATAGATTGACTATAGAATTAAGAGCAAGACAGGAAGTGGAATTGTTGAAAGCGCCGATCTTTGTTGAGCTGGCAAAGTACGCTATTGAGGAAGGGAACAGCGTTGCCATATTTGTTAACTTTCAAAAAAGCATTGACTTTATCTGTCAGCAATTAAAAACTGGTTGCAAGGTACATGGTGAACAGACCGGAAAGGAAAGGCAGCGAAACATCAGACGTTTTCAGGCGAATGAAGAAAGGGTTATTGTGTGTAACTCGAAAGCCGGTGGTATTGGTGTTTCATTGCATGATCTTGACGGTGGGTTTCCACGTTTATCTTTGATTTCGCCTTCATATTCTGCACAGGATATAAAACAGGATTTAGGCAGAATTCACAGAGCCGGTGCGAAAAGTCCAGCAAGACAGCGGATAATTTTTGCAGCCGATACCATTGAAGAAAGGGTATGCGAAAAGATGAAAGAAAAGATAAACAGAATCAGTCGTTTGAACGACGGCGATATGGCACTGGAGTTTTTAGAAGATGCAGAGTGAATTTGTTGCACGTGAATTTTCAGATAGTGAGCTGGAAGGTTTGCAGGGTGCTGCGAATATTGTACGCAAGCATGAAGATTGCGAAGGTACCGGCGTTATGTACAATGGCGAACAGTTTGAAGACTGCGATTGTAGAAAAGTTTTTTATTACCTGCGAGATTTGACCTATTCCAAAATACCGCGATCATACTGGAAAATATTAACGGCTGGATTGATATATGATACTGTTGAGCCTTTTTTGCTGGACGAATATGCGCGTGATCCAGCGGGTTTATATGTTGCCTATTTTGAACATCCAGCAAAAACATTATTTTTAAGTATAGCCGGTAAAAAATTGTTGCAGAACAGAAAGCGTGTTCTGTACATGGAAGCTGGTGATCTTGTAGAAATCCAGAAAGACAATTCTGATGCTTCAGATATTATGAAGGGACGAATTGCAGCAGCGGAAGTTTTACTTTTAGACGATTACAGCAGACTATCGCACGAATGGATGCGTGAAATAGTGTTGCGTATAATTCGTCAAAAGCTTTCCAACGATTATGGTGTATTACTCGCGTTGGATGAGCCAGAAAAAGAAATTGATAAACTTTTAAGTAAGACACCTGGTGGTGAAATAGGTATTAAAACCTTTGAACCGGAAAGTGTCAAAGAGTATATGGATCAAGATTTCATTAATGAGGCGAAAGAAAGCTATGGAGGATTTTCAGAATGACTTTTCAAACGTTCAACAGGAACGACAACTTTTAAGATATGTTTCAACTAAAGATTTTTCAATAGCGCCTGCGATAAGTCCAGACATATTTGCAGGGACACCAGAACGAAAGATCTTTAATATACTGCTGAAATGTCAGAGTCACTTTTCAGCACGTGCATTACCGGATATAATTTTAAGGCACGTTAAAGGCGAGTCTGAACTTGAAGTTATTGACGAAGCGCTTGACAGGATGCTGGCAGCGCCTTCCCTGGCTTCTTACAGTGCTGCACGCGAAGTCTTAAAATCACTTCAAGAAATACATGCTCAAAGAGTGCTTTACGGTACCGGTTCACTCATGCAGTCAGCAGCGAACGCCGGTGAAATCGAACAGGGTTTCAAGGCGATGCGAATGGCTCTTGCCAGTGACACGTCTAAAACAGAGTTTGGCGAGTATATAGAAGATTACACGCTGCGAAAAACTAAAATAGATGAGCGTCTGAAAAAGCAGAAAAAGACGCAAGATATTATACCGACAGGGATCATGTATTTTGATCAGGTTGCCGGTGGTCTTAAAAAAGGTGAAGTGGGTGTTGTCGCTGCGGAAACCGGTGCCGGTAAATCGCTTGCGAAACTTAACTTTGCTGCTGCTGCCTGGTTGCTGGGTTTCAATGTGCTGCACATAGGTCTTGAAATGTCACGTGAAGAAAATGAATTTCGTATGGACACTCTTTTAACACAAATACCGGGGCAGGCTTTCAGGCTGGCAGATCTTTCTAAAGCTGATATAGCACACTGGAAAAATACTATTGACGTTCTGAAGAAAGAACGGAACAACTATATAATGTTTGTCGGTGGCCGAAATATGACGATGCCTGAAATCCTGGCTTTTGCTGAAGGTGTTGAAGGCAGACGTGGCAGACTGGATCTGCTGGTGCTGGATCATATACTGCTTGTCAAGAGAGATTACCCACGTGACCTTCACATGAAGTTATGGGAAAACTTTCAGGAACTTTCAGAGTGGGCGAAAGATCGTCTCATTGCAGTATGGACATCTTCACAGATTACAGATGATGCGATAAAGAAGTCACGTTCAGGCGGTATGAAGGCGAACGCGATCAAGTACGGACGTGCCGTTGCTGAACTTGCACAGGTGGTCTTGACGTTATGGCAGACAGAACAGGGTGCAATGGTTGATGAAATAAACATGTACATTGCGAAAGGAAGAAATATAAAAAGACCGCCACCATACGTTTTAAGATCAGACTATGAGCGAATGGTGCTGGATCTAATATCATTCTGTAATTTCGGTATGGACCGATTTAAGAACATGCGAAATGCTGGAAAGAAGAAACGTAAAACAGGAAGGATGAAATAATGAAAGCAATGTGGAGTTACACGCTATGATATATTTAGATTTAATGTCAAGGTACAAAATAAAAGTAAAGGGTAAAGAGGCGTGGATTTCTTGTCCATTTCATATTGAGCGTGAACCGTCTATGTCAGTGAATCTTGAAACTGGAGGCTTTTACTGTTTTGGTTGTAAGCGTGGTCCTGGAGAATGGTTGGACGCTTTAATCAGTGAACTTGAAGGAATCAGTTTAATGCAGGCGAATCTGATGATCACGAAAGCAACGCTGACAGCAAGACCTAAAATGAATGGTGCACGAAAGCAGTATGACTATATACAGGAAAGTGTGTTTGAAAACTTTTTTCCAATATCGTCTAAACCATATATTGACTATCTGACTAAAGAAAGGCGAATCTCTAAAGCTGTTGCGCTGGACTTTGATGTGCGAGAAGGCAACGCTTCAGATCGTGACTGGAATAACAGAATTATTTATGCAATACGAGACAAGAAAAAACGAATTGCTTCTATTGAAGGTCGAACGATAAACAACGATAGTTTGAGACATCGTAACTGGTCAGGTTCAAAAACCAGTCTCGGTCTGTTTGGAATAGAGCGATTCAAGAAAAAGGTTCCCTGGCTTTTTGTAGTGGAAGCGCCGATTGATTGTATGAGTCTGGCAATGATTAAAGTGCCTGCCGTTGCGATGTGCACGTCAACACTTTCAAAGATGCAGGTTGAAATGTTATATAAGACAGTAGACTACCCTATCATATTGCTGGACGGCGTGCGAAAAGGCACCGAACACGCAAGAGAGGAAGTTGTAGAAAAAATCAGAAAAGAAATGTTTGGCTATTTTCAAAGTGAGTATGGAATTCATACGATACGAAGGCAGAACACAGATCCAAACGACTTACTGAAAAAGGGTGCTCTTAAACATTATATTGATAACGTGTTGAGAGAAAATAAACTTAAAAGAGGAAAAATTCAATGGCAAGAAAAACGAGTAGTAAACCGACAGCGGGTTTCAAAGCAGGTGCGAGAAAAGTCACCACGAAAAAAGAAAGCATCGAAACGTTAATCGTTGTTGGTGATCGAGAGTTTCACTTCCCACCGGATCTTTTTGATCTGGACAGTGTTAACATTGGTGAATTGAGCAGACAGGCAGAAAGCATACCTGGATTGCTTGCACAGTGCGGTGTTGCACTTGGTGAGGCAGAAAGGCAGCTTGCGCGTGCAGAACAGGCATTGTCATTATGGATGGCAAACCATCTTCAGGCAGTCGGTGGTGACAGTAAAATGTCAGAGACAGCAAAAAGAAATCTGATGCTGGACCGGTACTCTGAACAATATCAGAAACAAGCAGATCAGGTCACAGAAATGTCTTATACAGTGAGAGTTTTGAGATCTTACAGGGAAGGGGTCCAGGCAAAATTACAGCTTGCACAGACACTTTCAGCCAATTTGAGACGTGAAAGTGAAGCTTACAGGTCTGGTGCAAATTAAATTTGTTGACAGAAATTCAGAAATGAATATTATGTCATAAAATGGTTTTAGGAGAAGAAAGCTTATGGCAAGAAAAACAACAACAGTAACAAAAAGAGGTGGTTTAAGAGCCGGTTCAGATCAGTCGCGAAGATCAGCGGGTAAAGCCTTTTCAAGCGATACGAGATTGAAAATAAGTAACCAGGATGGTGCAAATCTTTTCGTGATATTTCATCCTGATTATTTGCCGGTGGTTGAACACTATACACCAGGAAGCGATGACAAGAAAATGCATAACTGGTGTGGTGTCCATCTTGAAGGGGATCACGACAAAACATTTTCAGCTTTCAAATATGGTGCGCCTGATGTGTGTGCGGTATGTGCTGAACTTGATCCACTGCGAAAGAAAGCGTATGACGAAAAGAATGAAAGACTTAAAAAGGCGTATCGTGATATGTGCGCAAGTGGAAGCGTTCTTTTAATTGGTGCACCTTGTGACTATGAAAAAAGGCGCTTGCGAACCGGTGGTAAAAGTAATCGAAACACAAAACTGATACCTTATGTGGACGACTACACAGATCAGATAATTGCTATTTCCGGTGCTGCATTTCAAAGATACCTTGCAGCCTGGGAAGAAAATAACATTGACGGTGACGAAGTTTACAAAAAAGGAATTGTTGTAAATTTCCATCGTGGCGTACCTGATACCGGTGGTTTCAATCAGGTACTCTATGTTGAGTTTTATCCTGATGTGCGAATAGATCCTAAAAAGTTTCCAAAGTTGCCGGTTGAGATCGACTTTTCCGCTTATGGCACGTTTGGCGAAGCGGACGAAAACAAGCTGGATGAAGCAGCAAGGATTCTCCGATCTGAAATGCCTGCGATTCTTTCAAACAGAACATCACGTTCTGCGTCAAGTGCACGAAGCACAAATAAGAAAGCATCTAAAAAGAAAGCTGCCAGAAAGGTTAGTGCACGAAGGCGATAATGAGTAAAGCCAGAAAAATCCTTTCAGGATTGGCCGGGCGGTTTGGCAAAGAACTTGTCAAACCGCTTCGCTCTGGAAAAGCTGCTATAAAAGTTGAAGGTTTTTCCTGGGGTGATATGCCGTCGCTGAATTATGTATGTACAGGTAATCCAACAATCGGACTGGTGCGTGGTCGAATATATGAAATTTTTGGACCTGAATCGTCCGGTAAAACTACACTCTGTGTACAGGCGCTTGTGAGCGTACAGCGTGCCGGTGGTGTCGCTGCTTTTGTTGATGCAGAACACGCTTTAGATCCGCGATATTGTGAACGTCTTGGATTGGATCTTGAAGAGTTGCTTTTCACTCAACCGGATTATGGTGAACAGGGATTAGAAATCGCTGAAGCTTATGTTGAAGCGGGTGTTGATATTGTAGTTATTGACAGCGTGGCAGCACTTACTCCACAGGCGATAATTGAAGGCACCTATGATAAGCAAGAAATGGGTACACATGCACGTCTGATGTCACAATCACTTGCGAAATTTCATAAGAAAATAGCAAAGAATAAATGTATCGCTTTATTTATAAATCAGACACGTGATAAGATCGGTGTTATGTTCGGAAGTCCAGAAACAACAACAGGTGGAAAGGCGCTGAAGTTTTATGCGAGTGTCCGCTTGCGAACAATGATCAGCACTGCGAAAGACAAAGCGATCAAGAGTGCCGGTACAATGATGTCCAGTACTGAAAAGAAAAGACTTGGTGCTGAAGGAAAAATCAATTGCATTAAAAATAAAATATTTGATCCTTTCGAGCAGACAACTTTATTGATGAAGTACGGCCAGGGGTTTGACGCTGTTGGTGATCTTTTTGACTTCGCTTCCAAACAGGAAAAAATGAAAGTTGTAAAAACAACAGGCGGTTATAAAGTGCCGGGGATCAAGGGTGTTGTTAAGTACGCGAAATTAGATGAACATGCAGAATGGGTCTGGCGTATAATGCTTGACACGTACGGCGATAAGTTAACACCTGAAGACGAAGTAAAAAAGAAAGTAACTAAAAAGACCGGAAAGAAAAAAGTCACAAAGAAAAAAGTCACAAAGAAAAAAGTCACAAAGAAGAGAGGTACAAGAAAATGAAATATGTGGTAACAGCAGATTTACATATAGGTTTAAGTGAAGGACATGACGCCTGTATTAAAAGAGGCTTTGAACATATCGCAAGTGTATGTGATTCGCACGCTGCGGATCTGATTATTGCCGGTGATCTTTTTGATCGACCGAAACCAACACCTGGCGATTACAGGCTTGCAGGCGAATGTCTTGCAATGGTGAAAGGCAAGAAGTACGTTATTCCTGGAAACCATGACAAGACGGGATCTGGTAGTGCGACGGTACACGCTTATGAAACCAGACTCTTTGAAGGTCATGCGTTACAGGTAATGTCAGACGATATATTCTTTTTAGGTGGTATAAAACATAATTTGATGTTTGCGCCTTACTTTGCTGATACACCGGAAAAAACTTATGCTGATCGTATAACTGAAAGTTATAACAGATATAATGCACCAGGTCAACTGACTATTTTAGTATGTCACATTGATGTACCTGGTGCGATTTACGGTGCTGAACAAGAAATCCAGATCGGAAAAGTTGGTACTCTTCCAACAGGATTAAAGAACGTGGATCTTGTGCTTGCCGGTCATATTCATAAACATCAGAAATTCCAGTACGGAAATGCGACGGTTGTTTATCCTGGTGCGCTTTCCAGAACGTCACACACGGAAGAAAATGAAGCGAAAGGGTTTCTATTGCTGGACACCGAAAAACCCGATAAGATACGCTTTATAAAGCGCACGAATGACAGGCAATATTTAACGGTACAGAGAAAGTGGACTGGAAGTTTTGTGCTGCCTAAAGAGCTGGCTGGAAAGAAAGGATGTATCAGATACATAATTAATGCAGCTAAAAAATATTCAGGTATGATTGACCGACGTGCAATTGAGAAGCGCCTGTTGAAACGATTTGATGAAGTACGTGTGCAGATTAATTATGAGCGTGAAGTAAGCGAAGCTGCAAAGAAAGCTACTACCGGACGTGGGTTTGGTGAGTATGAAGATCAGTGGCTTAAAAGGCACGCAACAGGTCGCGTTGCTTCAATAAGAAAGCTTTTCAGCAGCTATAAGAAAAAATTGGATCTGGATGTTGTATCGACAGGTAACAGGTCAAGCGGATCTGTTCTGAAGCGTGTTTATATAAAAGATTATCAGTCAATTGGTGAAGTCGAATGTGATTTTGCAGCCAATGATTGTGTTGGTATTTTAGGCGAGATTGACGGCAAGCTTACAAAGTCGAACGGTGCCGGTAAGTCAAGTTTTATTGAAGCAATACGTTTCGCATTGAATGGAGAAACCAGATATGCCAAAAATGGTAATGCCGTGCGACGTGGTGCCGATGGCACGCTTGTAGAAGTAGATCTTGAAAATGGTACTGGTGACTATACAGTAAGACGCGCATTGAATAAAAGAGGCACTGCGACAGCACTGGTATTGAAAGGCGATGAACAGCTTGCGCGTGGACCTAATGAAGTGTCTGACTGGATAGAAAAGAATACAGGTTCAACAAAGCGGTTTTTTGATGCGTTGATCTGGCTGGGAAAAAAGAGACGAAAGGCGCTGCTTGAAGCACGTCCGACAGATCGTTTGAAAGCTATCCAGGAACCGTTACCGCTGGATCTGTATGAAAAGATGCTGGTGCTTATAAAGAAAGATCGAACTGCTGCAAAAAGTGAAGTTGATACTGCCACAGGTGCACTGGAAGCACTGGAAGTAGATCCATCAGAATTGACAGAGTTGAAAAAGAAGTTGACGGGTACAGTTAACAAGCGAAAGAAAGCTGAACAGCAGATCAAAGAAATAAAGGTAAAAATAAAAGAGCTTGACGTGATAGCAAGGGATGACGAAAAATTGGAATTTGTTATTGACGATATTAATGTCTTTACCAGACGCTTGAAAAAGAAAACAGATTTTAATATAAAAGGAACTTGCGAAAAGTTTTTACGTGATTCAAGAAATGTTCTTTCCGGTATGGATTCAACACGAAGTGTTCTGATAAAAGATCTTGCACAGATACGTGCCGGTTTTGATATTTATGAAATGCAGCAGGCAGAAAAACAGAACGTTCTTGATTTACTGGCAGGGAAAAGTGAGTGTCCTTTATGCGAATCTGAACTTCCTTTTTCTAAAGTGAAACAACTTACAGGCGCACGAAGGCAAGAGCTGGCAGAAATCAGGAAGAAAATAAATGAAGCGAAAGACACTGAAGCTGTAAAGCAGTCTGAATTGAATAAGCTGGGAAACAAGATTTCAGATCTGAAAGATCGATGTCGTGCTGCTGAAGATCTACTTTCCCTGGAAAAAGATCTTGCAAAGCACCTGGCAGAAAAAGAGAAGCTTGAAAAATTGCATGACTATTCTGTTCTTAAAGGATATGATAAGATGCAATCAGATCTTGTGACGCTTGAAAGAAATCTGAAAACTACTGTACAGGAAATCGGTTCTTTACAAAGTGACATTGCCGGTGTTGAAGCTGACATGAAAAAGATAAAAGAATTTGAGACGAAGCTTAAAAAAGCCAAAACGAAAATGCTGGATCTTTCTGTTCTTTACGAAGCGTGTTCGCCACGTGGAATACCGCGATTGATCAGCAGCGGTGTTATAGCTGAAATCAATGAGACGTTGCCAGAAGTCATTTCAGAGTTTGACGCCTGGCAAGACATCGAAATGTATATTGAAGAGATAGACAATTCAATTGAAATAATGGTATCACTGGACGGTGGCGAATCGGTGCCGGTGGAAGGTTTTTCTAATGGTGAACAAGAAATAGTCAATATCATTCTTGTCGCTGCGTGGAGAAGAGTATTAAGAAATTTGCTTGGTGGTTCTTTTGATTTTACCTTTATTGACGAAGCGCTGGATAACATGGACAATGAAAACTTGCGCCGTGCGATAAAGTATTTCAAACGTGTAAAGCAACAGACGCTTGTTATATCACACAGCAATTTACAGGATTCATTTAATAAAATGGTGGTGGTGTCAAGATGAGTGAAATTGAAAGAAGTTTGACAATACTGATGCAAAAAGTGATCGTGGCTGACAGTGAAGATGATTATGAAGAAAGACGGGACGCGATCACTGAAGAGCTGGAAGGGTACGGCTGGTCTGTAAATATAGAAGACGAAAGCGATGTGTAAAAACGATATTGAATGGTCTAAAAAGTGTCGTGAACGTGACAACAATATGTGCAGATTTATTTTGCCTGGTTGTCATGGAAGAGCAAATCAGGTTCACCATATTTTCGGTCGAAAGTTGCAGGCGATTCGTCTTGATCTGGATAATGGACTATCCTGTTGTACGAATTGCCATAACATAATAGAAAAAGGTGGTGAATGGGTAGACGAATTTATTAAGAAGCGTGTCAGACCTGAAGTTTGGGAGCGCTTGATTAATAAAATTGAAAAATCTTATGGAGAGGGTACATACACATGAACAGGGACAATCTAATAAACGAAATTGAAGAGTTAAAAAAAGCCGGTTATTCTGATGCGATGATTTCTGCTTTTGTTACTGTGCAGGCGATTGATCGTCTGTCTGATATGATTGCGAAAGTGAATGAACCACCAGAACCGGAAATAGCAGAAGCCAAACCTGAAGCTGAAAAACCAGAAATGGTGATCGCTGCTGCGATAGGTAATTTCATGCAAAAACTTTCTGAAGAAAATGTAAGTCTTATCGAACAAAATCAGGCAAGCATTTCAGAGCTTATGAATCTTTTTGTTGCCAAACAAAATGAAATGATGCACATGGTTCATACGAAGCTTGAACCGGTTATGAATTTCTTTGATCGTTTCAAGTGAGATGCTGTTATGCGACAGGGTAATAATGACATACTGTACTTTTTTGAAGATGGTGACGGCGAGTATTTTGACGCCTGTGATAAGTTGAGCGAAATGCTTGACAGTGGTGACATGGATTGGTGTGAAGATACGCTTATCTCTATACAGGAGTGGTCTGAAGAAAAAGGGATGCTGACCGGAAGGCAGATTAAATCTGTTAATAATTTTTATGAGCGCTATATACACAATTTATCAAGAGGCAATTAATGAGCGACAATAAAATAAAAGTTGACATGACACTTGTTGACAATACGAAAGACGGTGATCTTTGTCGCCGTTGTGCTGGTTTAACGTGTGACGATCTTAACTGTCAGCGTGGGCGCTGGCATGGAAGGGAAGGCAGACAGGCAGATATAGCTTTTGTTGGTGAAGCGCCTGGAACAGATGAAGTTTATTCACAGGAATTCTTTGTTGGTAAAGCAGGGCAGCGTCTTCATAACTGGATCAATGAATTATGCCTGAACAGGAAAAGGATCTGGCTGGACAATGCCGTGCGATGTGCACTGGCAAACACTCATCTTGCGAATCATAGTACGGTACAGAAAAAGAAACTGATAAATAATTGTAGACCTTATCT
>Ga0180437_10009535_pt1 | contig 12003 bp, 4 predicted proteins | sample SS_ome_4_FD_132410 | JGI IMG/M metagenome (GOLD analysis project Ga0180437, IMG submission 132410) | Hypersaline lake sediment archaeal communities from the Salton Sea, California, USA - SS_3_D_1 metaG | ecosystem: Environmental > Aquatic > Non-marine Saline and Alkaline > Hypersaline > Sediment... | reverse complement strand
GTGGCCGTGGGGTGCTTGCTGGCCGCGTATACGTCAACGAGATGGATGTGGACGATTTCCAGCAGGGCCTCGTAGGTAATCAACGGTCCGATGTCGGGCCGGTAATCCGCCCGGTCGACCCAGCTTCGAAACGTCCTCCCCGGCAGGGTCGAAGCCAACGTGTCATTCAGCCCATCGAAAAACGACTCGACCGTGCCTTTGAAATGGGGTGTCCGGGGCGGATTGAAGTCGAGTTCGATGCCCAGTTGGAAGGCAGCGTCTTCAAGGTCGTTACTGGTGAGGTCGGAGCCGCGATCGCAGACGAGTTTTTCGGGCAGTCCGAAGCAGGGCCAGCTACCTTGCACGCGCGGAAAGCGATCTTTGAGATAAGACTTGGGCAGAATGGCATGCCGCAGTGCTTCCATGATCACGGCATACGACGGCGGCTCGAATCCCAGGCAGAAGCCCACGACCATTCGACTGTAGTAGTCGATGAGCAAAGATAGCCAAGGTTGGCCGATCGGACCGGCGTCCGTGCCGACGACTACTTTCAGTGGGCTGTGGTCGATCTCGACCCGCTGCAGGACACGGGTGGCCATTTGCTGCGGCGATGTGGGTTTGTGACGTCGGTCGGCGATTTTCCGTCCCCACCGCTGTCGATCGACCTCCCAGGGATCGAGCTGCCCGATACGCCGCGCAATGGCCCGACTCAGCGCTGACTGACGAGGAACGGGAATTGCCTGAGCCGCCGGCAGGCGTGCGTTGAGCCGTTGCAGATCCTCCAACACACGCCGCGTGACGGCAGACATGGGTCGGCGGGCCTTGGTCAGATAGACCGATTGGATGGCTTCATCGACCAGCTTTCGGATTTGGGGATACTTTTCCAGCAGGGCCGTCCTACGTGTCCGACCTTGCCGCATCCGATCGCCAATCGGCATCAGAGCCATCCGATCCTTGCCGGCCTGCCGCCATGCCTGGTAGTAGCGCCGCAGCGTCCGTGCCGAGATCTGCTTGCCGTCGCGCTGCAGTTCGGCAGCGCGAGCAGCGTAGTCATTTTCTTGAGGCGTGAGGTCGGACTGTGTGAGCGGTTCGATCGCTTTCCAACGGCGTTGCAGAATGCGCTTCTGGTGTGTGGTCACCGCCTTGACGGTAGCCGGTTTCTTGGAGGAAGCCTCGCAATTTTCAGCTTGCTGGCCATTGCCGGCGAACTGCAACCGGCCGGCCGCGTAGTGGCCGAGGAGTTCGTCTTGAGCGAACTCCTGTTCTACAAGGAATTTGGTGTCTTGGGCGACGAAGCGGTCGGGGGCGAGTTGGCGGACCACACGCCAAGCCCGCCCGTCGAGCAGCCACTCGGTGCCCACACCGAGTCGAACGGGTCCCATGTGATCACACCTCCGGGAAAGATAAGGGTCTGGTCTGAGATCGGCTCCTGCCGCGGATCAAAGCTGAGTTCACCACGTGTCAACAGATGAAACACGTGTGTCCGTACACGAACGGGATCGGTCTCGTCTGGCCGCATACACAGCTCGCCTAACGAAATGCCTTGCGGAACGACCATGTTCTGAATGGTTTGAAACAGAGCGCGATCGATCGGGGTTTGGCGGTACCGGCCGATAAGTTGTACGTTGGCCAGTAGCGGTCCCCGAAGTAACACCTTTTCCGTGACGAGATGAAAAGTCCAGCTTTCTGAGATAGCGAACTGCCGGGCCACCTCAAGCTTGCGTAGCGTGATTGGCTTGGCGAGTCGGTCCGAAGGCTTAATCTCGATGAGTCGCTTGGAGCCATCCGTCATTTCAACCAGGAAGTCAGGAACGATGTAGCTGACGCCAGCGTTGGCTTGTTTCCGAGGCCGCGTAATCGGTGCGGTTTCGAGCAGTTGGATTTGCAGCGTAATGCTCTGCTCGCGCCACTGGTACCAGATGGTCAGCGGTTGCTCTTGGACGTGAGCCACGGCCGGACAGGCAACCAGGATGGTGGCCGCCATGCCTTCAAGCTGCCCCTGACAACGGATCGATCTGTTCTGCTGCGGACACGGCACCAAGAGAAACGAACCTGGTGTTCGGCGACGAAGCCGGAAAGTGGAAGGTGTACTGGGTTGATTCGAACCAGTCATGTCGGGTCCTCATGGTTTCCGGGCCTATGCGTTTACGGTCACGCGGCTCTTTTTCGTTGTTTGGTGCGCCCGTTTGAACCGGAAGACTTGGAACGGCTCACGGAGCGGCCATTGGCCGCACGTCGTCTTCTACCGATAGACGACAAACGGGGGCCCTGAGTCGCACTGACCTTGCATTCGACCACCGCGATCAATCGACGTTCGGCGTCGTCCTTGTATGCTTCCCAGTTCACGTCCCCATTAAGTCCGTTGATGGTTCTGACGATCGGACGGAGATCCGTCTGCGTGACATTGGCTTCCGTTGTTTCGAGGGAAGGTAATGCTCTGGACTGTGCGGGGTGGTGGAGCGTATGCATCAGAAGTGCATTTTCCGTGGGGCGGACGATCACAATCTGCCATCGGTTGGAGAGGATAACACGGCCAAGTCCCCACTTGCCGCTGCGGTCCAGCGCTCGCGCAACCATCACAAAGGGGCGTCCAGCAGCGGGATTAGCGGCGAGTAGGTAAAGGCTCCGTCCAGCGAAGAGGACCGGATCGATAAACGAGGGTTTCAGAAAGTGCTCCAGGTGGATCGTTTTGTCATCAGTGGGTTGAAGTTGATCCAATTCGCTTTGTGAGAGTTCGACATACTGTTCCGGCTGGTAGGGATAGCCTTTGACAATTTCGTCTTGCGATATAGCGCCATGTTTGGGACACCACTTCTTGTACTCGATACGTTTCCCGCAACCCGCATGCAGCTGTCGAAGCGGCGTTTCGGGCGGCGTAGCGACTGCCGCGTACGCTTTGACCGGGACACGGAGATCGCCGATCTGAAGTTGCCCACACCAACTGGCGCGGCTAGCGGGCGCAGCATTCGATTCAGCGATGCACACGGCGGCAGTCTTGACATTGGTTGCCATAGGAGAGGTTCCTCGCGTAGTTGAGAAATGAAATCAAAAGGGCCGCACGGAGCCCAACGGCAATTAGGCTTCGTACGGCCTGGACACAGCCTCCGCTGACGGCGAAGTTGAGTCCTCCATGTAATATGCCACCAAAGTGGTGGTGAATTTAGATCCGTGCCGGCTGAACAGAAATAGTTGAACGCAGAAGCGATAGATGTAATGATTCCGCCAACCGCCGTTTTATCAACTTGATCTTCCAGAGTACCTTACCGTCGCTCAATTCCAGGCAAACGCCGCCGCCTGCGGTGGTACTTGCCCAGAGAACCTTGCCAACAGAGAGCAAAAGATTCCCGAGCATATTTCGGACGCCGAAACGCAAACGCTCGGTGACCGGGCACGGATACGTCCAGACGGGCTCGCCGGTCTTCGGATCCAGCGCGACCAGTTCCTCGTAGTTGTGATACACCACTTTGCTGTCGGCCATGGCCAGACTCTGGACGGCAACCCGGGGCGCCACGCGCTGCCGGAGGACCTTTCCGCTTTCCGCGTCGACTGCCGCAAGCCGCTCGTCCGTTTGAGCACGCAGTCGATCGAACACCCTGGCTCGCAGTTCCGCGGTCGGATTCTCAAACCCTTCCAGCTCTATGTCGTCTGCCGCCAGCACGACTTTGGCCAGCCGGTCGCCACCTTGCTTACGCCCGGCAATCTGAGGCAAGAGGAAGCGAAAGAGTGGCAGACGCTTACGCTGGCCCTAAGTCAGCTACACCGGGCGAAGACGAAAGACACCGTGTCGCTGGACGGGCAGTTGGTCGCGTTTCTACTCGTCTTCGATTCGCCGGAGCAGAACCCCGGTCTAACGATTGACCGCATCGGGGTGACCCGAGGGATGCCTGCGGAGCCGAGATCTCCAATGGACCTCCACGAAGCCCGACTGCACGAATCGGTCGATTATTAGGTTACGTTCCACTTCTGCCTTGGCTCACAAAGCCCGGAGAGTCACGGCGCGCCGCCACGTCGACAACGGCAGTCGATGAACCCATCAGCGCAGCGGCTATTGCCTGGGCGGGTGCTTGCCTTGTGTGATCTGCTTGAGGCAGTCGTCAAGGAGCTTGATGGCGGCCTCTTCCTTGCCGCGGCGGGCGATGGTCGTGAGGTCGGGCGCGATGACTTCGGCCACGTACTTCTTCAGCTCGGCGATCTTCGCCTCGTCGCGCGTCGGCGAGTTGCCGATCTCGACGAGATATTCGGTGAGACGGAAAGACCTGTCGAAGAGGTCGATGCGCTCGAGCGCGGGTGGGTTGTCCTTCGCCAAACCCCTGGCCTTGTCCATGACCGCGCGCGCCTGGCCCAGCATGGCGAGCTCCTCAGGCGTCCAGCTGGTGAACTGCCGCGTCCAGCGGTAGAGCTTCTGCTCGGTGCGTCGGTTCAGGTGCTCGCAGTAGAGAGTCTCCCACAGCTTGAAGTAATCGTACATGGGTTGACCCGACGGCCCGAACAGGTCGTCGCAGAACTCTCTCAACTCGGCGTCCACGTCGATGTGAGGGTCCCACCACATCCGGGCGAGCAGGTAGATCTTCGGTCCATCCAGGCCCCAGTTCACGCCAACCTCTGAATAGGCATAGCGGATGGGGGCGCCCATCTTCTCGAACCCCAGGAACGTGCGCTGCGTGTAGTCCGTGTAGATGCGGGGGAAGAGGTATCCCCGGCCGTAGGCCCAGTCGTGCTGGCCCACCGCCGAGGCTGCCTCCGCCCAGCCCTGGAAGTACGCCGCGTTGTCGGTAAAGCGTTTGTCAATCACGATGTCCGACATCTTGAACACCAGCCATGCGATGATGTTCTTATGCAGCTTGAACGGCGGCGGCATACGGACAGAGGCATAGGCAAGGCCCACGATCTTCTTGTCGGGATAGTCGGCTTCGAGGCGCTCGGCCACCTTGTTCAACCATGCCCAATACAGGTTCGACAGCCCCTGAACCTTGCCTTGCTCCTCGCCCAGTCTCGCGATCTGGGTCGCGACCGCCTTGCTGGCGAGATCTCGCGCGCAGTAGGCGTGGCTGTCCTGGATGGAGAAAGCGATGTAAGGCACATCGGGGCGCAACGTGAAGAAGTCGCGGGCCGACTCGACCGCCGCGTCGACGAGCTTGGGTTCACTGAAGCACGGCTGCCACCGCTGGTCACGGGAATCGGGCAGGTAAAGCTCGCCGTCGACCATGGGGTAGATCTCCGGGTACCTTGCGACGAACCTGCTCGGCGGGAAGCGGGCGTACATGGTGTGCTGGTGCGGGGCCGGCCGACGGAAGAGGGCGTAGTATTCGCCCCAGCGGGCCGCGTCGGGCGCGCCCCAGGTATGGGCTGCCCCGGCCCAGATGTAGGGCGAGACCGACAGGTCCACCTTGCGCAACACAGGCGGCTTGTGCTCCCGGGGAAGCGTCGTGAACAGATCGCCCGGCATGTAGAAGCGGACCCCCGCGAACTCGCGCAGGAAGCCCACAACGCCCGACAGGCCGGCGGACAAGTCCTTGCCGGCAATGGTGACGACGTTTCCCTTGCGCCGGATGATGTAGCCACCGGGACCGAGGTGATTCAGTTCATCATCGGCTAGCCACTCGGACCGGCCGACGGCCAGCACGGCCTTGCCGGCAAGCTGGTCGGGACGGTTCTGCCCGATGTAATCGAAGCCCTCCTCGACGCGCGCCGCCTTGAGCAACCACTTGCGCAGGACGCCGGCGGCCTCGATATCGCTCCCGGAGGGGACCTCGCGCGCGACGGCGATCACGGTGTTCTCGGGCGTCAGCGTTAGGGGCGAGATCGACGACGGATCGTCGGGCGACAGCTTCGCCTCGGCCGGCGCCGGCGCCCGGGGAGGCGCGGGAGGCGGCGGCGTGGCCGGGTCGGCGGCGAACTCGGGCCGAACAACGCTCGATATGCGGACTTCGTCGATGGCCCCGCGATAATCCTCCCCGCCGCGAGGTCCGATGTAGCCGGGACTGACGGCGCCCAGCGCCGCCGACATCTCGCCCCGGTCCGAGCCGATGGGCAACATCAACTGGCCGGCCGATTCCGTCACGTTCTTGCGGTCGAGGTAGATGCGGATTTCGCCGTTGCGTTCGCGGTCGAGCACGGCGGCGACGTGATGCCACTGGCCGTCGAAAAGCCTGGCCGACAGGTCGGCCGTCTTCGCGCCGGTCCGATGCGTGTCGTCGGCGCCGAAAGCCGCCGCCAGACGGCCACCTCGAAGCTGAATGCTGTAATTGCGGCCCAGGCCCGGATAGCTGCCGATGATATACGCCTGCGGCGGTTGCTCGCGTTCAGGTTTGATCCAGGCCTCGAGGACCCACGACTGCATGCCGGGCTGGAGCGCGGCGCTGCTGAACAACTCGACCCCGTTCGTGCCGTCGAGGCGCAACGCCTTGCCGAACTTGCCTTCGACCCAATCAACATTCCCTTCGACGATAACCCTCACTCGGCCCGTCGCATCGTCTGCCGCGCCGTCCAGGTGCAGAAGCGCCATGGTCTTGTCGTCGACTGTGTGAGGGCCGGGGGCGGCGTTCGCGGCGGCCGCCGTCTGCAAGATCGTCAAAATCAATGTCAGAAAACGTGGACTCGTCGCCATCAGAATTCTCCGGTGCCGGGTTGTTAACGCGTCATTCGACGACCACGATCCCTCGCGACTCGTGTTTGTGCGGGGTGAGGAAGATGGGGTACCAGCCGCTGACGGAGTCGGGCATCTCCTGCGTCCCCCGGCCGACCTTCGTATTGGCCTTGCGCATGAGATTGAAGGAGAGGACTCGCTCGGTCGTGAAGTCGTATCCCTCAGCCTTAAGCGGCAGCAGCGCCTCGATGGTGTAGAGGCCATGAGGCTCGTCGACTTTCACGGTGAACGTCGCGCCCTCGCGGTTGTTGCGTGCGGCCTTGTAGCCGTTGAAGGCACCCAGGCTGTTGACCATGTATTGCGCGCAGGGCGCCTCATTTTCGTCGGTTGCTACGGTGCCGAAGAAGAACTCGACGCCGCTCTCCTTCCAACTCAGCGATCCCGCCGTCACGTCGGCGGGCGTCCAGGCGTTGATCGGTCCCTTCTGGCAGCACTTCAGCGCGAATGCCAGATGGTCGCCAACGCGCAGGACGCGTCCCTCTGTCGGGTGAGGTGAAGGGGCGAGCGTATCCCGTTGGGTGAAGTCCGCGAGGACGGTGCCCTGTCTCCATACCGCGTCTGAGAGGTCGCCATCGATCTTCGGCGCGGTTTCGACTCGCGGGATGAAGATCACCTTGCGGAGGATCGTCTCGAATTCCTTCAATTGCTGTTGGTTGTACTCCGTCGGCAGGTTCTTGTGCAGAACAGCCAAGCTTTGTTTCACCACGCGCTGGGCGGTCGCGCGATCCGCCGCGGCGAGGTCGACGCCCGCCAGCGCCTCGTTACGCAGGGCGTCCAGCGCCGCCTCCTTGCCGCGGGTGTAGTTGGTGATCAGGCTCTCGAAGATGCCGAGCTGGCGGTTGCGACTGTTGTCGTCGGGAGGCAGGGTCCGCTTCGTGAGGTAGTAGTCCATCGCGGCCGCGAGCCGCTTGCCGTCGTCCTGCAGATAGAATTGCAGAGCCGGCACGTTCAGCCCGTCGCCCTGGAAGGCATAATGAAGCCGCTGCGGTTCATAGACGGCGCGGGCCCAGAGTTCGTGCGCGCTGAAGTAACGCATTACCTTCGCGAGTCGTTGTCGAATGACGACGTCGTCCCCCGTCAGCGCGATCGCCTGCTCCAGCAGGTCGCGTTGGTAGCGCAGGTCGTCCTCCGAGTAAAGCGCCGGCTCCTGGCGAGGCAGGTCGTTCAATTCGATATACTTGCGCGCGTAGACGTACTTGTCGTCGAAGTGCCGGAAGAAGCGGTACATCGTTTCCGCCGCGGGGCCATACATGTCGTCGCAGTACTGCCTGTACATGAGATCGACATCGCGGTACGGGTCTTGCATCAACTGCATGAGGACCCAGTACTTGGGCCCCTCCAGGTACCAGTTCTCTCCCTTGGATATCTCGACCACGGCGCCGACCATGCCGTTCTGCGCGGCCCACTGGAGGAACAGGCCGAATTGGCGCATGTAGGACCGGGGCGAGACGTCGCTGAAACACCAGTCGTGGATTGCCCAGCTCGCGCCCAGGTCGCTGAAGGCCTTGATACGGCCCTTCTCGTGGGCGACCCATTCGGGCTCGACGAAGCGGTAGCTCTTGGTGACGACGTCGACGACGATGTTCGGTTCGATGCGCATGCCAACGGGCGGCGTGCGAACGTTCGAATAGACGTAGGCGGTAAGGTAAAGGCCGGGGAACTCCTCGCGGCACCTACGGGCGACCTCGTTCAGGAACGCATAGTACAAGTTGCTGTAGGAACCCTTGTGCTTCTTGACGGATGCCTGGCAGTCTGGGCATTCGTAGTCGAAGGCGCAGTCCATCACGCCGAAAGAAATGTCGCGGGACGTCGGCCTGCGGGCCATGCGTTCGCGCACGTATTCCATGGCCAGGTCGGGCAAGGCTTTCGCGCTGAGGCAGGGGTTCCACGACGGACCGCTGGGCACACGGCGCTCGCCGCTTTTCATCTCGTAGATTTCGGGATGGGTCTTGCCGTATCGCTCAGGGGGAAACACGCGCGCGAGATTGTGCGTGGCGCGCATCGTGCCGCGATTCCCGTTCATGCGCAACCATTCGCGGTTGCGTTCGATGAAACCGATCTGGAGCCCGTAGAAAGGCCAGGGCTCAAAGACGTCGAGCTCATCAACGACAATTCGCTTGTCCCCCGGCGCGCTGATCCACGGGTCCTCGGGTCCGTAGAAGCGCACGCCGCAGCAGAGGTCGAGGAACCGCGATATGGCAAAGAACGTCCCATCCCACGAACCGCTCAATGGCGCGCCCGCCACGACGATTACGTTGCCTTGGCGTTTGATCAGCACCGCGCGCTCCTGCGATTCCAGCCGCTCGCGGTCCTCCGGGCTAAGGAACTGCGTCGCGCCGACGGCGATGACGTTCTTCGCCTTTGGAAGCTCTGCGTCTTTGTTCTGCAACAAGGGGAATGCGGGGCTCGCCGCCCGGTCGATCTTCGCGTCGATGGTGTATTTCTCCGCCAGGTCACGATCAACGAGATACTTGATCAGGTAGTGTTGGAGAAATGGCCCGGCATACACGCTACGATTGAGGATGACTGTATTCTCCGGGGTCAGAACGAGAGGGGGAGGCGAAGTATCCTCGCCGCGCCCATGGCGCGCAAGACACACGGCGAGCACGATTGCGACGAAAAGCGATAGCTGCGGTTTTCCAGAGGTCCAGTGCATCATGGGTGTCTCCATAGTCGATGCCGCGTGAAAGTGTACAGCTTGATCATCGCGGCGATTACCCGTCTGTAGAAACGCAGAGGATAGACCCGTCCCTCAGGCCCACGACCACGCGCCCCTCCGCGGTGACAGCCACGCGATCGCGTAGGGGGACGGATGGCAGATTGATCTGCCAGAGCTGTTTGCCATCGCCGCGGTCCCATGCCGTCAACTGCCCGGACCCGCGGTGGTTGGTGAGCAGCAGTGCCGCATCGCATGTCAGGACACATCCCTCCGGGTTAACCCGGTGGGGCAACTCAGTACGCCAACGCGCAAGGTCATCTGTGTTCAGCGTGATCTCGCGCAGGACCCACTCCGTGTCCGAAAAAGGGGACAGGTCCAATTTGTGCGAAGCACCCTTCGGGCCGTTCCGGCAAATTGGACCTGTCCCCTTTTTCGCCTCAGGGTAGCGAAGAGCTTCGACCGCGATAACAGCGCGATCGTCGCGGACCTGCGATCTTGCAGCATGAACAGGATATCCGCGTCGTCCCAGGATGGCGTCAGCACACAATCGCTGGCTCGTAGCACGGGAAGGCAGCCGTCTCCGTTTTCATCCTGAGCAAGGAAGTGGAGGTTCATTCGCCAGGTGCCGCTCTCCGTTTGATCAATCAGCAGGCGCCGCCCGCCGAAGACCATCCAACCTGGCCCCAAGCTGCCTACGTCCTGTCCCCTGGCGTTGCTGTACGTGCCGCGGAACCCTTTTAGGGTCTGCCAATTCCTCGGCCAGCCGGTACTCAAGTCCTTGACGCGTCCACGGGCATACGCTACACGACAGGCGCCGTCGACCGGCGAAAGCCGCACGGGGGGAGCATCGCCGCCGCTGAAAACGACCTCGCCCACACGATCGTCCCAACAGAGTTGACCGGTGCCTGCGAGACACCGCCCCGAGATCAGGTGTTCGACTTCCGCGTCATCCCACGTGGTGCGTTCCCATACGATTTGCCCCGAAGTGGCGTCGGCTGCGACCGCACAGACTCCGTCCAGCATGTTGAGCAGGCCCGCGACGGCATACACGCGATCCCGCACGACAAGCGGCGAGCCAAGCACGGGCCAGCGGCTGCCGAGTTGCCCATACAACATCATCCGTCCCGTTTGCTTCGCCACGCGGAGCCGCCACAGCGACCTCCCGTCAGCCAGACCGTAGGCATAGACGAACCCGTCGGCACAGCCCACAAAGACGCGGTCTTTCCAGATGGTAGGGCTGCTGTAGATGCGCCCGCCCGTGAGCGCGCGCCACCGGCGGTTGCCCGTTTCAAGGTCAATCGCCTCGACCGTTCCGTCGGCACTGCCAACAAACACGGTGTCTCCCGCAATGACCGGGGGCGTGGGAACGATCTCCGATCCGAACAGGACCGCGTCGGAGTTAGAAACACTTCCTGTCGACCGCCCTGGCGGCGTGTGCCACGCGATCTCGGGTCGCCTGCCCAGTCGGGCCGTCGTGGACATGGACCGCTGGGCGTTGGCCCGGTAGGTTGTCCATCCGACGGTTTCTGAACTCGGTCTGGTAAGCTCGGCATCCGCCATCAACCTCGGTCCGGGTGAGGGCAGGTCTTCCTCGGCCGGGCCGCGCACGAGGAAACCACGCCATTCCATACAGCCGGAGCAGGGAGTGGGGAACTTCCAGGCCAGCCCGTTGGCTGCGTATTGCCCTGCGGCGCACCCCGACTTGGCGGGAATCACCGGATGCTCTTTGCCGAGGACGGTGTTCCAGGTCAGGCCCTCTGTGCCGAAGAAACCCTGTGGCGCGGCCGTGAAGCGGGAACAGCCGCCTCGATCCAGATTCACTTGGCGTTGGATCTCGCCGGTAGCGGGATCCAACCCGTTGCCGTCCACCCAGACAAGGTCCCACAGCGCCAGCGGAATCGGCCCGACAGGCCCCTGGCCTCTCGGCAGGTCCCACACCAGCTTGCCGTCTTTCTGTGAAAGGACCGCGCACCGGTCGGTCTCCGGACCGGAGATCACGTAGAGCCCAGCCACGGCGTATCCCGTGACGGCGTGTCGGGTGGATCGGTCCCATTCGAAGCCCCTGGGTTTCAGACGCTCGATGCCGGTGTCCGTACGCCATTGAAGCGTGCCGTCCTTGATGCGGTACGCTTCCGCTTCGCCTCCCTCGGTGCAAATAAGAAGCGTGCCGTCGCAAGCAGCGGGAGAACGCGGGTCGAAGGCATCGAGGCCTTCCTCGCGGTCTTGCTGCCAGAGCTTCACCAGGGTCTTGCGGTCCAGCACCGTCAGCTTTAGCCCGGAAGAGCGAAATGGAATGACGTTCTCGGGCGATCTTCGTTCCTGGCTGGGGAAGCGGGGGCCGCCTAAAAGCAGAACGCATCCTTCCGTCACGGCCATCCACCGAATCTCACCGCAGTCTGTCTCGACGCGGCGCAACATATCGCCCGTCGCCTGGTCAAGTTCCAGGAGCGACGCCCCATCCGCCACCAGTAAGCTGTCGCCGTCGGCCACAATGGTCGAGCGGGCTGCCTGCAGCCATGCCGCCGGCGAAAGACGCCGGTGCCACAGCCGTACCCCAGAACCCACGGCTTGGGCCGAGAGCAACGGCCCCCGTTGTTCGTTCAACGGGCCATCCAATACCGTGGCCCAACCATGCGTCTTCAACACCACTTCCTCTCCCGGCAGGATCGGCTCGCCGGGCGTTGCATCCAATAGATGGCCGTTCCAGAGCATGAAGAGC
>Ga0180437_10009534_pt1 | contig 12010 bp, 21 predicted proteins | sample SS_ome_4_FD_132410 | JGI IMG/M metagenome (GOLD analysis project Ga0180437, IMG submission 132410) | Hypersaline lake sediment archaeal communities from the Salton Sea, California, USA - SS_3_D_1 metaG | ecosystem: Environmental > Aquatic > Non-marine Saline and Alkaline > Hypersaline >... | reverse complement strand
AATTATTTGAAGCATGGGTATATTGTGACCGCGAACGCATGGGTGCGGATAACTACATTACATATATGAAAGATTATGCAAATGTAAGTGTTGAATGCGTAGAAAACTTTATTAAAACAACAACACCCGAGTGCAAAGCAAAGTGGTTAGAAATGCACCCGAATTGGGGCGAACTTAAAAATTAAAGCATGAAAATAATTAAAATAAAAGGTAGCGAAAAATCATTTCAGTTATTTAAACAAGTAAATTGCAATGATTATAGATGTGAGCAAGAAACAGAAAACATATACAATTTTATAGCACACATTAAAGGGTGGCCAGATATGCGATTTAAAATAAAAAAGAAAAAAGAAAAAGATGTATTAAAGTATTGGGAAAAACAGGAATATATTGAGTTACACGAAAAGATAAATGAACAACAATATTTTATTGATACATTAAATGTGGAGAATAGTCAATTATTAAATGAAAACATAAAACTAAAAGCAAAACAAAAAAAAGATAAAAACGTAAATAAAGAAAACGAATAGTCATGGCATATAACAAAGATAAATTATTTAAAGAGGCAAAGAGTATGGCGGAGAAAAAAAAGTGCTTTTTTATTGAGCAACTAATTTCTTTTCTCCCATGCACAAAGCCGACGTTTTATGATCATTTTAAAATTGATTCTGACGAATTTAACGAAATAAAAGATATAATTGATAAAAATAAGATTGAAGTTAAAACGGCAATGTACAATAAATGGTTTAAAAGCGATAACGCAACCTTGCAAATTAGCTTAATGAAGTTAATAGGCACGGAAGAGGAAAGGAAGAAATTAAGCCAAGGATATAGTGACATAACAACAAAAGGGGATAGTTTAAACATTGCGCCATTAACATTCTTTGAAACAGATAAAGATAAATAATAAGTTTAAACCTTTATTTGAGGAAAAGAAAAGGTATTATGTCGTAACTGGTGGACGTAACAGTTCTAAGTCCTTTAGTGTGAAAACATGGGAGGGCTATAAGTTAGGGCAAAAAGGTAATAAAATACTTGATACACGTTACACATTAAAATCAGCCAGTAAATCGATTATACCGGAATTTGTTAACAAACTTGATTTAATAGGTATTGATAAATTTTGTAAAGTAAATAACACAGATATAACTTGTGAAAATGGTTCGCAAGTAATATTTTCGGGTATTAAAACAAGTTCGGGAGTACAAACAGCAAATCTAAAATCATTAGAAGGAATTAATATATGGGTATTGGATGAAGGTGAGGAATTGGTTGATGAGGATACATTTGACAAAATCGATTTAAGTATAAGGCAGCCCGATAAGAATAATATAATAGTATTGATATTAAATCCAACAAATAAAGACCATTGGATTTGGAGAAGGTGGTTTGAAGGTTATTTAACATACATGGAAATAGATGGGTATCAAATACCAATTAGCGCACACCCTGATATTTGTCATATTCATACAACTTATTTAGATAACATTGATAATATACCAGAGGATTATCTTGAACGAATTTATCAAATTAAAAGAGATGACCCTGAGAAATATAAGCATATAATATTAGGGGGATGGATTGAAAAGTCAGAAGGTGTGATATTTAATAATTGGGAAATAGGACAATTCAGAGAGGACTTACCATACATATATGGGCTTGACTTCGGGTTTTTTCCTGATCCTGATGCTTGTGTTAAATTCGCAATTGATAAAGGAAGAAAGATTATTTATTTGCATGAAGTATTTTACAAAAATAGTCAGGGAACTGAAACACTACGAAAAATGTTAAGGAATAACACATCGGCAGGCACATTAATTATTGCTGATAGTGCGGAGAAAAGATTGATAAATGATTTGAGTAATCATTTTAATATTAAAGGAGTAATAAAGAAGCCCGGGCAAGTAGTTGAAAGTATTAAGTTATTACAGGATTACAAGTTTGTCGTTACAGAGGATAGTCAAAATTTAATTAAAGAATTAAATAATTATGCATGGCACGATAAGAGGAGTAATATACCTATTGATAGCTATAATCATTTAATTGATTCGTTACGATATTGCTTTATCGAATTAAATTATAATATTGAGCCTTATATTTTCTGATTAAGGATTTTTCAAAGAAAGTGAAAAAGTTTATTGAAAAATGAAAAAAAACACAAAAGTATTAAGTAAATAAAAAAAATAGTTTACTTTTATAAAAACTTTTACTATATTTGTAATATGAAAACACTTATTTACACTTTAGGAATTGTCTGTATGCTTTCATGCGAAAAGTTTGAGACAGAGGAAACAAAGCCGGAAAAGGGTAAGGGAAAAAGTGAAGTTGATACAGTATTTATAACTGATACGGTTTTTTTTCGTGATACTATGTACATTGTTCAACAAGAGCAAAAAATTGATGAATTTATTTACTTACATCAAGAAAACAATTTTGATTTAACTATTGATGAGGCTTTAAAGTTGTATGATTTTGATATAAAGATCGATTCAACTTCAGAAACATATAAGATATATTATTATGTGCGCGGTAAGTATATTGATAATATAATGTTTTATTATTGTGATTTAATCGCTGGTGGTATTGAATTATCTGAGATAGTTGTAACTTTATATGATGGTGACAACAATTATAATGATTTAGAAAGTTATTTTTGTAATTACTATTCATTGGATTATGTCGATTTGCCTGATGTTAATCAGATGTTATTCATGAATGATGTTTTGAAATATAGATTTATATTTAATGATAATGAGCAAAAAATAATATGTATAAGAAAATAACTATTGAAGAATTAAAAAAGGTAATTGAGAAAAGGATTGCTAAGAATAACAGGGAAATAGATGAATTGTATAGTATGAGCATTGGTTATAATAACATGAAGTTGCTTGAAGTTAATTCAACACGGATGTTTTTAGCGGCTGATAATATTTCTTTGAATTGGGTATTAAATGAAATTGAAAAACAAATAAATGATACAAATGAAAACAACAATTAGAATGATATCAATAGCATTAAGTCCTATTTTTATAATTATGTTAGCTAAATTAATGGGATTTATAATAATTAATTATAATTTAGATATTTTTGGTATAACAACAGATATGGCACAAATAGGGAAAGATATGACACAAATAGGGATAGGAATTATATATTTATTAATTTATGTTCTCATTGCAATGCTGGCGTATGCTACTTATCAAGTTATAAAGAGATAGAAGTGAAATATCGATAATAATAATAAACATTTAAACACAATTTTTTTATGGTAATGACATTTTTTTACGGCCTAATGTGGGTGGTTATTATACTAATCATAACTAGCATACCTTTATATTTTATAGGACTTATCTTTTCTCGTATAAAATATGGGGAATGGGTTTTTAGGAACGTTTTTTATAACATACTATTTGGTACACTTATATCATTTACAATTGTTGCGGCAGTAGTGCTAATAATGAGTATTTATGCACTAGGTATGGAAATAGGCAGATAATAATATTAAAACAAATAAATGAAAACAATAATTAAAATAATATGCAAGAACTAAAATTATTTTCACTAACAACAAGCTTAACCGTATTTGTTACCTATTTAACTTACGTAATAGCTAAATACTACACTAAAAATGGCAAAATAACTATACCTGAAAGTTTTTCCAGAACATGGATCAAGCTAAAAGGAAAAGAAAAAATATTATTTACTTTTTTCACATGGGGTATAAGTCTTCCGCTATTAGTATTCTGCTATGATAAAGACACAGGGGTGAACTGGCTTCTTGCTAGTGGCTTGATATTAATTGCCTATGTTGGGGCTGTGCCAAATATAAATAAGAAGGGTTTTAGAGCGGTTCACTTAATAATAGCAATTAGCGGAATTGTATTGGCTTTAATAGGGGTTTTGTGAAAGAGGTACAATGCTGCGCCTTGTGGAGTGTACATTAATCAAGGATTCGGGCTCAAATAAATGCGGCAGGCTGGCCCATACTTCTTTGACAAAGCATTTAAAATAAACAGATATGAATTTTATAAATGGAAAAGTAGTAGTAAAAGAGAACGACTTTAAAAAACTTGAAGCAAAAGGATATACTGTTAGTAGGCATACAGAAAAATATACAAACTATATTGGTATTGAAGCACATGGACTATCTGCAAGTTTTTGTGGTTGGAACGATAAATTAAATTTTTGGATTGAAGCAGGCGAAGACTACCAGTTTGAACTTAAAATAAAAACTAAAAAAGAGTTTGAAAGCGCAATAAATTTAATTGATGCTTTAATACGTGTACGCGGTCTTAATTGCGCATAATGGCGGATAAACACAATAACCAGTTTATAAGTTTTGTGATTTTAACAATTAAAATAATAACCAAACATACAAGATGATAAAAAAATTTAAAATAATCTTTTGGCTTGAAATAGCAGCCTACATAGTAATGTTACTTAGATTAGCATTAACAATTTATTAAAAATTATGAAAACCCAACCAACTAATTGCATATGCCTACCTGAGTATTTCCAACAAGAATGTAACTTAGATTGTGATATATGTAGTTATAACAGAGGATTGCCCTCGGAATTAGATGCATTCAGAATAATGAGAAAGGTACACGGCTGGGGAATTGATCCAAATGATGGCAGAACTTTATATGATGCAGGGGATTTTATAATTAATTTAGCTGAACAAATTAAAAGGGAACGAAATGAATAAAAAAGAAATAATAAAAGAATTAGCAAAAGCAGGCATGGAGGTTTTTATAGTGATGAAAATCATGCAAAAATGGCACTAAAAGCAGCAGACGAACTAATTAAACAAAACAACGAAACTTTTAAATAATTTTTCCATAGTTTAATTTAAGGCTCGGTTTTTTTAATCGGGCTTTTTTTTTATATTTGCTGTTAATTAATTAACACTAAAATAATCATGAAAAAAATAATTGATAAACTGGTTGAAATATCTAACTATCCAGAGTTAACAACAGATTTAATCAATAAATTAAAAGCTAAGTTTTATATTAATTTTGCAATTTTTTTTGTTATAACTGCATCAATAACAGCATTTATTTTTAAAATGTTATATTTATTTGGTAGATTGTAACTTTTTTTCACTAATATTGTATAATCTAATTTAGAATTAATCTAAATAAAAATAACCTCTAAAATCAAGACTAAGAATAAAGGGGATTAAAAATTTAATTTTTAATGATCCTAGCATTAGAGCAAGTAAAGGAAAATTTTAACAACCCTGATCCTAGAATTAAGGTTGCAAAAGAAAGTTATGCAAAAAATATAATGCACATACATGGTGTTAATATTTCCGAATATCTGAAACAAGTTGAGGGTTTAGAAAACGATACAAAGATTGCATTAAGAAAAAAATTAGCATTATCAAACAAAGCATTATTTTCAGATTTATTAAGAAATACGGACAAGATATTTTCAGCAAAAGGCGGTTCAAAAGATTATTTAATTGATAATGAAAATACTAAAAAAGAATTTAAGTTAAAATTAAATAACATTGTTGAAGGACTTTCGCTTTCCAAGTGGTTGCAAAACTTTTGGCTTGATGGTGTTCATACAGATGCAAATGGGTTAATATTTGTTGAGCATAAAGACGGCGAAGCATATCCAACGCATAAGTCAATTGATACAATAAGGGATTATAAACAAAATGGGCAGAAAGTTGAGTATGTAATTTTCGAGCCTAAAAAAATAGAACGAAACGGGCGAATAGTTGAAATCTTTCGGGTTTATGATGATGAAAGTGATAGATTATATATAAAAGAGTCAGACAATGAAATAAAGAAGGTTGAAGATGAGGGAACGGAATTTACTAATCCTTGGGGTTATGTTCCCGCCCGTTTAATTTCTGATTTGATTGATCCTTTAAGCGAATTTAAAAAGACTTATATTCATGAGGAAATTGAATTGGCTGATCAGTATTTACGAGAAAACTCAATTAAAACATTATTCAAATATCATCATGGTTTTCCTTATTTTTGGATGTATCTTTCGTATTGCTCAACTTGCAAAGGCATGGGGTACATTAAAGGAACAGACAGCCAAAGTCAAGTTGCTTGCCCATCATGTAAGGGAACAAAATATGCTGTTAAGAAAGATGTAAGCGATGTAACTTATTTACGCCCTCCGCAAAGTAATGACCAACCAGTATTAACTGAATTAGCTGGTTATGTTGTGCCGCCTATTGAAACATGGCGACAAATGACCGAAGAGTTAAGCATGTTGAGGTCAATGATTGAATATAGTCATTGGGGAACTCATATAACAGTAGAAAAGAGTGCAAAGACAGCCACCGAAGTTGTTGCAAATCTAGAGCCTATTAATGATAGGTTAAATCAATATAGTGATAGTTTGGAAATTATTGAACGTGGTATTACTGATATACTTGGAGATTTTTATATTGGTGAATCTTATGGAGGCTCATCTATTAATTATGGTCGTACTTATGTAATTAAGGGTGTTAATCAACTGAATGAAGAGTACGCAAAATTGAAGCGCGATAATGCAGGGCTTAATTTATTAAATGAAAAACTAAAAGAAATTATACATTCTAAATATGAGAATGATAATACTAATTTAGTTATTAATTTAAAATTAATGCAAATTGAACCATTAGTTCATAATACTATAAGCGGGGCGAAAGGAATTGCAACCCCTCAGATGTATAACGAAAAATTATTTTATAATGATTGGTTAACGACCAAGACACGTGACGAATTATTTATGAAAGATGTGAAAGCATTAAAACAAGAATTAACTCAATTTACTAACGAAAAAATAAAAACAAATGGCACGGTACAAAAAGATAGTATATCTTGATATTTTTTACAACAATGGTAAGAAATTAAAAGAAGGTGAAGTAATTTGCGAAGTTACTTTGAATGAAAAAGAAGCTAAGATATTAAACGACACTCCAACAATAACTGGGTGTAAGTATGAATTAATTCAAGAAAAGCCCAAAAAACAAACTAGGGCAAAAACAGAAATAAAAACAGAGGAAAAATAAAACATGAAAAAACAAGATTTTTTGAATACGCTGGCTGAACGGTCGGGAATTGATGCAACGAAAATTGTTGAAATTATCAATTCAGAAAATGAAGATATTGATATTGAATTAAGCAATGTTAATTTATTCACAGATGATGAATTGACAGACAAGCTTAAGAATCACGTAAGCATATCAAAACCTACATTAATTGAGATGGAAATTAAAAATGCTCGTAATGATTTTGAGTTAGAATTCGAGGGGAAGACTATGAAAAACTTAGTTAATGCAGCAATTGAAAAGGGAAAAGCGGAAGCGGGCATTAAACCAAATGAAAAAATTAAAGAACAGGAAAGTATTATTCAAAAACTGAAGAGTAATATTGATCAGTTAGAAAACGACTTTAATTCAAAACTAACAGCTAGGGAAAAAGAGGTCAATAATCTTAAGGCTGATTATTTAATACAAAATATGATTCCAGACGGTTTAGATACTCCATTATCAAAGAAAGATATTACCACTTTATTTAAGGCTGAAAATACAGTAAAAAATGAGGATGGAAAAATGGTATTTGCTGACATTAACGGCGAAATATATCGAAATGACAAAACATTAAATATTTTAGATAGCAAAGACGTTGTTAATAATTGGTTAGCTAATAAAGGTATCAAAATGAAAAGCACTAACGGTAGAGGATTAGGAAATGACAATGGAAAAAACATTGGAAAAACTAAACTCGGTAACATATCAAATTCAGATGAATTTTATAAGTATTGTAAAGAAAACGATATACCTGATAGAGACAGATATAAATTAATACCACAAATACAGGAGGAAAACCCTGACTTTGTATTAGAATAAACGGTTTAAGAAAATGAGCCGAAAACAAAATAGTAAATAATATTAACTTAAATTTAAAAAAATGGCAGCAGGCTACACAACTTCATTATTAGTGAACGCACAGGCTAAATTAGCTAAGCGTTTTGAGAGCCCTGAATTTAAGCATGAACCATACAATTTAATTCGGCTTATGAACTTAAGGGGGCAAAACATGTTTATCGATACGGAAATTAACCGTTTAAAAACATCGGATTCCAGAACAGTTGAAAGTTTCGTTTTTCAGAAACGTTCAATTACTTCAGGATCAGCAAGGGCACATAATCATACATTAGCGGCTTTTGGTGATTCTCAAAAGGTAACATTATCATTTAGCATTATATCAGGAAACTACGGAACATCATTAAAAATGGGTGGACGTAATGTATTTACAGCTTCTGAAATTTTAGCAGCTGATTTAAATAGCGCTTTAATTGCTAATAATAATACTCACGAAGCAGCAATTGCAAGTTATTTGAGTTCAAATAAAACGCAAAGTAATTCGGCTTCAGGTTCTTATGGAACATTTGGTGAATGGGATGGAACGGCTTACGTTTGGAAAATTCCAGCAACTGAAAAAGATTATATGTTTCAATATATATCTGAGATCATGGCAATTAATGACTATGATGTTGAATTAGATATTATTGCCGACCCTGTTGCTTCAGCAATAGCTGGTCAATTAGCACAACAAGGGCAAGCGAATGCTACTAATTTAGGGTGGCAATTTGATAACATGAACATTGTGAAATCTCGTAGAGTAGCAGATTCAAGTTATAACGCAACTGTTTACGCAATTCCTTCTGGAACTGTTGGACAAGTTGAAAGAATACCAACAGAAAACCGTGAAGGTTGGGATGGTAAGAATTATACTTATTCAAGTATGATAGATCCGATGACTGGTTCTGAATTAGCAGTTCATTATTATGAAACCGGTGCAGATAACAGTTCAAAAGGTGCTGAAACTCAAGATGTAACTTTCGAATATGAAAATTCTAAGGATTATGCTTTAGTAAAAGCACCATTAAGTTCTGCGGCTACTGATTCACCTATATTTAAATTTGTTTTAGTTGACTAATATGAAAAAGTTATATATATTAAGTTTGTTAGTGGTACTAGGTATCACTTCAAACGCTCAAATCGGAAGAGTTAAAACATTAACTTTAGACACATTAACAGCAGCAGCAAATGACACCTCAACAGTTGCAACTGTAACAGGTGGCTATGATGCAATTACTTTCCAAACATTAAGTACTCAATTAGGTGGTACTTCTGATGGAAAATTAGTTATTCAAGGTTCTGTGGATGGAACATCTTACAAAACAATAACAGAAAAAGCAGGTGCTGCAGTAGGTTGGCCAGTAGCTGATTCAGGAATTGTTACAAATGGTGCAATCTGGCAAGTAACTTTATACGCTAATCCTTTCAAATATTATAGAGTAATTGGAACGGGAACGGCATCAGATACTACGCTTGTAACGGTAAATTATTTATTACGATAACTTAAAGGGGGTTAATTCCCCCTTTCTTAAAATTATAACAAATGGCAACATGTAGTCCAATTACAGCAGATATCGCCTTTAGTTGTTCAGCACCTCAAGAGGGCGGAATTAAATCAAGAGTGATAATTGTTAATTATGAAGACTGGAAAGCTGCAACAGTAACAACTGATGGTTCAACTAATGAAATAACTGGAATAACACTCGCAGCGGGTGGTAAAGAAGGTTTCGAGGTGGCTGTTCCATTATCAAGCAATATTGTTGCAACCTCTCCAAGTCGAGGAAATGAAGGAGTACCAACTTATAATCATATAGTTCAATTAACTATTAATTCAATAAGTCAAGCAGACACCGAACAAATGGAAGACGCAAGACTTGGTAAAGTGGTTATCATAGTTGAGTTAATTGAAGGTCGCTCATACGTATATGGCGGTTGGGCAGATGCAACACCAGAGCCAAGAGGCATTGGAATGAGATGTACAGAAACAGGTGAAAACAATCCGGGCGATCCAGCTTTAGGAGGTTCAAAAACTTATACTTTTTCAACTCCTGAAAATGATCCGGGTGAATTGCACCAACCACATTTGATTGCATCAAGTTTTGATATTGATGGTTTACTAACTCCAACAGCTTAACAGATGTATAAGTTTAAATTAAAAAATCAAAAAACAGGGTATAAGGGTAAAACTTATACTGATGATAATATTAACAAGTTACCCGCGGCTATTCTAACAGGTTTAGAAAAGTCTGGGGTACTTGTTAAGATTAAAGAAGAAAAGAAGAAAACCGAAAAATAAATAATTATGGCTGAAATTTCATTAATAACAATTGCAAATGTGAGGTCTTATGTTGACTTGAGTGTCAATTATAACCAAGAAAGATTTGATATATATGTTAATGCAATTCAGAAAAATTATTTAATGAAGCTATTAGGGCAAGCAATGTATTATGACTTATGGGATAATGTCACAGATATTAATACTATTGCCGCGCCTTATGCTGATTTAGTAAATGGAACTTCTTATTCTTACGGTAATGACACGATACAATATTACGGTTTAAAACCTTGGTTATCTTATTTGGTGATGGCTCGAATAACTCGTGAGGGCAACGCTTTTCATTCTGACTATGGTAATGTTCAGTTTATTGATAATGAGCAAGACCATTTAGGCACTATTGGGAGGCGAACCCAACACGAATTAATTGATTATTATATGCAAGAGGCAGAGACATATAAGTTTTATATTGAGAAATTTTTAACCGATAATAGTTCGGATTACACATTATTATTAAGCGAAGATCAACCGCCTGATATTAGGAATGGGATTATAACCACCACTTTAAGATGACAGGAATTGAATTCATAGAACAAAAGGTAAAGGAGTTTAATACTTCCATTGCTAGTGATATGGATAAAAAGCGTATCACAGACACCAATAAGGCTAAACGAAGCCTGAAAGTTGTGGTAAGTGGAAATTCTGTTAAAAGTATCGGTATTGATTACATTGAATATTTAAACCGTGGTTCAGCACCATGGAAAGGTGACGATAATAAGAATGCTAAGATATTAGGATATATTTTAGAGAAAAACGGGTGGTCAGACAGAAGGAAAACAAATCCTTATGCAGCAGCTTACGGCATTGTTAGAAAGGGTTCTAAAATTTACAGAAATAAAAGCAAAGGTTTAGAACTTGAGAAAAAAGTTGAGGTTTTAACCAAAGAAATTATTGAAGGACTTTCTAAGGTTGAAGCTGAAAACATAAGCATTCGTTTAAATGAGGCAATGAAAGGATTAGCGTAATGCTTGATAATTTAGCCCGTAAATTTGCATCAAAATTATATTGTGTATCTGAATACAGACAATTTTTAAAAGAATTTGAACAAGAAATTATAAAAAACTATGTCGCTAACACTTGTAACGAATCCGGTAACAACAGTTGCGGGGGTTGTAAATAACATATTTGCAGGCTTTGAGGATACGGAATTCGTATTTCAAAGAAAAGATATGACAGGTGTAAGTGTGACCTCTGGTACTGGTACGACTTCAAGAATTTCAACAAGTTCAGACTTATCAAGTTATTTATCAATTGGTGATGCTGTATATTTATATGCAGAGGGTTCGACATATACTTACAATAAAACTGGTTTAGTAACAAAATTAGATACTACTTACATTGAAGTTGATATTGATTACATCGAAAACGCTTCAACTAATTCATATATTAATTATTTTTTAAATTACTATGTAGAGGCCGAACTTGTAAATGTTGATAATTCGGATGTTAAAGTTGTTGATTTTAGTTTAAAAGATGATGGAACAGCGGCGGGCGTAGTAATTATTAATGTAGGTATTGCAAACGATTTAAATTCATTGGATTTTGAATATAGTTCAAGAGAAATTGAAGAGATGCGAACCAAATTTAAAATGCAATATAAGCAGGTGTATACAAGTAGTTCGGAAAGTTTTACATTAATAAGTGATGAGATAATACTTGTATATGCAGTTGAACAACCAACAATTGAAAAATTTATAAATCAATTTGAATATCCTGAATTGTATGAAGGTTATCCAAATGGGGTAATATTATGTCATTCAGATTCAAATAATGATGCGTCACAGATTAATTTAGTT
>Ga0180437_10009533_pt1 | contig 12010 bp, 32 predicted proteins | sample SS_ome_4_FD_132410 | JGI IMG/M metagenome (GOLD analysis project Ga0180437, IMG submission 132410) | Hypersaline lake sediment archaeal communities from the Salton Sea, California, USA - SS_3_D_1 metaG | ecosystem: Environmental > Aquatic > Non-marine Saline and Alkaline > Hypersaline >... | reverse complement strand
GGAGAGGAACTGTTGATAAAGATGGAAATATCACAGATTATACCGTAGATGGTTTTGATGTGGTTAAACAAACAAAATGATAATTCTCGACTATCCAAATCGCCTTACCGATAAAGTACTCACCGATGAACAGAAAAGACTAATCGATGAGCAAAGTGCTTGGATGATTAATTTCGTTAAGAAAAACGACATAAAGCTGGTCGGGGCAAACGGGAAGGTAATTATGTGATTATCTCAGTATTTATGTTAAAACGCATAAATGCCGAGTATCATAGAAATTATCAAAGAAGAAATCATGACCACTGTTGCCAACTATCCACAGTTTGGTGACAGATTGAACTCTATCAGTGAAACTGGTGAAGGGACTGCTGACTCCTATCCATTTAATTATGACAACATAAGTGATACTCAAGTAGAATATCATTTCAATACCGTTGGTGATAGTTATATTGTTGAAATTAAGTATGTAGGTATGGGTGAGTGGTATATGGAATTTGGGGTTGCTGGTGGAACGCCACAAGATGTAGTTAATAAAGGAGAACTATTTAAGGTTATGTCAACCATTCTTAAAATTGTTAATGATTTTCTCGACAGACATGAACCAAACGTATTAAAATTTGAACCCTCAAAAGACGATGAACGTGAAGATGATAAGAGAAGATTCAATCTCTACATGCAATTCATTAAGAAAAACATGCGAAGAGACTATTACGTTGAACCACGTGGTGATTGGATTTCAATTATAAGAAAGATACCAAAAAAATAAGCTATGTCATATACAAAAGAAGAAATCAAAGCCGAACTACTGAAATATAAATTGCCTTGGATAGCCAAGATATGGAAGAAGTATGGAGTTCCCGCATTAAGATATTCAATACTGCCGTTATTTGTGACAGCCTTGGTATTCGGGATAATATATAATGAAAGTGTCCAGACTTTTGATTGGATGTGGTGGGTCGTAAAAGGAATTGCGTTTCTTTTAATCTTTGGCTTCGGAGCATTCGCACTACTTGGTCATTTTGCCGAACGCCTGACAGCAAATAAACTCAGAAAGAAGCTGGGACTAAGCTATGGAGAGTTTAAAATTTATATCGAAGCCTACCAAATAAAAGGTTATTAATTGTAACCTTTTATTCTGATTTTCGTATAAATTGGTATGAGAATACCACGAAAACATATTCAAGCCAAGAGGAAATATGTCCATGAACTGCATGAAATTAAGTATATTCATTATCGTGAGCTTTATCCTCAAATCGACAGCACCAACTTTCAAACCTGTACGAAGGTAGATTTCAAAGCAATCGAGAAACATCCCGACCACGAAAACATTCATGAGACTTGGGGTAGACTGATGCATGAGAAGATGGGCGATTATTATTACAAAAGCAAATCAAAATCCGAATATTTTATTGACGACCAAGATAACGTTTACAGGTTCAGCGACCATTGGGGTGCTGTTGCAAGTTGTGAATGGACACGAGAAGGCGAGGGTCAGTTAATGATGAGTGTCTTCGAGAAAGGTGATTGGGAAATTGGTGTGGCTAATCTGAAGGACTTCAAGGTATTTCGTAGGAAAGTGGATAGAAGAGTGGATAAAGTGTTGAATCCCGAATGGGTTGCTCAAATGAAAAAGGTTGTGCCTATGGAAAAGAAATTATTGGCACTCAAAACACATCCTGACTTTCCGAATCGTAGTGATAAAGACAAGACTTTAATTGGTCAGAACTACGGTTTTTTCAGAAAAGAAATTGGTTTACTTGAAAAAGTCTTAAATAATAACTAAATTTGCAATTATGAATCCAGTAATTAGTGGTATGTTAGCGATGGGAATGTCAATGATGGAAGACATGAAAACCCAATCCGAAGAACGTAAAGAACAGATTCTCCAGAAATGGGAAGAAACCAAAAAGATGCCCCGTAAAATGAAGAAAAGGGTAAGGAAAGAACTTTTATTGGATTGGAGTATAGCTTGCTGGAATCCATTTGACAACTTGGGTTTTTAATTAAAAATTATGAAAAATTTAGAAATATTAAAGGAAACCAAATACCTGCAATTCATCGTCAAGGAACATAAACCCAAGACGAAGGTTGTTGCAGTTGTTAATAAAACACATCAGGAAGAAATCGGTGAAATCCGTTGGTATAGTGCATGGAGACAGTATTGTTTTTTTCCATATGACAGAACCATTTGGAATAAAGGTTGTCTTACTGATATCAATGACATGATAACCGAACTCACACCTGTTCGACCCAAACCCAAACCAAAAACAATTGGTGTTATTGCTGCCAGTGTCGATGATTTCCAGAAATGGAGAATTGATAAGAAACACAGACCATCCAAGAAAGCAGGGGTTAGAAACACCCAAAGATTATATACATATAGAAATAATACTTACTATTGTGTGTCGAAAGAAACACATGTTTGTGGAATGACATTTGATTTAATCATAGAAACCAAAAGGGCACGTGAGAACAAAAATTATGATAAAATCATGACATACATACTCCCAAGTATACGAGCGTAGTATTTATAGTAAAAGTTTGCTATGGATATTATAAATATTATACTTGATGAAGCACATCATTTGATGAAAGAAATCGTCACTGGTGATGATTCAAGAATTCCAACTTACAACTATACTCAGGCATCAGAAGGTAGATTCGTAATCGATGTCGTTGAACCACAGAAGAATATCGATACTAAGTTTGATGTGACTTTCAGTCCCGAAGGAAATCGTGACGAAAAAGCATTCAGTATTGCTTTCAAACAACAAGGCAGTGATTATAGCCAGAAAACAGGTTTCGGTGTGCAATTCAGAATATTAGCAACCATCACTAAAATAGTGAAAGAGCAGGTTGCAATTCACGACCCAAATGTCCTGACTTTTCAACCAGTAAAAGAAAGTGGAGAGAAGGGAAACCGTAGATTAAGTCTTTACATGCAATATGTTAAAGGTGGTGCTGGTGAAGACTTTGACGCATTTATTATTGGTGGCGATAAGAAAGTAAACGTGGAGAAACGCAACCCAAGTTTCCCAATCGAAAACGGCTACCAAGACCCAGAGACTATTCAAGATATCCTGACACAGTTGAGTGTGTATGGTGGTCACTATCAAACCGATTTATATCCAAACGACCCAGACTTTCAGAAATTCGGAATGAGTCATTGGGGTGGTATGTATGTAGAAGGAGCAGATGGGAGAAATAAAAGCACAAGTAGTGCAAGACGATTTGTTGACTGGATGTTCAGCATACCTGACTTAACATATGTTCAGGGTGCAGGTGAACCTTCACCATATGATGTCCCAACAGACAGACCAACCCAAACTGGTGTGGATGCACCAATTCAAAGAGTTAGTGGTGACGATACCCCAACAGCAATGGTCGGTACGTTCCAATATTTCTTACAAACCGAAGTATATGGTAACCCAGAGTATGATATTCTCGAACCATTCTTTGAAACCGTGAAGTCAATGAACGACTTCAGTGAACTCAGGAGCAGAGCAAATGCTGGACTCTCTGCTGCCAGAACATCCAGTGATACTGAGAGACTTACAGCAATCATAAGAGCAATTGATGAACTAAAGAGAAATTATAACGATTATGCCAGAAGATATGGGACATCAGATGTTAATGAGAATCAGGTACTTAACGAAATCGAGAAAAATTTATTAGATTTATTGTAACATTTTCAGAAACTTTTCGTATAATTGTATAGTTCTTTGAAAAATAGACAGTCAGTCGTAAACTCCACATCGTGGTTGAAAGATAGGCTAACCACTCGTGTCAGATAATTGGGAACAAAAAGTCTGGTACTGAGATGCTGAAATATAAACTTTATGGTGTAAGACGTAGATTCGGACCAGATAGATGCGTCCCAAGGAGAGCGATACATCAGCCTATGGTTAAGCTGATAATGACTGTTTTAAAATATTGGTTAACCGAAAAGAATCATAATTCATAGGTGTAAAGACCAATCGTGGGTTCGAAACCGCATAAAACATACCATTGGGGCACAGTCTCTATACTGCATGTCTCATTAACATTGGGTTGGGGCGAAGATGGCGTGGTTGTCCATCATGATTATGGTTCTTTTAAAAACATTGAGAAAGGTACGCCACAGGTAGCGGTAGTAATTAGCGGGTTCAATGCCCATGTCCTTTCTCTCTCGTATTTAAGAAGCGAAAAACCAACCGTTAATGGGTCTTCGGACAGGAGTAAACGTAAGGTGTGATGGTGCAAAGTAGCATTGGCTTATCCTTAATTGGTAGAAGCAGACGTAGGATTAACGACCCTGCTCACACAACATGCAACTCTGACGGCAATGGTGGTACAGGGGGCGTTCATCCGTCCATGATGGACTGTATCGGAGACCTGTTCGAAGTAATAAAAGCATTTTGTTCGGCTAATAACCTGCGGTGCATAATAAAATCTTGAACAGGTCTTTCTTATTTTTATAAAAAATCCTAAATATTTGAAGAAAAGTGTAACATTTCTATATGAATTTCGTATAAGTCAATATGGAATTACATTATGCAAAAGAAAAAAAGTGGGATGGAGAAGAGAATGAATATCTCACATGGTTTTGGAACGAGAACCCTCATGCCAGACCTCACGAAACTCCTCATGGATGGAATAAGCGTCCAGTCCCTAACTTCAGTTGTGGTGAAGTTGCAGGTGGCGGTAAGTCTACTTGTTCCTTTGATACAGCCAAAGATGCCGAGGCTTGGTTTAAAGCCAGCAACAGGGAAGACCTGATTTTCATCGAGAAAGAACTCATGGAATGCCAGTACTGGCGTGACGCAATCAATAAAGAAATCGTGACCGCTCAACGAGTGGCAGAAAACATTTTAGCATGAAACTCACCAACATAAAATCAGTCGGCAGATATCGGAACACCGAGACCAATAAGGAATATAATGTAAAAAAAGGTCGGCAAAAAGATAGAAGTGTCGATATTTTATATTATCTTTATCGTGGAAAACGAATTATTATACAAGACATGGACTTCTACAGTCCCAAATATGTAAAAGTATGAGCGCAGAACAACAGGTGAAAAAAGAAATCATAGAAGCCGTAGTGTTTCTCAGGGAACATAATCACACTATTCCCTCAGAGACTATTGAATTCATGAAACAAGCCAGTCTCGATAAACTCAAGAAAAGAAGTGTTACCACTTTTTGTTTCGACTGTTGGGACAGAAACGGAAATACTGACACTAAAGTGGTTGATGCTGTTACTGTCGAAGATGCCAAAGCTATCTTCAAAGAGAGACATCCCAATTTCGCATTTGACGAACCTTACGTATAGAAATTATGAAAATAATAACCGTAGAAACCAAGTATTACCTGCTTAAAATGCATGAAATCAAGTCAGAGCATTATGACTATTATTACGTGAAGACCGAGAACCAATTGTTACCTGAAAACGCAGCATGGATGCAGGGATATGTCAACCATTACGGTGGAGTAAGTCTTGTTGGTTCGCCCATTACTGACGAAGATAAGATTGCTGAACTCGAAGCCGAACTCAAAGAAGCACTCAGCACAGATTCCGAGAGCAGAGAGCAGTGTTATCATTACGACTGTGCGCAGGGAAAGCACCACTGCCTTAACCCCGTAGTGAAAGCCAAGAGATGTTTGGGTGTATGTAAAGATTATGAACCAAAATAAATAGAAATTATGCCGTTACCAATAATTATTTTAGCGTTACTTGTGATGATTGGAGCAGGAATTTATAATATCCGCTCACTCATAAGAAAATGGAAACACAACCCAAACAGGTGGGATAGTCTGTTAGTCGGAATCCTGATTTGGACAGCAGCCATTGCGATATTGGGTTACTTTTTAATTACAAAACATATATTGGCATGAAGCACACTCTAAAAGGAGAAGCTAAGACCAGACGTGTGTGGCTTAACGGGAAAGAACTTTTTCCCGATGATAGTCAGGCATATCGTAACCACAGTCCTGATGGATTTTCGTGGGGATATGGTGGGTCAGGTCCCGCTCAACTCGCCCTTGCCGTGATGCTTGAAATCAAAGGAGAGGCATTTGGGTATCAAGATTTTAAATGGAAGGAAATTGCCACACTTCCAATCGGTGATGATTTTGAAATTGAGTTTGAATTGTGAAAGTAATAATTGCAGGTGGTAGGGATTTCAAAGATTATGGCTTGTTGTGTCGGAAAGCAGATTATTATCTGTCGAGGCAAGACGAGATTGAAATCGTTAGTGGTACTGCAAAGGGTGCTGATAAACTTGGTGAACGTTATGCCGATGAACGTGGCTATAAGATAACAAGATTCCCTGCTGATTGGGGAACGTTCGGAAACAGTGCGGGGTACAGGAGAAACGAAGAGATGGCTCAATACGCAGATGCGCTTATCGCTTTTTGGAATGAAAGAAGCAAAGGGACTAAGCACATGATTGATTTAGCGGAACTATATAAATTAAAAGTACGAGTAATAACATATAAAACAGAAACAAAATGAAAAAAATTGGATTAGTTTTAGTGCTGGCAGTTGCACTTCTTGCAACAAGTTGCCAAGTTAGAGTAACTGATAACTTTGATGGCAAGAAATTCGAGAACAAGGTCGGGTATTTCCAAGACCAGAAAACTGGTGAAGTATTTGCCTTTGTAATCGTAGCCAAGAAACTCAGTGCGGTTCAGGAAGGCGTGGGTCTTGCCCACATCCCTAAGTCCGAAGTGACACCTGAAATCAAGGCGCAAATCAAGAACTATAAAGAGTAATAAAATGAGAAATTTTATAGGTGGTTTTTTAATCGCCCTTGCAGCATTCCTGAGTTTTCTTAGAAACATGATTTTTTTCGTGTTAACTGTGGGAATTGTTGGGGGAATATTCATCATAACCATGTTCAGTTTGTTTGAACTTTTTGGTCGTGTCTCCCCTCAAGACTTCCCAATGGAAATTGTTTTATTTAAGAAACCGATTTGGGATGTCGTGGTGGTAGTTCTTGGTGGCGCAACCATGTGGTTGGGGATAAAGAAGATGTTCGAAAGCGATGAAGCCGATAGTAAGGTGAGAACCAAAGACAAAGAGTATTTATTTTGATTGGGAATTCCGTCATAATGGAATTGATTGCTAACGCAGTTAAGTGGCATTACGAGAGTTATGACCATAAAGCTGCTGTTGAAGAAATAATGAAAACCAGACACGTAATCAAAACAACCAATAATTATGATGGATTTAACTTTAGGAGCTATCCAATTTCTGATGAACTCAAAGTAAAATATGCTCATATGAAAATTGGGAAACTCCGAAGCATGAAGTTTGACCCAGAAGGAATGATTGCCAAGATGTATGTGGGACGAAGCAGCAAATATTGTAAGGGTTTCTTTCCCCAAGACGTGGGGAAATCAATTAAACCCATCCTAAACCCCAATGACGATAAGTTCGGTTTAATACAGGCAGGACTTGCGGTTGATGAAAATCAGATATAAAGGAAAACTTGGATGTACCAAAAAATTAATAATATCGTCCACGGTAAGAAGTATCAGAACTTGTGTCGTGCCCCTTATCATAATCATCCAAAAGGATGTCCTAACTACGGTAAACGACCTGACTGTCCACCATGTGCAAGGGTTGATGAAATCTTTGATTTAACCAAACCCATGTATGTTATTTATACCGAGTTCCCTGTGGGTGAATTTGCGGAGCGTATGCGGGTTAACCACCCTGAGTGGAGTGACACACCAAGACAGTGGTATAACTGCATCAGATGGCAGGGAACGGCACGAAAACAGCATAAAGTTGACATCAGGTCATTCAAGTTTTCGATGCTGTTGAAAAACAACCGTGATATCGTTGTCGATACGAACCCCGAAGCACTTGGGGTTAACGTTACCGAGATAATGAAACAAGTGGGAATCGATTTGGAATGGAACTACCATGAAGACCATGATATAAATAGAAAAACATATAGAGTTAGTATAGCAGGAACACTTTTAAATTAAAAACGATATGAAAGATAAATTAGTTGTTGAATATAAGAGATTTCATGGTGATAAATTGACTTTAAAGGTTAATCACAAAGGTCAGAGAGTAATAAATCACCCTGACATGCATGAAGAAGGTGAGTTCGAACCTTTAAAGGATTTCGACATGATGTTTCTTCGTTCAGATGAAGAAGCATTTCTTGAGACATTTGAAATCATGGCAAAAGTTGCTAACACACCTAAAAGACATTTTTATACTGCTGGAGAAATTGTCGGCATTATGGATGGTGAATTTTAATTAAAAAGTTATGTGGAAAAGATATAGATTCAGAACCAAAGCACTGGACGACTATCGTCCCTTGATATTTAACCCCAAATACCCTTGGTGGTGTAGTGGCACGGGTGAAGACCATGCAGTTATTATTGCATATCTTCCTGCTGATGAAGACCTGCTCAAGTATTGGGATGATGCCTATGATGTGGATGTCGAAGACCGAGAAGAAATTGTGTTCACAAGCAGATTCTCTAAACCAAGTTATTTCGAGGAATCTTAATTAAAAACAAATGAAACAAACAATAATCAACGGCATTAAATTCACTTCCAAAAAGGAAGTTTTAGCATACTCTAAAAAGATAATGGAAAAATATGTTAACGCTGAAATAACGGGAGAAGATTTAGATTTTATGTGGGAATTAATTATTCAAAACTATCCTAATCCAAAAGCAAAAAAATTACATATTGCAAATAAAATTACCATAAAACTAACTGAAAATTATGGTAGATACTCATTGTGGATATGGGTAATTGATAATAATGGAAGGGAACACGATGTCTCACTACATAAATCAATCGATAATTTAAAATGGGAAACTTTTGAAGTTCCTGATGATTTTATTGATTTTGGAAAATATAAGAATAAAATCGTTTCAGAAGTGATTGACCACGATAGAAGTTATTTCGAATGGCTTCTTCAACAAAATTGGTTAAGAGAAGGTCTTAGAATGACCATTATAAAACATATGAATAAAAATCAAAACGAAACCAAATCTACACCAATAGATATGGATATTGATTACGAACCACCCTTTTAATTAAAAACTATGATACGGAAAAGAATAAAAACATTTGCGGTTCAGGAACTCAATGGCGATTACATTCAAAACGCTTTTGATAACAGAATCAATGCGTGGCTCGAAGAAAATCCCGATATCGAGATTCTTGATATGAGAACCAGTAGCAGTGATGGGACACACATCCTACATGTGTTATATAATTAAAAGTTATGACAGAACAGGAATTACATGATTACAACAAATGGTTAATGGAAGTCTGGAATCCGAATCAACTCCGTATTCCATTTGTTGAAGACGCACCACGAGCGTATCTGAAATATAAAAAGAAAAAACATGAAATTAGATGATTGGATGTTCTTGAGTCAGGAAGAAATTGATAACCTCGAAGACGGGGAGTATTATTGGATTGCCTACGAGTTTCCAAATCACGAGGATGAAATATGGGCAATTGGAAAATACGATAAGAAGTTCGGGTTTTTCAATCTATGTGAAAGGATATCAATAAGTCCTGATTACGTATTAGAGGCACAAAAAGTCGAACCAGCACATTAAAAAATAAAAAAATAGAAAATAAAAACTGGAAATCATGACAGATATTGAGATAATGAATTACTTCCTGAAGCAACGAGCGGATAAAGATAATCCCTATAGCTTCGGTGAAATAAGAATTGATAAGGAAGGTACTATGAAGATTAGTATTCGTGGAATGGATGATAATGTTTTCACTCCGAATCTCTTTAGTAGGATTGAGAACATTATTGGCAGAGAATTCATAATAAAAACCAGTCAATACAGCGAGAGTGTTGAAATAGAAATTGATGGTGAAGAACTCAAACCACCAAAAAAGAAACGATAATGGCAGAAAGAAATATACTCTTGATGAGTTCAGGAACTATCTAATGCACTGTGATAGCTTTGGTGATGCTGTGCATTTCCTGAACGATGAGAACATAGAGAAAGCTAATTTACCTGATACAAACCAGAAGATGATTTTAAACGCACAAAAATTTAAATGTGGGGCATGTGGAAACGACACTTATCGTATTTTCAAGCAAGAAGATAATGACCAAGAACTCTTTGCTGAATGCACCAATCCCAAATGTTCTTCAATAACAGTCATTGGATTCACGCAACCCCGAATCAACTTAGGGTGGCATGGAAATGGTGATGGAATTATGGCAATTTTTTAATTAAAAATAGAAAAAATGATAAAATTTGGATTTAGATTACTATACGTAATCATGTGTTTACTCTGGTTACCAACACTGCTTTTGTCACCAGTAATATGGGTTATCACAGGAAAACCTGTGATGGCATGGTATCATTACAAACTCGTATTGGTACGAATCTTAATGAAATAATTATGAATAAAAAAACAAAAGTAGGTTTCGTTGCAAACTACAATTTGGTGGAAGCCAATGCTGTACGAATTGCCAAAGAACATGGTTGGGTTATTGCAGACACCAACGAAAGTAAGGGGATGCTAATCGCCTTAATGCATAGCGAACTCAGCGAAGCACTCGAAGCTGTGCGCAAAGACAACCCTCAATCAGAAAAGATTCCTGAATTCACGTTGCTTGAAGAAGAACTGGCTGATGTGGTTCTGAGAATCATGAACTTCGGTGGACAACTTGGTTTAAATATTGCAGATGCCATTCTCGCCAAAGACGAGTATAATAGCAACCGCCCCTATAAGCACGGGGGAAAGGCATTTTAGTTGATTAAATTGTAACAAATTAGGATAATCTTCGTATAACCTAATATGGAGAAACATCCACATAATTGCATACGGAACTGCATGCGCATAGATTTATGCGAGAATTGCGAGTTCTTTAAGTCTGTGAAAGTAGCAAATGCCGAACTTGAAGCAGCAAGGGAATTATTTAATTTGTGGATGACGAATAGAAAAACCGTGACACCAAATGAAAAAACCAATAAGTGATAGATATGATGACTGCTTCGCCTTGGAAATGACTTTCAATGGTGAAAGTTTCTATGGTGTCCATGATTACAACAAAGACTTTAACATCCACTGGACAGAGGTTGCTACCGATGACGAAAGAACTTGGAAGCAGAAAATGTCTTGGATGCGAAACGAACTTGATAAACGTAAACCCAAGGAAAATGGAGAAGTTTAAGACAATAAATGACCTTACGATGGTTGTAGGTGAACTCTACAACTGGCAGATACAACCAGTTTATGCAACACGACCCGAACCCACGGTATTTACAATAGGAATGAGACCCAAGAACTTCAATGGTTGGAGTGACATGGTTCAAGCCTGTTACGACCCCAAAGAAGAGATTCTGAGTCTGGCTGGTATGGCTTATAGCGATGACAGTTGTTACAGGTTCTATTGTGCCACGCTATGGGATGCCGAAGTAATAGTACACGCATTCATCAAAGCCAATGAGGTTGACCTGACAGATACGATTTACGATAAAAACGTTGAGAAACCATGAAAACATTTGAAATCGAAAAATACGATACTTTCCAGATAACAGGAAAAGGAACTGTTTTCACCATCCATAAAGGTGACCACGATTTCGTTCACGACATCTCCAAGGGCGATATTATTAAAACCCTCGACACCAAGAAAAGATATGAAGTGAGGGGAGTTGAGATGTTCAGAACGACATTTGGAATCGGTAAAAACGTTGGTGTTCTGGTGAAAGAAAAGAAAGTTATGACAGCATTTGAACTCTGCGGTAAATATGATGCCGAACGTTTTAAATTAAAAGGTGGACGCATCGTATGGGAAGCAATTAGTTATAGTGACAGATGCGATAAGTGTCGAATCTCCAGAGTAGTTGAAGAAGGTGGTAAACCATTCTTCATGGGACTCAGGTATAAACAAAGATATATTGACCCCGACACCGAAGTAATAATTGTAGAATCATGAACATCTGGTTGAAAATATATTTATATGGTTGCTTGGTCTCGTTGTTAATCACCATTATTACAGCGAGAGATAAGG
>Ga0180437_10009532_pt1 | contig 12012 bp, 19 predicted proteins | sample SS_ome_4_FD_132410 | JGI IMG/M metagenome (GOLD analysis project Ga0180437, IMG submission 132410) | Hypersaline lake sediment archaeal communities from the Salton Sea, California, USA - SS_3_D_1 metaG | ecosystem: Environmental > Aquatic > Non-marine Saline and Alkaline > Hypersaline >... | reverse complement strand
CATCTAAGAAATGAAATTAAATCGGAAACACTCATCTCCCTTCATGAAATAGGATTATGCCATCAAAGAATACTTAAAGAACTTAGAAGTACTGAAGAAAATTTAAAACAATTTAGCAAAATAGATGCGGAAAGCATGGCAACTAGAGGAGCTAAAAAAGCTTTAAATTTTGTTAAAGAATATAAAGAAGCTAAAGTTTTTATGCAATCTGTGAAAAATATCATAGATTCAGACTCATTAAATAAAATGGAATCTTTGACAGGAATTTCTTATCACCCTGATTTAGATGTTTCGATATTAGAATGTCAATTTTCTTGCAGAACTCAAAATATTTTAAGATATGCAAATCTTGAAACTATGTCAGAAATTTTTGCAACTACTAAAAAGGAGATATTAAAATATCGGAATGCGGGCAAGAAAACAATTACAGAAATAGATAAATGGTTTAAAATAAGAGACCTAGATTGGTCTTAAAAAGAGGGAGTATATGCAAAAAATAACATTATTAGGAAACTTAGGAAAAGATCCTGAAGAAAAATTCACTAGTAACGGCGCCAAGCTAATTACGTTTTCACTTGCAGTAACAGTAAAAAAAGGAGTTACAGTTTGGTATGATTGTAATATCTGGGATAAAAGACTTCCCATGTTTGAAGGTATCCTTCCTTATCTTAAAAAAGGCTCTAGAATATTGTTAGCTGGGGATTTTCATGTACCAGAAACCTATCAGGATAAACAAGGGAACGCAAAACTAAAGTTCAAGGTAGAACCTTATTTGATACATTTTGCTGGCTCTCCAAGCGAAGAAAAACCTCAAGTATCTAAAACGCCTAGCTCTTATGAAATACTTGATACAGATCTGGGGTTATTCTGATGAAAATTATTACATTTACCGAAGGACAGAATGGGGAAGAATGGCTACAGTGGAGAAAGGGTGGAATAGGCGCCTCAGATATTAGTATTATCATGGGATCTAATCCTTACAAAACTCGCCTACAATTATGGGAAATAAAGTGTGGATTTAGAGCTGAGGACGAATTAAACCCAGCTATGAAACATGGAATTGCAAATGAAGATGTTGCAAGACAATGGGTGAATAATCAATTCCAATTGAACCTTCAACCACTTTGTGTAGAAGATCCCGAGAAATCACACATGAGAGCCTCGTTTGATGGTTATGACTTTGCTCATGAAACTCTATGTGAAATAAAATGTCCTATCTCCGAACAAGTTTTAGACAGAGCTATTAAAGAACAAGCCATCCCTGATTACTGGTTTGATCAAATGCAATGGCAGATTATGTTAGCTAAACCTAAACGAGCATTTATTGCTCTATGGGACTTCCGTACCCAATCTTGCATAACTCTTGATATGTTTGGACATGAAACTAAAATTAAGAAAATGAGAGATGAAGCAGATAAATTTTGGCAAAGAGTTGTAATTGGAAACCCTCCCAGCCCCGAAAAGGGTGATTATATTGAAATAGAGGGCGAAGGTTTGCATGAATTGCTATTAGAGTACAAAGACCTTGGTGATAGAAAAAAAGCCCTAGATTCAAGATTAAAAGAGATTAAGCCGAAAATTGAATCTTACGGAGATGATGGAAACTTCATTGCTTACGGATTTAAAGTGGTTCGTTGTATGCCTTCACCTAGGTATGACATTCAGCAAATGAAACTTGATGGCATAGATATAGATAAGTATATGAAAAAGAATGAATCCATTGGATTTTATAAAATCATACCACCAAAGAATTAGTAATTTTGTTGAGACTTTTTTTGGTTTTTAGTCTCTATTATTAGATGAGATTTGTTATCTGACCTTGAATGAATTTTAGCGGTCTCATCTGTTTTTATTTCTTCTAATTGTTCATTTAGTGATTCATTGTGTATACAAGTAACACTATATGTACTGCATGATGATGTCATCACAAGAACTAAAACATAAATAAACTTGTTCATTTTTTACTCCTGTCGTTGTTTTATAAATATATCAAGTCTTTTTTTTACGCAATATGAAATCTATAGATATGTTAAACGGAAGTTAAGCGTTAATAAAACAAAGAGGCGCGATGTTTAAAATAATTATTATAGTTTTATTCACATTTAATTTACATAGTGTTTGGCACTCAAGGTATAATCCACCAAAAGAGGGTCAGCTTTTCATGTATCTTGGTAGGGAAACTGATGGATATTTTGGTAGCAAACTACTAATACTTACTCATTACAATCCTGATTTTAAAAATAGCATTCCAATTTCTGGTTGGTACGATGTGGATAGAAGATCTATTCATTACTGGATGAAAAAAGGGTATACAATTTATGTTCTACCTAGGAAATATAGAACTGATAAACAAAAAAATGGAGAGTGGGATGGCTAATGCAATAATGAGTATGTTTATACTCAATCTTTTTTTTAGTTGTTGTTTTTCAAATGTAGAAGGGAGAATGCGAAAATGGGATCGTCACCCTTATTCTGGAGAACCAATTATTGTAAAATGTGATTTTTATCTTAGAGACGGTTTTTATTTAATTACTTGCTACGGGAAAGAAAATGATTTAACAAAGCTCTCAAATGGATGGTATACTATCAATAGTCTTTGTCTATTAAAAGATAAACCCATTATTTATTTGCATAATGATCAAAATCTTTCTTTTCATCTAGAGAATCTTGATTTCTGGTTCCCTGACAAATTTCAGAAAAATTAAAATATCTTGCGGATATATTCAATATTTTATAGATTAGTTCCAAACTTTTTAGACGGTATATACCAAGGAGATATGGTGAAAAAACTATTACTATTGATTACATGTTTTGCAATTGGTGCAGGATATGCAAATGAAGACGAACAACAAAAAATTTACATCCAAGAAAAAGACAATTCTTATTTTTATCTTACAACTGGAGCTTTTTCTTATACCGCGATTCCCGCAGGAGCAAACATTGGATTTGGATACAGACTTTGTGGAGATAACTTTGCATTAGGAACATCTTTAAATATGTCTGCTGGACTTGTTTTAGCACCAGCACTTGACTTGACTATTGAAGGACTTTACTTTACTGATGCTCGTACATATTTTGGTCTACAAGTAGGTGCTGCTGTTGGTAAAACAACTGTGACACAACTTAAATATAAAATTGAAGGGGAAGAGACAATTATGTCCTATAAAAATGGATATATTCTTCCTATACTAAAAGTGATTCCTTATGGACGCGAATGGGAAGAAAAAGGACAACGTCATTTTTGGCATGTTGCACTATTTCCAGTTGGTTTAAGTTTCTCATATGGATGGGAACTATAAAAGAATTTTGTAAGGGGGGATTCACAAAGGGTTTTGAAAAGTCCCTGCATTTAGCTCCCCTTACTTTTTAACTAAAACAAGTTACTACTATACTTCCATTATCAAAAGATCCTGTAGTAGTTAAAAATTGGATTTGTGTTAATTCGCTAGAAGTTGCTTTATACCCTTGACAGGTTATTAAAAATGGAACAGCGTTAGAATTTGAAAGTACACCAGAAGATACCCATTCACTTGTTCCATCAGTTAGAGTCATTGTTATAGTTCCATACCAATTGTAACTTAAATTAGTTTTAAATAGAATATTACGGTCTGTTTCATGAAAGTCCGTAGGAGTAATAGCATTATAACTACTATGAGAATTACTTATGTATCCTGTTGTTTCTATGCCTCCAGAATCACCTAACCTAAACGAGATTTCTGCGCCACTAGCACTAACACTGACTCCTGCTAAACTAAGTATTATTAACTTAGTTCCTGATGGAATTCCACTTAATGTAACTGTAGAACCACTGGTTGTTGCTTGACTTAAAACAGTAGCTCCCCCACCAGCTCCAGACCCATCCACTGTCACAGTAGACCCTGTAGCGCTTGTTGTAACTCCACCAGTACCAACTATTGAAATAGCATTAGATGAGCCTGTGGCAGTCCCTGAATCGCTTCCTACGCTAGCTATGACACTGTCTGCGGCATTAACAGTTAATGTGTCTGTTGCCGCTGCTGTATTGATTAATGTACCACCTAAAACATCAATGTTATTTCCTGATGCTGTTGCTGTTCCAGAATCACTTGTTAAAGTGGGCATTGTTTCAATAACAACTTTTCCTATAAATCCTTGTGACATTATTTATCCTTGGTTAATTAGCTATTCCATAAAGTCTAAAATTTCCATTAACAGTTCCAGATGAGGCTAAATAACGGAACGCGTTTAATGTTCCACCTGCTGTAGAAGATCTTCCACCAACTCTACCTATCACCATTTTTGGACCTCCTCCGCTAGAATTTTTATAAGTAACGTTTCCAGAAATTGTTACAGGTATTCCAGATCCTTGATTTAATCCACTTAACATAATTTTTAGTGATGTATAATTATTTGTATTAGTTGTTGGACCACTTATTGGAAATAGAGTTGTAGAATTATCATTTCCAGGAGGTGTATTATCATAACCATTTCTATCTAAACCACCCTGATAATTAGTAGTAATATAAGAAGATCCATTATCATCAGAAACTTGTATTCCTGAAGTAGATGTATTTGTATTATTTCCACATCCTCTAAAAATTAAAAAATAAATATCATAACTCCCAATGCTAGTAAATTGAATAGAGGATGTCGCAGAAACTGTTTGATCTGATATTAGAACCCATGAACCACCAGAGGATGGTGCTTCAAAAGTCGGAAGAGAAGAGGAACCATTAGACGTTAAGACTTGTCCAGAAGTACCTAAACTAGATGGATTTTGAAAACTTGATGTAGAAGATGTTCCACCTACAATTGGAAAATAAGCAGGAGAACTTTGTAATCCACTCGCTCCTTCAATTACTGGTATAGGACTAATTCTTTTATATGCCATTAGTTTGCTATTCCATATAAGCGTAAATTACCATCAAAATTCCCTGAAGATGGAAAGACTTTAAATGCAGTAATTGATCCAGCTGATGCGCTAGATCTCCCTCCCATACGTGCCGAAGCCATGGTCGTATTCAGGTAACTTACCGTTCCCGATACAAGTACAGGAACATTTGTGCCACCGTTAACATCAGACAGAAGAATTTCTCCTGACCCATAATCAGCACCGTTTGTAGCTGGACCAGTAATCACAAATGCGGATGCCGAATTAACATTATTTTGTGTCGCTGAATTATAAGCTGTCCATATCATCCCTGTTTCATAACCTGTAGTCACATAACTACTACCATTGTCATCTGAAACTTGAATCTGTAATTGAGCGGTATTAGTATTTATCCCAATTTTATTTAACAAAAGAATATAGTTAGTATAGCTTCCTATACTAGTAAAAGCAATTAATGATGAAGCGGATGCGTCTTGTTCAGAAACTAGAACCCATGAGCCAGAACCACCAGATGTAGCTTGCCAATCTGGAAGAGCAGATGATCCATTAGAAGTAAAAACATACCCAGAATTACTAAAACCCGTAGAAGCAGACTGAAATGCTCCTGTTGTGGTAGTTCCTCCGCATATAGGGGCATAAGCAGTAGCGCTCTGTATTCCTGTTCCCCCTTCAATTACTGGTATAGGACTAATTCTTTTATATGCCATTAGTAAACCTCGTAAGATGTACCATTAAAAATAAAATTAGCAGCTTCGTATGAAGTATTCATAACAAAAGTAGTAGATCCATCTAAAGTTACAGCTCCCCCTACCGTTGTAACGGTAATATTATTAGTAGCTGCATTGCCGGCACTATCTTTAACTGTATAATTGATTCCAGTTGAAGGAGCATTTGGTAGATTTATTTGGAGTGTACCTGATGTAACATCACAACTAAAATATGTTGATGTAGAAGGTGCAACATAAGGTGAATCTGTATTATCTATAGCTATTATAGTTGGTGTAACTGAAATTCCTGACCCGTCAATTGTAACAGTATCACTTGAGGCAGATGTTGAAATACCATTCGTTCCAACTATATTGATATTTTGTCCAATAACGGAGGCTGTTCCTGAGTCTGCTGTAACTGTTTGTAATTGATTGGCTCCTGTAAAACCCTGTGTCATTAAGATGTCTCCTGTCCATATAATGAAAAACTGAGCGTAGCAAGCGTGGCGTAAACACTCACTTCATCTGTAGTAGCCAATGTAAAACCTGCCGTTGCAATAAAGGTATCATTTCCTGGAATCATAACATCGTAATAAACATACATTTCATCAGATATGGCGCCTCCAGCAGGCCTTATAGCTATTCTAAAAGATGTTGCAGTGCCTGATCGATTACATACTGTAATACTTGAACAAGCCGTTGAAGTGGATGCTGGTACAGTATAAAGAGTAGTCAAGGTAGCTGCTAGAGGAGCTGATTGACCAAGAACTTTTATGACATTAGTTGACATTACATCCCTCCGAACATGAATGATAATTTATAGTTGACTGCTTGATTGATAGTTAAAGTTGATACTGACCCAGATGTACTAATATCTTCTGAACCAATTATATTCCAATTTCCAGCCGTAGGGCTTAAAGCTCCGCCAGAATCTCCCGTAATCGTTTCACCAATCCCTGTTCCTGCTGTAGAAACAAATCCATCTGAGTCGACTGTGAAGTAAGTAGAATCAAAATTAGAGAGTCCAACTTTTGTTGAGTCTGCTGCTGCCAAGGCTTGTGAACGTTGTGCATTGATAGTAACTGTACTACCTGCTCCTGAGGTAACTAAAGGAGAAGTGCCTGCTGTTGTTGTACCACCTGTCACTGTTAAAACACCAGCTGCAGGTACTGCAGAAGCTGCATTATCACAAAGATACGAGGTTGCTATACTTGCATCGGCTTCCAGGTTTAAAGTATTGGCACCTGGTGTAAATGTAATTGTTCCACCTGTAGATGTTAGAGTGGCAAAAGCTGGATCAGCACCCGTAGCTCCTAAAAATACTTGTCCGTCAGTACCAATATTCGATTGTGTTAGGGTTGTGGTTCCTGCCCCAATTTGTACAGCATGATTTGTTAAGCCTGTAAGCTGTGTAGTCAAAGTATTTAAACTTCCTACAGTAGTTATACTTCCAGCTCCAATCATATTCACAAGACCTGTTCCATCAGGGACAACAGGATCTGTTCCACTGTTAGGGGAAATTGAATCTATTCCCATTCCTCCACTCGCTAAAGTAACAAAGCCATCAGCATCAACAGAAAAGACAGATGAATCAAAATTACACAGACCTATTTTAGTAGCATCGGCTGCCGCTATAGCTTGAGAGATTTGAGCATTTATTGTAATTACATTTGTTGCTCCACTGGTAGCGATAGGGGATGTTCCTGCGACAACTACTCCGCCGATAATATCTATTTCCCCTGCAATAGGAGAAGCAGTACCTGCATCCGCATTATAGATAGTTGAACTTCCTGAATCAGTAATTGTAAGGGTATTAGTTCCAGGATTGCCAGTTACAAGAACTCCTCCAGAACCGACAATATTAATAGTGCCCCCAACTGTGGGCATAACTGGTCCGCCAACATTACCTGTCAAAGACTCTAGATCAGAGCTGGCATCTACTAAACGTCCTTGTTGACTCATTAAACCCCTCCCTCTGCATACATAGTCTCTACCCAAAAGGATCCACTACCAGCAGATGAAGATACTTCTTTTATCCATATTTGAGTTCCCGAAGCGATAAATAACCCATCATCACGAACTTTATTAGCTGAAAGATCGAATAATTTGAAAGAGTTAGCAGCTATTCTTAAATGATTGTTTACTCCATCAAAAGATATATAAAGTTCAACATTGCATCCGTTATTAAAATCAATTAATCGTGTGTGATCTGTTAAGGGCACACCTACAGTAGTATAGGTTCCAGAAATATCTCCGAAGTCGACTTCTCGTACCTCAGAAAACTTAACTCGTGTACCAAAAGCCATTTTTTACCTCGCATATATAGCAGTCAATGAGATATCTCCTGTACTTGAAGCACCATCAGGACCCTGTTTTACATAAAACTGTGTACCCTTTGGGAAAGCCAGTTGACCGCTGCCCTGCTTATTACCTGATACATCAATTGATAAAGAAGTACCAGAAATAATTAAAATTTTATTATTAGTTAAATCTGTTGATATCCAACAAGATTTATCTAAAGATGATGAAATAATTAAAGAATGGGCAGAAGCTGAAAGACTTGATCCTAATGTAGCGTATGCGGCTCCTACACCAGTATGATCACTCGTCTTCGCAGTTTCTAGCGCTGCTCTTATCGGCGTCGCTGTCGTCATCATTTTCCTCTTTTTTTTGATTATATAAGTCTAATGTTTGCGTTAAAGTGCCAGTGAAATTCATTGATACTTTTAATGCATCTTCCAATGTTATTCCAATTGGGAGAAGGAGATAAACTTTCCCCTTCTCTGTATCGATTGAAAGATGTTTATAGTCTGACGAAAAAATTTCCATCTTAATTCCTTTGCTTAATCATTTTATATATTAAATATTTATAAAATAAATTTAAAGAAATAAGATCTATTAGTTTTGTCTCACTATAAAATAATCAACTATAGATGTATCAGCTGTGATAGTTGTACTACCATCACTTACATCTACCGAGGTAATAGTAAAGCTTGTAGCAGCACTAATCGTGGTTACTAACTCTCCTAAAGCAGTCGATCCATTTAAAGAAGATCTAGTAACAAAAATTCTATCACCTGCAGCAATGTTTGTATTAAGTACAGTAACGGTACCAGAGGATAAAGTAGCTTGCCCGATAAAGTCAGTTACAGCCCCGCCATTCATTTGAAGTTGCTTTGCAACAGCACCGATTACTAAGTTACCTTGTGAAATCTCTACATCTTTTGTAGTCTCATCCAATTTCATTAATACATCAGTACCAAGATCATTATCAGCACAAATAACAAGTTTATCGCTATCAGCATTATCAATTCCGATTGCATAATTTTGACCTCCTGAGATCTGAAATCTGATACCTGGGTTTCCAGAAGAAGTACCACCTACTGCAGCTTCAAAAAAAGCATCTGATGTTGCACTTGTATTGTCTGAATTTGTTACATCAATTAGAACCTCAGCTGAAGCATCAGAACGAACAACAATGCAATCACCTGCTAAAAGGTTTAATTGACCATCAGAATCTAGGTTTGCTATTTCTGCATCGGCTGAATCTGTGAAGATTAATTTTTGAGCTCCTGCTGCATCTGCAAGCTTAACAGTTAAATCAAAAGCTCCTGCTGGCATGTTTATAGCCATATCAGCAGCTGATGTATAAATTGGAGAGCTAACGCTTGTTGCTAGAGTAATAGCATCATCTAAATCAAAAGTGATTTCATTTGTTCCACCTACAGTAGAAATATTGGTTCCACCTGTCATGGTTATAGCGCCTCCAGAAGGCACTACTGGTGATGTTCCGCTATCTGCTTCTAATGTGTCTACGTCACTTGAACCAGGTGAACTTAAAGCCCATGTAGCAGCTCCTGCGCTAACACTAGTTAAAACGTAAGATGTGTTTGCCGATTTATTTACCCAAGTAATACCTAACGGATATTTAAAATCACTAGAGGTTGGTGCTCTTGTTGATATTACAGGTTGTGGAAATACTTTTTGTAACGGATTGTCTAGTCCATATGAAGTGTTTAAACGTGTCATTTTAATTACCCTTTAAGGTGAGTTATACTTTTTTTATATTTAATAGAAATTGTTTTAATTAGCTATTAAATGCTAAAAATGATATCATTGCATCAATAAAGGAGTATTATGACAAGGTTTGTTTTTACACTACCAATTGAAACTTATAAGAAACTAAGACAAAAATCATTTGATAGAAATATATCAATGGCTAGATATGTGTTACAGGCTCTAGTTTGGAGACTTGAACAAGAGGAGGATTAATGGTTTTAGAAATATTAGGATTATTTTTAGCTAATGCGGGTCTTATTTTATGGATGAGATCTGAGTCAAGAGCAGATTGGAAACATATGGATGCAAAGGTTGATGCTATTCATGAAGAAATAAAAGACTTTCACGGTAGACTTTGCGCTATTGAAGAAAGAAGATTAAAGGAGAAATAAAATGACGATAGTTTTTCATTGCAGCTGGATGTTTTTAATCTTTTTAGGAATATGTGGCTGGATAGATGATGAGGGAGATAATTAAGATTTTGAAAATAATTATCCTTAATCCTCTTTACTTAGCTCTTCATTCATCTTTTCAGCAGAATTTCTTACAATTTTAGCATTACCAATTGATGCACCTTTAAATATTTGATTATAATATTTTCTTAAAGCAGGAGATTTCTTGTATCGAGCAGCGAATCGGGCTGTGTAATATAAGGGAGCACCTACGCTTTTTACCGCTGTGGCTACTCCACTTTTAAAAAGAAAAGGAAGTGCTTTTGCTAAAAAAGGAACCTCACTAGGGTTTAAAGTCTTTTGTATTTGTTTTGCCATCCACTCAGTTTGAGCTTTAGTGGAATATGCATCATCAGCAGCTTCAATTGCTTTCCATAATTTTGGATTTACTTTTCCGTGTTGTTTTAATGTTTCTTTAGTAATTGCAGATAATTTTTTATTATAATTTTGAAGCAATTTTCTTTCTGATGAATTTGCTGCCGCTCTTTCTAGTTTAGTTATATCTGTATTAATACTTTTTTTGGTTTCCCAAATTCTCTTTGGATTTACCTCTTCTGGTAATTTGCCTAATAATGAATCTATTTTATTTATAATTGTTTTTTGAGAATCGGAAGGGGAAAGTGATTGGGATATTTCTTTTCTAAAATCAATAAGACGATCTCTATAATTTCCAGTTTTAACCATTCCTAGCTTTTTTCCTTCGGCAGGAAATGAATTTTCTACTTCTTTATATAAGTTGCTAATATATTTATTCATGGACTTGGGATTCATTAATGACATTAAAACATAAGAACCGATTTGTGCTGTATTTCCTGCCCCTTCTCTTTCAGTAAGTCCTTGTACATAATTTCCAATAGCAGTAGATCCAGTGGCTTTAGCAAGAGTTGAAAATATTTTTTTACCTTTTTCCAATGCCCCTGCACCCTTCATCGGGACTAATAATGGCGCTACAAATTCGGTTACTTGATCGGAAAATTCTTCAATTGAATTTTTAGGTTTTAAATAATCACCAGTTACTTGAGTGGTAAGTTCTTTTAATTCTCCGCCTGTTTTTAAACCTTTAAAAGGAGATAGAGCTTTCACAGCTTCATTTGCTTTAGAAATTTTTTGTTCATCTATTCCTAACAAAGAAGCTATTCCTCCAGGAATATTTTGAATTAAGTTTTTTACATCACCAGGAATTCCTAAAATTGACTCAGCTCCCCTTGCTCCTGTTCTAGAAATTTGTCTTATTGCATTTTGTGGTAAAGATTCACTATTTGTTTGTTCGGAAAAATCGATCTGATCAAATATATCTCCTGATGAAGAAGATTGATTTATATCGATCTGATCAAATATATCATTAGAATTGGTAGCCATGTTGTCTCGCTATTTTTCTTGCTTTTTCTTTATCGCCTTTTGCCATCTCTAGAAAAGATTTAGCTAAATCTAAGGATAAAGCCTCTCCTTCTTCTGCTTTTTTTATTTTTTGTGTTGCATTAGATTTTTCTTTTACTTCGAATTGAGGAAGATTTAAACCTAAAATTCTATTCCAAGCTTTTAATGCACTTTTGTTTTGAGACTGTGTTTTAGATGATGAAGGCAATCTACTTTTTAAAAATTCAAAACGTTGTTTATTTAAAGTTCCTTTACCCACCATATCAGCTGCTTTTTTTTCTAATTCAAGAGCTAAGGTATCAAATTCTTGTCGATTTCCTCTTTTTGTTTCATCAAGAGTCAACATATTTAAAGGACCAGTTGCATCCATTAACTTCCACATTTGATTAGCAGCATCTCCGATTCTAGCTGTTTCAATTTTTTCCTGTTTTTCGGCTTGTTTTTTTTCATCTTGAGCCATTAAAATTTTTGCAGATCCTGGAACTTTCTTTTCAGAAAACAATAACTCTTCTGTAGTATGTGGTCGAAAATCTTCATTGAATTCAAT
>Ga0180437_10009531_pt1 | contig 12013 bp, 11 predicted proteins | sample SS_ome_4_FD_132410 | JGI IMG/M metagenome (GOLD analysis project Ga0180437, IMG submission 132410) | Hypersaline lake sediment archaeal communities from the Salton Sea, California, USA - SS_3_D_1 metaG | ecosystem: Environmental > Aquatic > Non-marine Saline and Alkaline > Hypersaline >... | reverse complement strand
CGAGCTTATCATGGAACCATCGCATCAGCGCGGCAACGAATGGCCAGGGAGTACAGGCGCCTGCGTTCCCCGGGCCATGTGTGATGTGGTCAATATAGGTGGGGTATACAATGTTTGGTTTAAACAGCAGCTTCTGGCCTTTTTTCACTCTGGCCACCATATCTCGGGAAAACGCAATTTCAGTGTCCAGCACGCTGAGGGCTTCGGTCAGACAGGAATACATGTAATCTATCCTCGTCCGAATCTCATCCCAGGCTGCCTCACTATCCCGGTCGATGACCTCTTTGAGCAACGCGGGAATGGCCGAATAGGCCATTTCTGGATTCATCCTGACGGCGCCTATTGCCGAACCACGGGAATCTAACTGAAGTTTACTTGCTGTAGAACTAACAACCGACTTCCTGCTCACTATCGCTCCTTCATGCTATCTGTAAAGGTGATTTAACCAACCTCTTGACTTCCCCAATAAAATAACACTTATCCTTTAAGTAGTAAAGCCTGAATTTGAGTTGCCTCTGAATAACTCATTGACGCTGTGTAATTACTTTCATGAAAAACTCTATCCATATGCATACCACCTTCTTACCGTTATCTATCCTTTCTAATCGTTTAATTTACTTGGAGCATATTTGCGGGACTTATTGGCATATAACCTGTGTCTTTTGCAAATGCGAGGTAGGCAATAATGAGTGTGGTTTTATCTATTGTCCAAAAACCATGGATTGGACTTGAGGCTAAAAGACTCCGGCAGGCCTTATTCTTGACACAGCAGGAACTCGCAACCCTGGCTGGTGTAACCTTAGAAGAAGTGGACTCATTTGAGCATGGCCTAACTGTACCACTGGATGTAAGGCTTAAAATCCTGCGAGTAGTGTGGGTAAGGAGAGCCAGGATAAAGACAAACCGAGAACCCAAGTTCATACAATAGACGCCAAGGGGCAAATATCTCTCAAAGAAACTTATTTAACCTTTCTTTCCTTTTGCTTTTGAATTGTAACTGCGATGCTCCAAATAAATTTCATTCAAAATCGTTCCTTTATAACTGTCACAATCTGACGAAATGGCTTTTATCGTTATTTTGCCACTCTATTAATCCCCCGCATCCTTGAACTGTCATTACACAATCTTTTAAGATAGAACTATCCTTTCCGTAAAATTGGAGGCTTATAATATGGAGAAATATGACGGCGCAGAAGCTTTCGTGGAGGTGTTAAATGCGCACGGCGTTGAGAATATCTTCTTTAACCCCGGCTCGGCCACTGTTCCTATCCAGGTGACCATATCCAAATACAGGGCCGCTGGCAAACGTGCCCCCAGGCTGATACTCTGCCTGGACGAAGCGCTGGCAATGACGGCCGCCCACGGGCACTATATGGTTTCCGGACGGCCGCAATTCGTCATGGCGCATTGTGAACTGGGTACGCAGCGGGTGGGCGGGGCGCTTCTCAATGCACAGTTCGGGCGGATACCCGTAATTCTCTGGGCAGGACTGCAGCTGCCTGGCTCTCCGCGTGTGAACTGGAAGCAGGAGCCTTACGACCAGTGCCTCATAGCGCGCAATTCCGTGAAGTGGGACCACCAGATAAGCGGTGATGACAACATCCATGATGTCCTCCAGAAAGCCTTTCAAATCGCCTATACCGAACCCTCCGGGCTGGTTTACCTGGCTTTTCCCCCTTCAATCCTTACGGAAAAGGTCGACAGGGTGGCAATTCCGCCATTTAGCGCAAGCCCTATATCCGCAGTCCCGCCGCTCGATGTTGAGCGCCTCGGCAAGGCAGCTGAGATATTAATTGAAGCGGAAAATCCTCTAATTGTCGCCGGCTACAGCGGAAGGCACCATCAATCGGTAACGGCGCTGGTAGAATTAGCTGAGACCCTGTGTGCGCCGGTTATTACCAGCCAGGTATGGATGAATTTCCCGCACACGCATCCCCTCTGTGCTGGCGTGGAGCAGTACCGCGGCAGCCGGAAGACGAACCCCTTCGCTGATGCCGATGTCCTGCTTGCCATCGACTATGATATGCCGTACGCAATAACAGAGACTTTACCCGGCCCGGAGGCCAAAATCATTCACATCGACCTTGACCCCTGCACACGGGGGCGACCTTTATGGAACCGGGGCTCTGATATTTTCATCGAGGCCGATTCCAGAAAGGCCATTCCAGCGCTGAAGAATGAAATCAGCCGGAGACTGACTCCGGAAAAGCGCGCGCAGTTCCAGGAGCGTTTCCAGCAGCTGGAGAGCAAGCATAGAAAGCAGCGGGAAGGCTGGCGTAATCTGGCCGTGAGCAAAGCCGGCCAGAAGCCAATCTCCGCCGACTGGCTCTGCCGCTGCATATCCGAGGTCATAGACGAGGACGCGATAATAACGACTTTTATGATAAGCCCGCAAGCACCGGTGACGGAGCAAATTCCCCGCAATAAGCCCGGGACCTTCATCGGCAACGCCGGCGGTTCCGTCGAGTTCGCGCTGGGGGCGGCCTTCGGCGCCAAGATAGCAGCCCCTGATAGAACGGTAGTAAGCATCACGACTGATGGCGGCTTTGTGTGGAGCGGCCCTGTGGCCACTCTCTGGACTGCCCGCACTTACCATGCGCCGTTTCTTACGGTCATCATGAACAACCAGGGATATAATGTAATCAGAAAGATGGTGCAGAAGGGGTACGGCGAGGCTGGACTCTCGGACGAGTCAGCATTTGAATCGGGGGTTGAGATTAAGCCATCGCCCGATTATGCCCTGATTGCCCAGGGTTGCGGTGCTTATGGTCGGATGGTAGATAATCCGGCCGATGTTCTGCCAGCCTTGAGAGAAGCTCTAGAACAGGTTCGCCTCGGAATACCCGCCGTGCTGGATGTCCGGATAGAGAGAGAGTGAACAGTCTTTGGTTTTCAGCTAATCCATCTGGTACGATAACCTGTTCACCGGATAGGCGTTTCCTTTTTACTTGCCTGTGCAAATGGAAGGAGGTAAATGGTGTCAAAATTTAAATTTACTTCTATATTTGGCCTCAAGCCAGGTATTGACCCGGACGATACCTACAGGATGTGGCGTGAGGAGCACGTTTTATATGCGAAAAATTTAATGCTCCCTGAGGTAAGGAAATACAACATCAATAGGGTTGTCAGAAGATTCAAAGATGTGAATATCGAAGATATCTGGGGGATTGCAGAGTTCTGGTTTGACGACCTGGAATCAGCTAAAAGAGCCGTGGAGCGAGTTCAAAGTGCTCAGCCTGATGAGTTTCATACCAAACGCATTACTCCCGCCAAGAGGTTTCTCGTCCAGGAAGAAGAAATTGAGCTTTAATTTCTTGATAATTATTAGCTGAGAGGCAAGAAACATGGTAAAACTGGTATCAATATTTAATCTTAAACAGGGTGTTGACTTGAATGAGGCATATGAGGTGTGGTGCAAGAAGCGTACCTCATGGGTAAAAGACAAAATGCTGCGCAAGGCAAAAAGATATACCATCAATAGGCTCATCCATAAATATCCACCGGCTGGTGGTGCTACCGCCCAATTCGATATCTTTGGCTATGAAATGATTTGGTTTGACGATTTGGAATCGGCCTTAAAAACTGCAGAACAATTACAAAGTGCCCGGCCAGACGAATTTCTGGCCAACTTCGCCAAGACCTGTAAGATGGTCATAGTTGAGGGAGAGGATATTAAACTCTAAGAAGTCCATCTGCCAGCTCTTAGCTTATTGGTCGCATCATCGGATGGTGGTTCGCATATTACACAGCTGTGCGCATTAGCTATACAATTTAGCTTCAAAGGTGAGAGCAAAAAGCTGAGAGCGGGCTATCGTGTGACCTCCCACTCCTGCCAGAATCGCTTCGCCCTCTTTGGTTTACCATATCCCAATATGTTGTCCATAAATATATAAAGTGAATCAGCCCATCTCAGATAATCGGTGCACCAGCGTACCAGCCTATGGAAGCTTGTATCAGGCTTATTATAAGGACAGACGGCAACGCATATGGTGCACTCTTTGTTTGTCTTTCCCCAATAGGCGCGGCATGCCTCGGCGTTTATCGGCCATTTGAGGGCACCAGGAGAGTTAGAAAGGTTGATAGCTTCCGCTGTCCGCTCAGTAGGACTTATTGACTGCGATGGGCACAGATTTGAACATTTCCGGCAGACCTTGCAGAATTCGGTTACTCCGAAGTCAATGGGGCTATCGACGTTTAGCGGCAGGTCTGTGAGCGCCTTGCTTAAACGCACCCGTGGACCGAACCGCGGTGTAATCAAAAGTCCGTGCCGACCAAGGTCACCCAATCCGGCCTGCATAGCCAGCGGTACAGAAAGAGCAACGTCGTTGTTGGTGCAGTCTATGGCCCTGAAGCCCAGAGCGCGAATAAAGTATGCCAGGTAATGGTTGGTGATGGCCATACGGCTGTAGGCCAGGCTCGTGGTGGCATCGGCGATGCAGGTGGGGTAATAGCGCAGTAGCTCGTAGTCTTCGGCAAAGGCCATAACGATAGCGTACTTAAAGTCCTCTGACACTTCTTGTACTCTGGATTCTATGGGTTTGGTCATCTTGCTTATCCCGGGCCCCATCTGGTCGCAAGTGTGGGAGTAGACGAAGCGACGGTCGAGGTGGGTAATGCCTACCAAATCAGCGCCAAAGTAGAGAGCTGCCTTCTTTATATCAGTGGTTATCCTGGCTTTGTTATCTGTATTAATTTGAATTCCCTGTGGAGGACAGTAGTCCCACGCCTTGGTGCCTGGATTTGAAGTAGCCATTACCTCGGCTATCCGCTTGGCAAGAGCGCTCGTATTAGGCTTGGAAGTGTTTAGGAGAAGTAACTGTTGACCCTGCTTGCTCGCATACTTCAAGGCCAGGTCCTGGAGGGTATAACCAGGCTTATCTTTAGGCTTGCCTGTGATTGACCAGTCATTTAAGCGGTCCTTTATCGCCGGGTCCCATCCGGGACGGCTGAGCATGGTGTACTTCTGGTCAAACTGCTTGATTTGGCCAGAGACGTATTTTTTCTCCCACTCCTTCAAGGATAATTTTTTCATCTTACTTCTGTGGCGTCTCAAGTGGTTCGGGCAAATTTCTGTATGGTGCGAGGCCCTTTATCGAAGCTGCGATAGGCGAGGGAAACCTCGCCTACGTATATATCACCGTGGGAGTCCACGGCGATGGTGTGAGGTGCAACGAATGTGGCCTTCTCCAAAGGCTCACCTTTGCTATCCCAGCGTCCGAGCAACTTACCTTTATCATCAAGGATGCTTATCCGCCACTCCTCCTCTGAAACGTATACCTTGCCTTCTTTGTCAATGAAGACGTCCGATGGTCCGGCGAAGTCGGTCCACTCCTCGAGAAACTCTCCCTGGTCAGAAAAAATCTGGATACGGTTATTCTGCCAGTCAGTAATCCAGACGCGGTCCTCTTTGTCTATCCAGACAGAGTGAGGGAGGCGGAACTGTCCCGGTTTCGAGCCTGGCTCGCCCCAGGATAGAAGCAGGTCGCCTTCAGGGTTGAACTTATGTATACGTGCGTTGCCGTAGCCATCAGAAACGAAAATCTCGCCCTCGGAATTCAGAGCCGCTCCGGTAGGTCGATTGAAGGGTGGTGCTCCACGCACTATGGTTGCGATGCTCTCAGACATGGTCGGTTTCTTCTCGTAGCCTGTATCAGAGGCTTTCCCGGGCTGGCCGATAGTGGAAAGCAACTTACCGTCTAAAGTGAACTTAGAAACGGTGTGCCCCTCATCGTCGGTGCAGTAGAACAGCCCATCACGACTTATATAACTGCCATGGGCGCGCTTGAAGAATCCCTCGCCAAAGGAGTAGAGAAAATGACCGTCCCTATCGAAGACCATCACCGGGCGTTCGCTGCGGTTCACTATGAACACCCGGTCAGAAGCATCTACGGATATGTGGCAGACATCTATAAATGACCAGCCCTCAGGTAGCTTGGCCCAGTCATTGATAAGTTTGTATTTTTTACCGCTTATTGCGTAAGAAATACCAGCCTCTTTCTTCTGATAGAAAATACACGGTCGTTGAATTTAGTCGCGAAAACATTTTAAACATATGTTTGAGAAATTACAAAATATTATTAATCCATATACGATCCCCCATTAACGTTTACCGTTTCACCAGTTATGTTGCGTGAAACATCGGAACTTAAAAAAAGCACCATGTTGGCAATATCCACCGGCTCCACAGGCCTACCGAGCGGAGTCACCTCCTTTACTGTTTGGGAGAATAGCTCTTCCTTGGGTATGCCGGTCCTCTTTGACCTGGCCTCAAGCAGCACTTCCCACTGATATGTGCGAATAATGCCGGGGCATATGGCGTTAACATTAACATTATGAGCAGCTAAGGCCTTGGCCAGCGACTGGGTCAATCCCACCACGGCAAATTTTGAGGCTGAATAGTGAGCATTCGTGGGGGCACCCTGTTTCCCGGCTCGGGAAGAGATATTGATGATTTTACCGTATTTCTGGGTAATCATATGAGGGACTACCGCTTTTGCCATCAGATAGGTACCCTTAGCGTTAATATCCATAATCCGGTCCCACTCCTCCTCCTCTAAATCAACAAATTCATAATCTCCGACCACGCCAGCTGCATTCACCAGAATATCCACCTTGCCAAATTCTGAAAGAGTAGTAGCTACCAGGTTATCAACGTCTGCCTTCCGGCTTACATCAGTCTTAACCGTGATGACCTTCACATCAGCGCTTGCTAATCTGGTAGCCATTGCCTGCGCTTCATCAATCAACACATCGCCAATGCTCACATTAGCTTTTTCCTGGACAAAAGCTTGAACGAAGCTCTCCCCCAATCCTCTGGCTCCACCAGTGACGATTGCCACTTTATTTTTGAGATTTAACTCCATCTATGCTCTCCTATCACAGTTTTCATTTTCTCAATATAATCAAACAACAGAGGTTGATTGTCAATTTCCGGGAAATCATCTGTAGCTGAATCAAGCCTTTCGTTTGTGCTATACTCCTACACGAATCACTCGTCCTGAAGTAAATGGCTATCTGAAAGAGGAGCAGAGCTTATGGAGCAACTGGATTTTGCCGGTATTTCTCAAATCTGGCAGCCTTTCCGTAAAGATACAAGGAAATTTCGGGATGTGCTAGATTTCCACGCAGATTATTTAACATTACTCGAAAATACAGAAACATTGGCCTATTTGGTAAGAAGTTTGTCTGTCTATGAGATGACCTGCGCAGCACTGGGGCACCCCGGCGGCAGCCTCTCCGAAGCGGAAATACTTGCCTCGCTCTTCAATTACGCTCTCCGGTTTGACCCTGCAAACCCGGGCTGGGATATGCGCGACGTCTTCTACCTATCCAAGTGCCACGCCTGCCCCGGCCTTTATGCCACGCTTTCCCTTTTTGGCTACTTTCCGGTATCCGACCTCAAGTGGTACGGTTCATGGGGCTCTCACCTCGAATCACACCCGGACTGCCTCAGGACGCCGGGTATCGAGATTAGTGGTGGTTCTCTGGGGCAGATTGCTGGCGTTGCCGTGGGAAGGGGTCTGGCCATCCGTCGCAAAGGTCCGGACCATTCGGATAGGATAGTGTATGTTCTCATCGGTGATGGAGAGTGCAACGAGGGTTCAGTCTGGGAGGCCTTTATGGCGGCCGGCCATTACCAGCTGGATAACGTGGTATTCCTTATTGATTACAATAAAGTAGAAGCTAAAGGATTTCTCCATCAGGATATGAGTATAGAGCCACTGACGGATAAGCTGACCGCTTTCAGACTTAAGCCTTACATTGTTCAGAATGGTCACGACGTCTCAGAAATTATTGACCTTTTTACTCATATCAGAGTTCAACGTTGTGGCAAACCTCCCGCAGTTATTTTTAACACGGTAAAAGGGAACAAAGTACGCATGTGTCAGTATAATCCAAACTGGCATACTTCAGCGCCACGTCGCATCGACATGGCCAGGGAATGGCTGGAGGAGATATGGGAGACGGATGGGGGACGTCTGGGAGTGCCCCATGAATTCTGCCAGTCTTTAGGCAATATGATAGAGATAGTGCCACCACAGCACGAAAATCCAGACCAGATAGCAGAAAAGCAAGCGTGAGCGGAGGCATAGAATGGCACAGTTTGAGATACCGGATCGGGAAAAAACGAAAGAGATGAGATATCAGATGGGTTATGCCCTCTCTGACCTCGCCTGTGAATACCCTGAGATAATCGCGCTGGATGCCGACCTTAGGAGTTCTACAGGATTACACATCTTCGAGCACTTCCACCCGGACAGGATTGTAAAGTGCGGTATCGCAGAGCAGAATATGATTTCGATGGCCGCGGGAATGTCACAGGAAGGTTACATACCCTTTCCATGCACCTTTGACGCTTTCTCACGCCGCTTCATGGACCAGTTATATATCACCGTCTGCTATGGAAACCTTAATGTAAAGGTTTTAGGAGCATATGTTGGCCTGTTCACCGGGAAGGCGGGAGCTACCCATCAGAGTGACAAAGAGCTGAGTTTACTTCTCCGGATGCCTAACTTACGTATTATTGAGCCGGGCTGTAACGAAGAGATGCGGCAGGCATTACGTTTAGCTTTGGATAATCCCGGACCTTTCTATCTCCGAATAGTCCGCTGCGAAGTCGAAGAAAATGAGATTTATAATGGCTATAAGCTTGAGCTTGGCAAGGGCGTTACCGTTTTTAACGATGGTACAGATATCGGCCTCGTTTGCACCGGTTATATGGTGAAGACAGCCAAAATAGCCGCTGATAAGCTAAAGAAAAAAGGCATTAAGGCGCGTATTGACCACCATCCCTCGCTGAAACCGTTTGACCAGGATTTGCTATACGATTTAGCTTCTAAGGTACCTGCTATGGTTATTCTGGAAAACCATTGTCGCAGTGGGGGGCTCTTCTCTATTGTTGCTGAAGCATTGACCCTGAGAGGAGCCGGAATACCGGTAGCAGTCATTGGTACGGACCCGAATGATTACATCCATACTGGCCATATAAATGACCTTTTACATCACTATAAGATGACTTCAGACGATGTTGTGGAAAAAGCATTAAAGATTCTGAAGCTTAGCTGAAGAATAAACAGAATCCTACAAGTAGTAAAACTCAAATCGTTCTTCTAGTCGAACATAGGTATGAATCGTGCAGCTAGAAATTCATTGCTTTATCGATTGCATAAAATAAAGTGCAGTCCAATTTGCGAAGGAGTTCTAGATTACTAGCACTTCGGAAATATAATTTATCAATTATTGGTTTTAAATGTTTTTGCTCTCTTAGCTATACTTTTTACTTGACGTGGTGCGGCTAACCACACCGCAATACATCCTGCTATAAACATAATGGCTGAAATTGCGAAAGCTATAATATAACTGCCGCTTGTCTCGAATAATACGCCACCGAGCCATGGTCCTACCCCACCGCCAACGGCAAAGGCAAACCATACAAATCCAATGGCACCCCCCGCGTTTTTCCCTTGAAATAGATCTGTAACTGAGGCAGCAAGAACGGGTATACTCATACCAACACCCAAACCGAAACACACTGAATAGGCGTAAAGCATCCATGGTTGAGAAGTGTCTTTTATCAGCATAATGAACAGTATTCCAGCTACGCCCAATACGGTACTGATACTGAATGTAACTTCTCTACCGATCCGATCTGAAATAATGCCCCCTATAGCACCCAAGGACAGCATTACACCAATAAGAGTTAGAACTGATGAGGCATAGAGTTTGCTATAACCAACATCCTCCGCAAAGGCGATATGATGAGCAAATAGCATGTGCTCCGTAATTCCCCATACTGAAAATGCGCAGAGACACAAAAGCCAAAATCGGTAAGTTTTTATCGCTTTGGCTAATGTCCAATCGGAAGCGCCCCAAGCCTTGCCCCGACTATCAATTTCCGGTGGTTGGCTTATTTGGGATGAGGTCTCATTCTTATTGTTACTATCTGGGGAGAGACCCTTTTCTGATGGATGATGACGTATCAAGAGAATAATACAGGGAAGAAGAATACCAATTACTACTGCCGATTCCGCAAGCAAAGTCTTGCGCAATCCCAGCGTTTCTAGCATCACGGCTACCAGAGGGTATATGATGTGCTGTCCACCCACACCAAAGAAGAAAGTGCTAAGCGCTAGTCCGCGTTTATTAACGAACCAATTGGTAATAACCCTGATAAAAGGTACCGTACCCATAAAACCCAGCCCGAAACCACCCAAAAGACCAAAAGTAACATAAAAATGCCAGAGAACGTTTCCAAAACTCGAAGCGGCCACTCCCGATGCTAGTAGAATGGCCCCAATGCTCATCGTTATTCTTGGCCCTATTCTATCGACCAGAATGCCTGCAATTGGAGCCGCGATCCCATAAGTTAATATTTGAAAAGATAAAATAGCTGCCGTGGCATCTCTTGACCAGTGGAATTGCTCTAGAAGAGAAGTAAATATAACAGAGAAGGAATAGCGGATGCCATAAGCTAAGGACATAGTTAGTATTCCGACGAATACAATAACCCAACCGTAATAGAAAATTGAATGCTTGTACAATCGTTAATCCTTCAGAGAAATCAGGGAAGTCTACAATTGACGTGTTAAACCGAGTCTAATCTAACCTTGCTATACTAGTCAAACGCCATGTTGCCAGACAATAAATGGTATGGATTTAGTTGTACATTATCCAGTTAGCCGGCCAAGCCACAGATAATTTTCTTTGGTAGCTCCTTACCAATCACAACTTCCAAAACTCCGAACTAGTATTTTTCAATCGTATTTTATAACTCATTACTGGTGTAAAACGCGGCAATAATAAGATAGTTGGCATTGCTTCTGAAAAATGGGAGGGAAGGTTATAACTTATAACCTTCCCTCCCATAATACCCCTGACTAAAAGTTTTAGCTGCCAAGAAGATGTTCAAGGTATTGGGTTATATCGTCTATCTTCTGACAGATATGCTCTTGTGCTGTCTCGTCTACTATCCAATCGTTTTTGTCATTTCCGTAAATACCATCACATTTATCTCGAATATTGCTTCTCAGGTTCTGGATCATGCCCTGATATTCCTCAACAGTTAGCATATCCTGAATAGCGTTAAACATCTTATCTAAGGCAGCCTTTCTGTTGTCAGCCTTGTCTTTGAAGGCTTCCTCTGGCAGACTTTGAATATAGGTATTGGTGATGTTCAATGCTTCACCAACATCAACGACATGGACGGTCATTGTATTAAGATGGGAACCGGTGTCGTCGTCGGTAACAGTAAGCGTTATGGTATAGTCTCCTGGTAGCAGGTATGTGTGCGAGCCAGATATGCTTCCCGAACCTCCTGAGCCCATCACTATCCCTGCAGAAGTGGAATTATCGCCCCAATCCCACTCAGCGGTGTGGGTGTCCAGTGTGCCGATATCCGAGAATGTTCCCTCGTATTCAACTTCATGTACCACAGGCATTATGAATTCGGAGTTTGGTTGCTCGGCAATGTATGGAGCATTCACGGCTGGAGCGACGTTGTTCACAGTTGCCGTAGCGTTGCCGTTGCCAATACCGGTATCATCATCCGTCACCGTCACGCTTATTGTATAGTCGTCCGAGGCTGTAGCGGTAGGATTATCATCCAAATACTGATGGCTCTCGCTGAATGATGTGGAACCCGCAGGGTAGCTATAACTTTGAGGAGCTCCTTCTCCCCAACCGATCACGACTGAGAAAGTATCGAGGGTACCGGGATCGGTTATGGTGCCAGTTACCGTAGCAGTACCATTCTCATCAATGGTGGAGCCTGTTGCCGTGATAGCCGGGGCAACATTGTTTACAGTAATGGTGGTACTGGCATTTCCAACGCCACCATCTTTGTCGGTTACGGTGATGGTTACCGTATAGACATCCGAGGGAGTCCCGGTTGGAGCATCATCCAAATACTGGTGGGTCTCGCTGAAGGTTGTGGTTCCGGCAGCATAGTTGTATGTATTAGAAGAACCACCACCCCAGGCGATTATAGCAGTGAATGTATCCATCGTCCCCGGGT
>Ga0180437_10009530_pt1 | contig 12014 bp, 8 predicted proteins | sample SS_ome_4_FD_132410 | JGI IMG/M metagenome (GOLD analysis project Ga0180437, IMG submission 132410) | Hypersaline lake sediment archaeal communities from the Salton Sea, California, USA - SS_3_D_1 metaG | ecosystem: Environmental > Aquatic > Non-marine Saline and Alkaline > Hypersaline > Sediment... | reverse complement strand
TGTTGTAACAAATACAGATTCAATGAGATCATTATCTTCAAAATACTTTAAGGTGGCAAATTCGCGAAGAAAATCTTGAATATCTGTTGCTTCCCAACAAGCTTTGTCACCCTGTCCGTGGATTCCAACAGACATCACTAGTGTGTTTTCAGAGCTATAAGGATTGATATATGAAGCATTTACACGTTTCATTGTCAGGTTATGACGATAGATCAATTTAGCTAATCTAAATAAAAAATTATATTTTTGGGTGTTTTTCCAAGCAAAAACAATTTGCATCGATGGAACATCTCTTGTAGATTCCTTCCAATCTTCATTATACTTAACTTCATATTGGACATGATCTCGCGTTTGTGCTCTCAGTAACATATCTAATGTAAGATCTATCCGATCACGTCCCATCCCTCTAAAGAATCGGCTATTGATAGGAGAAACTAATTCATCAAATTTTTCTTTAGTTAAAAAGGAGTATTTTTCTTGTAGTTTTGTAAAAGCCTCTTGTTTTACTGTTTCATCTAAAATTACATCACCAATAGCCTCAGTTTCTGTAATTTGAGTGAAAAAAATAATGGCGATTCTAAGTTTTTCTGTGATTTTAGGGAGGGGAGGTGGTTCATTTGAGATAAAAGTTTGATAACTTTTAATCCCAAAATAGGCGTAATTTTTTAAAATTTTTAAATCCGCATCGGGGCTATCTAGACATAGAACGATAGAACAGTTTTCAAAATGAATTTGGATAAAATTACCTTGAAGATTAAACCCCATCAAATTATGGGCAATGGTCATTAGTTGTGTGGGCGAAAATTCTTCAAAAAAGGCAGGGGGCATATGCGTTTTTAGCCAGACATAGAAAACCTCAAATTGTTGGCTTTCAGAGGTGATTGCACTCGAAAGCTCATCTTGTGTCACTTCAGCATGTTTATTTTTTTTGTTCGGAATGCGCTTATCTTTCATAAATACCTGATAATTAAACGAAGTGTTTTGTTATAAACAACCCCTAATTATAAGATAAGGATTCATAATAAAGGTGCAAGCTATTTACGAAGTAGACGCATAGAATTTAAGCCAACGGCAACCGTTGATCCCTCATGTAAGATAACGGCAAGCCATAAGGGGATAAAGCCGAGAATAGAAAAAAGTGCATTTAATATAATAATTGAGATTGAAAGAGTTAGATTTTGTTTAACGATAGAAATTGTTTTCTTGGATTTTTTTATTAACCAGCTAAGGGTAGAAAGATCATCGCGAAGTAAGACGATGTCTGCTGCGTTGATTGCAGTTGCACTTCCTATTTCTCCCATAGCAATGCCAACCATCGCCCTTGTTAATGCAGGAGCGTCATTAATTCCATCACCCACCATTACAAGGGGATATTTTTCTGCTAGATCATTCACAATGCGGAGTTTATCTTGAGGTTTTAAATCAGAGTAGATTTCTTTAATGCCTAATGTTTTAGCCACATAATTAGCATTTTCTACATGATCGCCTGTGAGCATAGCCACTTCAATTTCTTTTTCGAGATCTTTTATTACTGTTTTAACATCTCTCCTAAGCTCATCTAAAAAATGAAATATGAGCACTGTGTCATTGACTAGTAATAAGGTGACAACATGACCTGCCCGTTTAACCATATTTATTATCGATTTTACTCTAGAGGGGTCAGAAATTTTTTCTAGAATAAAATCAACATTTCCAATCACAGCATAATTACGGTTTTCAGAAATAGTTACATATCCCTCAACTCCATGACCAGGTATCACCTTCATATCTGTGATTGCCACTTGATTGATCTTTTTCTCTTGAGCATATTTCAAGACAGCCTCTGCAATCGGGTGGACAACGGCTCTTTCTAAACCGGCAGCGATGGCAATGCCCTCTTCTAGATTCATCGTATTCCCGTCAATATCAACAGAAGAACAGGTTAATTTTCCTGTTGTTAAAGTCCCTGTTTTATCAAAGCCTAGCTTTTTACATTTGGCTAGTGCATCTAAAACAATACCACCTTTTAACAAAACACCCTTACGCGCGCAGGCAGAAATGGCACTTAAATAGGCAGTGGGTGTAGCTATAATTAAAGCACATGGAGAAGCTGCAATTAAAAATGCAAGGGCTCTATAGATTGATCCTTCATTTCCAATAAAGGGGATGGAGGGAAAGATAAAGGGGAGAAATAGAGCAAAGTTGAAAGCTAATAAAATAACGGTTGTTGCGTATCTACGGCCAAAACGATCGAGAATTTTTTGAATCTGAGGTTTTGCTTCATGTGCTTCTGTAATTAGTTGGATGATTTTTGCAAGTGTCGATTCGGCACTTGTTTTTGTGACAGAAATTGTTAAAGTACCATCTGTATTTAAACTCCCAGCCTGCACTTCATTGCCAACTTTTTTTGCAATAGGGACGCTTTCCCCCGTTAGATGCGCAAGGTTTACAAAAGAGCTTCCCTCTATAACAAGACCATCTAAAGGGATAATCTCTCCTGCTTTGACTAAAATCTTGGTATCAAGTTCAATCTCTCTAACCGATTTTGCGTGGACCGTATTATCAGTATCGTTGATTACATAGGCCGTTGTAGGTGCAATTTTATGAAGAGCATTTAAAGCCCCTTTAGTTTTTTTTGCTACCGATTCTTCCAAGGCTTCTGACAAGGCAAATAAAACTAAAAGTAAGCCTCCTTCTAATTGACTTCCGATTAAAACAGAAAGAAGAGCTCCTAAAGTCATTAGCACTTGTATATTCACATTAAGTTTTTGCAGGTTTTTCAAAGATACTATAAGAGAGGGGGTCCCTGCTAAAAAATAGACTAACACCAAAAAAAATGATTCAATATTAAAAGAATAAAATTTAGCAATGTAGGCAAATAGTAAAAAAATTGCAGCAGAAACAGCACTTAGTAAAGCAACGTGCTTTCCCCAGGGTCTAGAGCCCTCTTTGATGAAAGGATTTTCAGATTCTTCATACCCTGAGGCAAAGTACTCATCGAGTGCATAAGGTGAGGTGTATTTTTTTTTCATAAGCCTTCAAATAAGATAAAACGAGTGATAAAAAGTGTCCCAAATACGGCCAAAAAAGTTATACTTAAATTCCATACAATATAGTGGACAAAAGCAATTTTTTCGATAAAAGCAATTACATAAGATGCTGCAAATATTACAAGAAAACCCGCAATAAAAAGGCCAGGTAGAGCAAAAAGTTTTACTCCTAGTGCTAAAGAGATGGCTGCTAAAAATACTCCAATGCCAGCTCCTAACGCTTGTTTTAACGGATGGTCGAATGTTTCTAAACTAACCCCAAGTTCTTCTTCAAGCATTACGCCGAGTAGTTTGTTGTCATCTGCCATTAATACATCAACTACAGTGTTAAGGAGTTCACCTGAAAAACCCTTGGCTACATACATCTCTTTAAGTTCTGCTTTTTCCTCTTCCCTATTGTGTTCAATTTCATATTTTTCCTCTTCAATTAATCGATTGACCCTTTCTATCCGAGACCAAGCAAGGACAGCACTTCTGCCAACCTTCCATAATAAAAAACCAAAACAAAACAGCGAAAATAATAAAAATATTTGCCTTTGTAAAAGACCGAGGGTGTTGCCAATTACCCAAATTAGAAGAGCAGAAGTGACAAGTTCTTTAGCAGCATCGGCCCCTCCAATAATGTGCCCTGGGGTTTCAATCCCATGGCTTTCTTCAGTTGCCTTTTGCCCTTTTTTTCGAGCCTCTTTTAAATGTTCAAAAACTTTTTTCCCTTTAAAATGCGATCGTGCTTTCATCAAAAAACTCAAAATAATCTATACTGTTCTTGTTGAAAAAGTCTATACGGGTCAATAATCAGCATCTTTTTCCAAAAAAAGCTAGAATTTGATCCTTCACTGCGACTTTTAAACAGATTATAGTCATTTGACTTTAAAATGATATATTTTGCTTCAGGTTTTTGCTGTATTTCATAAAATTGATTTCACTAAGATTGAGAAGTTGAACAACCTCTAATCAAAATTTCTTTGTCTGCTCTATTATTTTAAAATCAGAAAATAAAAAAGAGAGGGGAAAAACCCCTCTCTTTATATGTATTACTCTCTATAAGAAGAAAACAACTGAATTTACCAGGCCCTTTTTTAAGTAGCAGATCATATGAGTTAAATTCGCCTCATACATCGATTTTGCTGTCACTCCAATCAATCATCGTTTTAAAAAAACTCTGGCTTTACCTTGCCGTTCCCTTGATCAGTTTGAGAAAGAGTCTTCCCCTATACCCGCCTGTAGGGCTCTTTGCTCTTGACGATTTCTCTCCTGCATGACTTGTATGACTTCTTGCATGCCTTCCTGCATGGCTTCCTGCGGCATCATTTCCTGCATGGCTTGCATGGACGTCTGTAGTTGCTGCTGTACTTGCTGCTGTAGTTGCTGCTGTACTTGCCTTTTCTCAGCTGGGGAAGCTGTTTCAATTCGGATCTCCTGTAATCCTAAGACCCTACTTGCGAAAGAGTGATCTTTTAATAAATTAATGTTAATCTCAGTACATTGTCTCCAGTTAAGGTTTTTTAATGCAGTGTCCCATGCTATGAAACCTGCTAATACTGAAATTTTGGATCCTGATCTGAAATTTTCATAATATGCATTATCTTTATTCATAAATCCAAGATTATGTGCAATGCTACAAATTATCTCAAGTGCTAGCTTAACAACACCTTCAATAACAGCTACAGGTATTGCTGCAATGGCTAAAAGTTCTAACCCAACACATGCTGCAATTCTTACTGGGGGCTTCTCAATAGCATCATATTTCTCATCAACATTTCTAGTCTCTTGCACATATTTTGACATTGTCAAGCTTACGCTCTTCCATAAACTGTCTTTTAGTTCTTTAGAAAGTAAAGTTTTTTTGGATTCTTCAGATCTTGGAGTCTCAGCATCTTTGGATTCTGCTCCATTTGTTGCTTTTTCGTGTGTTCTGTGGGGTGATGACATTGGGCCAAAAGGAGGTTTTTCTCTGTAAAGAGAGTCCCTAGAATAAGAAAGGCCTGTTGATCCTGCTAATTGCATAATAATCTCCTATATTATTTTTTAATTTGGTTTTTTAAGCTTCTTAATATTAAGTATACTCATTAAGATTCAATAAATGCAAGGTTAAAATTCTTTGAAAAACACTTTGTTTATTAATAAAAAATTTATTAGTTTGTTTAAAATACTATTTAAAATAAGCTGATTAAATCTGAAAAAATTTTTATAAATAAGTGCATATAAGTTTTAGGGATGCATTAGAATTTTAAGAAGTTTTTCTGATGCGGTCTTTGCCAAAATAGGGATGTAGGATTTTTGGGAGAACGATCGATCCATCTTTTTGTTGGTTGTTTTCTAAAAGGGCGACCATGAGCCTGGACGTTGCAAGTCCAGATCCATTTAGGGTGTGGACAAATGTGGGTTTTTCATTGGATTTTTTATAACGAATTTTTGAACGTCGCGCTTGGAAAGATCGGCAGTTAGATATGGAGGAGACTTCCATATAGCGGTCTTGGCCGGGGAGCCAAGCTTCGATGTCTAAAGTTCGAGCTGCTCCAAAAGACATGTCGCCTGTGACCAACAGCATATTTCGATAGTGCATTTCAAGTTTCTGCAAAATTTCTTCAGCAGAGGCTTGCATCTTTTCAAAAATTTCGTTGCTCTGTTCAGGGGTTGTAAAAGCAAACATTTCAACTTTATTAAATTGGTGCATTCGAATGAGACCCCGTTCTGTTTTTCCTGCAGCACCAGCTTCGCGTCTAAAGCAGGGTGTATAGGATGAATAGAGTTTGGGAAGTTCAGATTCATCGAGAATTTCATCATAGTGAAGGCCATTTAGGGCAACTTCAGATGTGGGGAGGAGGTAGAGGTTGTAATCTTCATCCTTGATTTTAAAAAGTTGGTTTTCAAACTTGGGAAGTTGACCAGAACCGTGCATAATTTCAGGGTGAACTAGATGAGGTAGGAGGTGGAAAGTAAATCCATTTTTGTTGTGGGTGTCAATCATAAAGTTTAAAAGGGCCCATTCTAAACGCGCACCTTGATCAACGTATACAGGCCAATTAGATCCTGAAAGTTTAGCGCCGCGCTTAAAATCAAAGAGATTATGCTGTTCACTGAGTTCCAAATGATTTTTTATAGCAAAATCAAAGGTTGGTTTTTTGCTAAAAGTGCTGATTTCGACATTATCTTTGGGATCTAATGATACCTTGATGTCATCGTCTGGGATATTTGGAGTCTCAGACATTAGGCTCTCATATTGCGCCTCAAGTGGGGGATAGGCTTCTTGTAATTGTCGCACATCTTCTTTTAATGTTTTGACTAAAGAGAAAAGCTCAGAGGTGTCTTCTCCTTTTTGTTTTTTCTCTCCAATTTGTTTTGAAGAGGCTTTTAAGCGAGCTCTAGCATTATCTAGATCTGATTTAACTTTTGCCATTTCTTCATAAACGGCCAAAATAGGCTTTAATGAAAAGGTGGGGTCTTTGTGTTTAAGCTTTGTTTCTAAAGCTTTCGGGTCTTTTAAAATCTCTTTAATTCCTAGCATGGGAACAATTTTACTGAAAAAGGTTTTTTTATGCTATGGATTTAAGGGAAAAAATGATAACCTTATCACCTATGACACAAGAATTTCCAAAAGCAAAAAATCCATTGATCTTACGGTACCACCGTTTGCTCGAAGCTTTTTCTAAATCTGATGATGAAAGAGATTTCTATCTGGATCGTGTAGAGGGGTTTATCCTTTATTTTAATTTAGACAAAAGTGAAGAAGACCTACATGCGGCTGAATCAGAGCTTAAAAACACACCAGATCGGTTTTGTCTGATCCCTAAGTTGACATATTATGAAACAAAAAAATTTATGGAAGGCTTTGTTAATGAAAAAGTCTACGATATTGATACAAAGGAAAAGCTGTTAGATATTATTGGTGCCAAAGAAGCAAGGGAAAATTTCCTTGAGTTTATCTATGACCATTTAACAGAGATGGACAAGTGGCAACAATATTATCATGAAAGATCAAGGATCCGTATTATTGAATTCTTGCGTAAGTGGAATATTTATTTTGTTTTTGAAGAAGACTTAGAGTTGGCCTCACCCCTTGTAGAGAAATTAAAGATACATACTTTTGATGGACGTGTAAGTAAAGATGTTGCCCAAGGGCGAGAACTTTTAGAGGTGAAAGCTAAAACATATTATTCAAGTGAAGCATTAAATCCTCGGCCTAAAAGAGGGCGACCTCCAAAACAGCAGGCAAAGGTTGAGCTTGAACCTCAATTAACTGATGATATGTATACAACCGTACCTTCTCCACTGCGTCAATTTCTCTTTACCCCAGATTTTTCACGTAAGGGAGCTACATTTTCTTCTAAATTCGATAGTGAAGAGCAACTTCTGGCAAGTCTTAAAGGAAGTTCTAAAGTTCGCGTTGATTCTAAATTGGAAGTTCTTTCACAAAGGCTTGAGTCATTACGCTATTTGTCAGGTCGTTTAAAAGACATTGAAGGAAAAGACCCAGCACTCGACAAACAATTAGCAAGTGTTGTGACAGCAGGTCTCGAGGAAGAGGAAGATCCAAAGTTAGCTCATTTAGTTAAGGGTGTTCTCCCTAAAAAGGGAAAGCCTAGAATTGGAAAAGAAGAGCTTATCGAAAAAAAGAAGAAAGGTGTGAAAAAAGTAACACCTATCAAGTATAAGACTAACAAGAAAAAATGAATGTAGTAACTGCATCTTCTTTATTTCTAGAAAAGGAAAAAATTCTCGAAATTTTTCAGTTAGTTTACATAACTCAGGTTATTGATGAAAAAACAGCCCTTTTAGGAAAACAAAACAAGGGTGGTACTTTTCACTTATCAAGTCGCGGTCATGAATTAATAGGTGTTTGTGCGGGTTATTTAATGAGGGGTGACTCATATTGGGGGCTTCCCTATTATCGCGATAGGGGATATGTTCTGGGTAAAGGATGTAAACCATCTGAATTAATTGCTTCTTTTTTAGCAAGAGATATACAGAATCATTCAAGTGGTAGGCAAATGCCTGATCACTTTTCAGATAAAAAATGCAAAATTCCGTGTCAATCAAGCGTTGTTGGATCACAACTTTTACAAGCTGTAGGTATTGGTAAGGGGATCAGAAATAGAGGTGTAAATGAAGTAGTGTATGTCTCTATTGGCGATGGAGGAACATCGCAGGGGGATTTTCATGAAGCTTTAAATTTTGCAAGTCTACACTCTTTGCCTGTTATATTTGTTGTTCAAGATAATAATTGGGCTATCTCTGTCCCTAAAAAAGAACAAACTGCTGGTGGATCGATTGCAAAAATTGCAAGGGGGTATGAAGGTTTAAGGGTGAGTGAAATCGATGGGTGTGATTTTTCTTCTGTGATCAAGTCATTTAAAGAAGCAATTACCCGTGCAAAATCAGGGCCGAGCCTAATAGTTGCAAATGTTCCTAGAATTGGGCCCCATAGTAGTAGTGATGATCCAAAAAAATATAAAGAAGATTTAGATTTTACCGCAGATACCAATCGCGATCCAGTGAAACAATTTGAAAATTGGATTTTAGAAAACCATCTAATGGAACAATCTCAATTGGATTTATTAAAAGAGGAAATTATCGATGAAGTTAGTGCGGCTATATTATTAGCTGAGGAGTCTGATTTTGAAAGAGAAGTTTCTGAAAATGATTGTTTTAAACCACATTTAGAGAAAGCATATATTTTGTCGGGGCAGGGAGATGAAGTTGTCATGTCAACTGCAATTAATCATGCGCTTATCGAAGAGATGCAATCAGATGAGGGTGTTATTGTTTTTGGCCAGGATGTAGCAAGAGAAAAGGGGGGAGTTTTTGGTTTAACACAAACACTTACTGAAAAATTTGGTGAAAATCGATGTTTTAATACTCCCCTTGCTGAATCTACAATAATGGGCCTTGTTTTAGGGCTTTCGCTGGATGGATTTCATAAACCGATAGCAGAAATTCAGTTTGCAGATTACATTTGGACTGGAATTAATCAACTTTTTAATGAGATCTCAAGCTATTACTTTAGATCTAAGGGTGAGTGGAATTTGCCCTTAGTAATTAGAATGCCATGTGGTGGCTATATTCAAGGTGGACCTTATCATTCACAATGTATCGAAGCATTCTTAGCCCACGTTCCCGGTTTAAAAGTTGTTTTTCCAAGTAATGCAGAGGATGCTAAACGAGTTTTAAAAGCGGCTATCCATGATCCAAATCCAGTAGTTTTTTTAGAGCATAAAGCCCTTTATAGACAACGTGTTTTTGCTGCAAGAAAAGAACCAGCACAAAATGAGATTTTTCCAATTGGAAAGGCTAAAGTGATAAAAGAAGGGGATGCCCTTACAATAGTTTCTTGGGGAATGCCTTTAGTAATGGCCTATGAGATTGCAAAAGAATTAGACATCTCAATAGAAATTGTTGATTTAGTTACTATAGCACCGGTAGATATTGAAACAATTTTAGCCTCTGTGAAAAAAACAGGTAAAGTTCTAGTCCTACACGAAGCTCCTAAAAGATGTGGCTTTGGAGCAGAGATAGCTGCCATTATCTCAGAGAAGGCCTTCGAGTATCTCGATGCACCCATTATGCGTATCGGTGGTAAGAATGTTCCTGTACCGTATTCAAAAGAATTAGAAAATTGTGTGCTACCCCAGAAGCAAGAAATCAGAGAGGCAATTTTAGCACTCGCTACTTTTTGATTCTGGATTACTAGCATCTGTGCGGGTTCTATATTCACCTACGTTTGCTAGGGGCATATCTAAGTCATCATCGGATTCTTGGGAATTCTCTTCTCGTTGAGCTTGGAATTGTAGGAATTTTTGTTTTATTTCAGTGCTATTAGATTTTTCCCTATTGCCATGAATAAAATTATAATATCGTGCGAAGCTATAATAAAAATAACAAGGTGTATGATTATGCTCAGCTTCTTGAGGAAGGGGAACGCTGTTTTCATCGTTTATAGCGAAGCTAAGAGATGATGGGTTGTAGCGAATCATAGAGTCATTTGGAGCGTAAAATGCGATTTTTCTAGCCGTTAGCTTGTTCCATGCAGAAACGCTGTCGACTTCCCAGTTCGCTTTGATGATAATTTTATGTAAAAACCAATAGAAAGGAAAAGAGTCCAAAAACTGTGAGATGATAGGTTTATTTTCGGGGAATATCCATTGCTCGCATTTTAATACTGCTTCAAGGGGGCGTTTATCAATTAATGAAATTGCAAGGGTAGCAATTCGTCCCACTTTAAATATAGGAGCCAGAGCGATTGTCTTTGCAAGGGTAATTAGATCTTTCAGAGCATTTTCTGAATCTGATATATAAAGATTTTTTCCAAGTGAAACTCCACATAAAATGATTTTAAAAATTAATGTAGTTTTAAATGCAAGAATCTCTAAGGTTAATGCGGACATGGGGATTAAGCAGTTTGAATTAAGATAGAGACGGTTAAAATTTTGTGAAAGGGGGATGCTAATACGAGAAAGAAAGCTGGGAATTTCATTTCCCAAAGAGGAGAAAGTATTTTCTGTGATGCAAGGTAGTTTATATTTGCAGGCTACTTGAAGGGCCACTGCACCTCCTAAAGAAAGTCCTTCTATGATAATATTTTTTCTATCAATTCCTTTTTCATTTAATAAATATTCAACACAAGCATAACCATCTTCAAATAGGTTTTCAAAAGAATCGGGTTGGAGAGGTGAATTTGAGCCAACTCCTCTGTAGTTAATAGTAAGGATGTTTATATTTGCATTTTGAGCTAATGCTTTTCGATACTTTATGGTTTCCTCGCAAATAGATCCACCATTACCGGTGAAAAAAATGACCCATTTTGTGGCTTGAGGGTTTTCAAGGGTAACTCCATCTAGCTGTACGTTGTCGGATGTAGTTATAGTAATTTTTTCAGCACAATTCTCTGGAAATGGATCAGCGCTAAGCGAAGGTAAAATAACTTTGGTAATAAAATGAGAGCTTGTTAGGTAAGAATAGGTTCGATAGAGACCCACTGGAAAGCAAAAAATTGAAAAAATATTCCATAGACGAGAACTTTTTTGTTGCGGTGTAGTGAGTTGGGGGTGAGTTCTTGGAGAGGGCTCTGGAGAAGTTGGTGACGTAGGGTGCATGATATTATTCCTATATTATTAAGATAGTAATAATATTATCACAAAAGATAGTTTGTTTCTATTTAAAGAAGTTATAATTCGCTTCGGGCTAAAGGGGCACATCGATCGAGTGCCCTTTAGAACTCTTTTCTGTAGGTCCACAACTTCGTGTGGCGAGTAATTAAGGACGAATTTTTTCATTTTCAGCGATTTTCAATAAAAGCTTTTAAAATCTATTCAATCTCTGGATTTTCTAAACAGGCCCATTATGTATATCTATTGGGTTTTAAAGTTAAATGGATATAGGAGTAAGGCGATTTTTCCGCAATTTTATAGAATTTGTTTTAAAAATCTTTGGAAAAGTTTGAAGTGGAGAAGGGGCTATTTGGTTATAATGGATGGATTTTAAATAGATGTTTCTTTTTTTTTCGCGTTCATAAATGCGAATGGTTTTTTTTGGAGCTTTTTCATACATGGACCCTAAAAAAAGGAGGTGAGCTTTTAAACTTTCTTGTGTTTTTTCTAGAACTTTTAATTCATAGGAAATTTCTTCATATTCATTTAAGGAGGAAAGTATTGTTTGGTTTTCAATAAGTTGATTTAGAGTTTGTTCGATTTCGATTAATGTATCCATAAAAAACCTTCATAAATGACTGTAAAATCTTCTTATAATAAAACAGGTCTTTTTTTATGAAGAAAATAATGTTGTGTGTTGGAAAATCTCGATGTTGTTAAATTCTGTTTTTTGTTAGAGTGTGGGGAATATAAAATTAGAGGAAAAGGTAATGAAAGGTTTCTGTCCGTTAGCTTCAGGATCGAGTGGAAATTCAATTTATTTAGGAACAGAAAAAGCAAAAGTACTCTTTGATGTTGGGATAAGTTTTAAGAGTTTAAAAGAGCGATTATCTGAAAT
>Ga0180437_10009528_pt1 | contig 12015 bp, 17 predicted proteins | sample SS_ome_4_FD_132410 | JGI IMG/M metagenome (GOLD analysis project Ga0180437, IMG submission 132410) | Hypersaline lake sediment archaeal communities from the Salton Sea, California, USA - SS_3_D_1 metaG | ecosystem: Environmental > Aquatic > Non-marine Saline and Alkaline > Hypersaline >... | reverse complement strand
GGCCATTTTGGCACGGCCTGCGTCATAATGTCGCAGTCAGGCGGTCGCGATGCTCTTCCCGCGGCGGGACAATGGGGCCCTGTGTTGCCGCAAGCCCGGCTTCGCCGTCCACCGTCCGTTCTCTTCCTGCATCCGCTGCGTTGGCACGCGGTTCGCTCCCTTGCCGAGAGCGATACAAGGCCGCTGCCTCGTGCCGCTCGTCTTGGCAGGTCGGAACGGCGTGACTCGTAACGCTGCGAGGAGACGCAGATGGGCAGTCAATCGAGGCTTCGCGAGTTGGCTCGCAATCTCTACTGGACTTGGCACCCGGAGGTGGTCGAGATCTTCCGCGACCTCGACCCTTCGCTTTGGCGGGAAGTGAACCACAACCCGGTCGAGCTGCTCTCGCGAATCCCCGAGGAGAGGTTGGAGGAGAAAGCGGTGGAGCTGGCCTTGGAGGCCCGTATCAGCCAGGCCTTCCACCAAATGCAGAACTACCTCGACGCCGAGGACGCCTGGGGGATCTGGCACGCCGGGCCGCTGCGGACCTCGCCGGTGGCCTACTTCTCGGCGGAATTCGGGTTGCACGAGTCGCTTCCCATCTACTCCGGGGGACTGGGCATCCTGGCCGGCGATCACCTCAAGGCCGCCTCCGACCTGGACGTGCCGCTGGTGGGTGTGGGGTTGTTCTATGCGCTGGGATATTTCAGCCAACGGATCGATCCGGAAGGGTGGCAAGACGAAGAGTATTTCGCCACCAGCGTCGACATGCTGCCGATCGAGCGCGTGACCGACGACGGCGGCGGGCAGTTGCGCGTCCGGGTTCAGGCCCGCGACCGCGAGATCTTTGCGGGCGTGTGGAGCGCCGAGGTGGGCAGAAGCCGGCTGATCCTTCTGGACACCGACGTGGAGGGCAACGCGGGCGAGTGCCGCAAGCTGACGGCGCAACTCTACGGCGGCGACGAGCGTACGCGGATCCGGCAGGAGCTGGTGCTCGGCGTGGGCGGGATGCGAGCGCTGGAAGCCATGGGCATCTCGCCCGGCGTGCTTCATCTGAATGAAGGGCACAGCGCTTTCGCTATCCTCGAAATGGCCCGAAGCTTGATGGAGCGCGACGGACGCCCGTTCGTCGAGGTCGAAGAGCAGGCGGCCGGCAGCACGGTGTTTACCACCCATACGCCCGTCGAGGCCGGCCACGACCGTTTCGCGCCCGAGCTGGTCGAAGAAACACTGGGGCCGCTCCGTGAGCAGTTGGGATTGTCGCACGAGGAGCTGATGGCCCTGGGACGGGTTGACCCGGGGAATGGAGGCGAACCGTTCTGCATGACCGTCTTGGGTCTGAAGATGGCCCGTTTCCGCAACAGCGTCTCGGCCCGGCACGGGGGCGTGAGCCGCTCGATGTGGCAGGGGCTCTGGCCCGACTCCCGGGAAAGCGACGTCGCGATCGGTCACGTCATGAACGGCATTCACGTGGCGTCGTGGCTCGGATCGCCCATGGTACATTTATACCACCGCTATCTGGGACAGGACTGGCAAGGGAAGATGCACGAGCTGGACACGTGGGCCGCGGTCGACGAGATCGACGAGGCCGAGTTTTGGGAGCAGCACCAGATCCTCAAGGCCCACATGATCGACTTCGTCGAGCAGCGCGTGGCGCAGCAGCGCGACCGGCGTGTCGGCGGGGCGGCGCAAGACGACCCGCCGCTGGCCTTGGATCCCGGGACGCTGTGCGTCGGCTTCGCCCGCCGCTTTGCGCCGTACAAGCGGGCCGACTTGCTGATGCGTGATCCGGAGCGGCTGGATCGGATCATCAACGACCCCGAGCGCCCCGTTCGACTCATCTACGCGGGCATGGCCCACCCGGAGGACGAGCGGGGAAAACAACTCATCCGGCGGATCCTCGCGCTCAGCCGCGAGCCGCGATTCGCCGGGAAGATCGTGTTCGTCGAGGGCTACGACATCCACGTCTGCCGCCACCTGGTGCAGGGGGTGGACGTGTGGCTCAACACGCCGCGCCGCCCCTTGGAAGCCTGCGGCACAAGCGGGCAAAAGATCGTGCTAAACGGGGGATTGAACCTTTCCACGCTGGACGGCTGGTGGGCCGAGGCCTACGACGGGAGCAACGGCTTCGCCATCGGCGAGGGTGCCGAGCACGCTGACGAAGAGCAGCAGGACGAGAACGACGCCCGCAGTCTCTACGACACGCTCGAAGAAGAGGTGATCCCGCTGTTTTACGATCGCGACGAACGGTGCCTGCCCCGGGAATGGATCAATCGCCAGAAGCACGCCATCCGCTCGCTGGGCCGGAAGATCACGGCGCAGCGAATGGTCGTCGACTACACGCAGAACTGTTACTTGCCGGCCGTCGGCGGGGTGCTGTGCCAGTTTCCCGAAGCAGTCCCGGTGCAACGCTAACGCGGCGGCCTTTGGGAGAGCTCTCGATGTCAACTTCAAGCAGCGAACGGGAAGCGACTTGTAGGATTCTACCGTGATGCGATTCGCCACTCGGACGTTCATCAAGGGCCTGGCCGTCGTGTTGCCCATCATGGCGGCCGTGTACGCGGTCATCTGGATCGTGGGAGACAGCGAGGCCCTGGTCAAGAGACTGCTGCTGGCCGTGATACCGGACGACTACTACGTCCCCGGGCTTGGCTTGGCGCTGTTCTTGGCGGTGATCTTCTGCGTGGGCCTGCTCATGTACCCGTGGATTACGAGAAAGCTGCTTGACGGACTGGACCGCTTGTTGCGCAAGGTCCCGCTTTTCGGGGCGATCTACAGCCCGACTCGCGACTTGATGAACGTCCTCGGCGGCGACGTGCAGCAAGAGCTCGGCCAGGTCGTGCTGATCCGGATACCGAACACCAACATGGAGACCCTCGGTTTCGTGACCCGGGACGATTTGAGCAACCTGCCGAAAGGGTTTGGCGGGGACGATCACGTCGTCGTTTACGTCCAATGGAGTTCTCAGGTTGGAGGTTACTGCTTTGTCGTGCCCCGTGAGGCGATTCGGCCCGTCGACATGACCGTGGAAGAAGGCATGCGCTGGGCCCTAACCGCCGGGATATCCTCACCGGACAACGCAACCGATGGCGCAACAAAGCGGCGAACGCAGGGGGGCGGATAGAGTCTTGGGTTGTCACTTCGGCGTACAGTGCGCGTCTTTGTAGGACGGAGTGGTACTCCGTCCTACGGGGTTGCGGCCGTAGGCCGCGCTGGCTGGATGAGGACCCCAGACTGCCTTCGCACGGTGGTTCCGTCAAGAACCCCTTTGAACGGCAACAGACAGCTTAGGAGGAAAAGAACCATGACGAAACCCGACGTCACACTCGAACCCAGCAAAGGGGTCGTCTCCCAGATGGCCGCCCGGATCTATGCCGCGTATATCGCGCGCGGTGCCGTGAAGGACGGCGAGGAGGCAAAATGGATGCAACGATCGATCCGTGAGGCGGTGCGGATCGCGAGGACCGTGGACGCCTCGATCGAATCGGATGATGAGTCCGACTCCGAGGGGGATTCAACCGCCGGCGAGAACTCCGCGCCGGCGGCGGCTCGTTCGGCCACTTCGGCTTCTGCGCCCGAGAACCCCCCGGGGTCGTCGGCCGCGAAAAGCGCCGGCCGAGCGGTGGAAGGCTCGGAGTTCGACGACATTGTCGGCGAGGCTCTGGCGGAACGGACGGATTGACCGGTGCGGCGTACCGCCACGCAACGGTGCGACGTGCCGCCGGGCCGCGCGTCGGCACAGCTTACGGCCCCGATCGTGTCGATCGCGGTGCCCGCTTGCGTAAAGCTTGCGACTCCTCGGTCCGTTTGGCAGATGCTACCGCAAGGCGGGGCTTCGGCGCTGCTTCGGTCAACCCGCGTCGGCACAGGGCGTGCAAACGCCGTGCCCTGATTCGCAGATGCGCGTCGGGGGCAATTCATGCCGTTGTAGCCCGAACCTCAACGAAGACGCCCGGCGACGAGATGCCAGGCTGTCGCACTCGGTCGTCGAACTGTCACGATTCGCTTCGCTCGCCGGCTCGTTGCGTTGGTCGTCCGGGCGGCATCGCCCGGTTCGGCGCGTTGGCCCGCAATTTGCGTGTCTGCCGCTTGGCTCCATTCACACCGCCCGGGTGGGCGATTTTCGTCAAACGCCAACTGAGAACGCCAATTGAGGAGGTCTTGAAATGGAAACGCAAACCGCCGACCAGCTCAGGTCCAAGCGCTGTGAAGTCTGCGAGGGGGGCGGGGAAAGGTTCTCGGCCGACGAGGCCCGGGAACAGCTCGACGCCCTTTCCGGCTGGGAGCTGGCCGACGACGCCAAGCACATCCACAAGACGTGGAAAGTGAAGGATTTCGCGTCCGGCATGGCCTTCCTCAACCGGATTGCCGAGATTGCCGAGCAGGAGAATCACCATCCCGACCTGTGCCTGGAAGGCTATCGCCGGGTGCGCATTACGCTTTCGACGCACGCCGTGCGCGGCCTGTCGCAGAACGACTTCATCCTGGCGGCCAAGATCGACGAGTTGCCCGTGGAACTCAGAGGCTGACGTGGAGACCCGCCGGCAGATACTCGCGGCACGCGACACTTCAGCAGGGCAACCCGATCCTTTTCGCCGAATGGCACTATCAGACCTGCGTCGTGCCGGAAAAACGCGCCGCCAAGCCGAGTGAAATCAGGCTCACGCCGGCAAACAGGAACTCGATGCCGAGGAACAGGCCGATGACCCAGCCTCCGATTTCCGGCAATCCGAAGACGATCAGCAGCCCGAGCAGCAGGCTGAGCACGCCGCTTGCCACGAACCAGCCGAACTCCGCTTGCAGACCGAGGGCGAGCTTCAGCGCGCCGCCGACCAGGAAGAACGCGGCGAGCAGCACGGTGATGCCGACCGCGCCTTTGACCGGATCGACGACGATCAGCCCTCCGACGGCCGCGTAGAGAATGCCCGCGAACAACCGGATGCCGAACCCCTGCGACCGGCCGCTCGAGAGGGCGTCGACGACCTGCACGACACCTGCGATCAGCAGCAAGACGCCGAACAACAGCACTGTGGCGAGGGTGACCGCGAAAGCGGCGACGATGGCGACGATCCCCAACAACACCAACAACGCCCCGACGCCCACGTACCACTTCCACCGTTTGCGGGCGTACGTGGGATCCATGCCGAACGTTCTCTCTTCTGCAAGGCTCATGTTGATGGTCCTTTCTTCGGAATGGTTTTCTCCGGAAGCGTGGCCGCGCAAACGGCATCACGAGCCGGCGGCTGCCGGGGCTTCCTGTTTCAGCGCGTCGAGCAGATCGACCGAGGTCCGGCCGCGGAGCGCATCCGCCGGGGGCAGCTCGCCCGTACGCATGAGTTCCATGAAGGCGGCGATCTGGTCCTTTTGGGTGCCGGCCGCGGCCACCAGGCGGTTGTCTTGGACGTAGAAGGCGGTGAAGTCCCGTTCGGCCGGGTCGCCGGTCACCAGCACCTCGTCCCATTCCGGCGCGTAGCCGGCGACCTTCAGCGACACGCCGAACTGCCGGGTCCAGAAGAAGGGGACGCTCTGGAACGAAACGTCGTGACCAGCCATGGCCCGGCCGGCGATCCGCCCGTGCTGCTGGGCCAGGCGCCAGACGGATTACCACGCGGCGGCACGACCCCGCGACGACCGGAAGGAACGGCCCGTCGCGGCCGCGAAAAAGCGATTCGCAATCCATGGAACCATTGTCTCCGGAACGACTGCCTCAAACGGAAGGAAGCCATGACCACGATGGAGATTTCGGCGTTTCAGAGCACGTTGCAGACCACCAGCGACTGGCTCGGCGAGCTCAATGCCGAGCTGGGCCGTGAAGAACGAGGACGCCTGATTCAAACACGGCACTCGCCCGGATCGCAGCGGGCGTAGTGTTCGTGCTCCTGCGGCGACTCCTCGGCCCCGACGTTGAGCACCTGCCGGCTCTTGCTGCCGTAGCGGAAGATGGTCACGCCTTTCAGCCCCAGGTTCCAGGCCGTTTCGTAGGCGGCGCCGACGTCGTCGGCCGTGGCCGATTCGGGCAGGTTGACCGTCTTCGACACGGCGTTGTCGACGTGGGCCTGGAACGCCGCCTGGATCCGCAGGTGGTCTTCCGGCTCGATCTCCAGGGCGGTGCGAAACAGCTCCCGGGCCCCCTCCGGCACGCCCTCGATCTCGCCCAGCGCCCGGCCGGCGTTGAGCTGTTCGACCACCTCGTCGCTGTAGAACCCCTGCCGGCGGGCGTGCTCGAGGAACAGGGGGTTCACCTCCGGGAGCGACGCACCCTCCAGGGCCACCGACCGGTGGTACACCAGCGCGAACAGCGGCTCGATGCTCGCCGACGTGCCGGCGATGATGCTGATCGTGCCGGTCGGGGCGATCGACGTCTGCGTGGCGTTGCGCAGCGGCAGGTTCCGCTCGGCGTAGACGCTCTGCTTCCAGCTCGGAAACGTGCCCCGTTCCGCGGCCAGGTCGCGCGAGGCGGCCCGGGCCTGCTCGGCGACGAACTGCATCACCTCGCCGGCCAGGGTGTTCGCCCCGTCGGAGTCGTAGGGGACGCCCAGTTGGATGAGCATCTCGGCGAACCCCATCAGGCCCAGCCCGATCTTCCGGTTGGCTCCCACCATGCTGTTGATCTGGGGGGACGGCCAGCGGCTCACCTCGATCACGTTGTCGAGGAAGCGGACCCCAAGCCGGGCGACGTCGCCGAGCTTCTCCCAGTCGATCGCGGCCGAGTCGCCTTGGCCCCGGACCATGCGGCTGAGGTTGATCGAGCCGAGGTTGCACGCCTCGTAGGGCAGCAGGGGGACTTCGCCGCAGGGGTTGGTCGCCTCAATGGCGCCCAGGCGGGGTGTGGGATTGGCGCGATTGACCGCGTCGAGAAACAACAGGCCGGGATCGCCCGTCGCCCACGCCGCCTCGACGATTTCGCGAAGGAGCTCGCCCGCCGAAAGCCTCTCGCCCGGCTCTCCGGTACGGGGGTTCTTCAAGGTCCACGGACGGCCGTCCCGGGCCGCGGCCAGAAACTCGTCGGGCGCGGCCACCGAGAGGTTGAAGTTGCGCAGGCTCTCCTCGCTTCGTTTGGCATGGATGAACTCGCGAACGTCCGGGTGGTCGGCGCGGAGGACCGCCATATTGGCGCCGCGGCGCTTCCTTCCTTGGCGGATGTTCTCGGTGGCGGCGTCGAAGATCCGCATGAAGCCCACCGGTCCCGAGGCCCGGCCGCCGGTCGAGCCGACCAGGTCGCCCTGCGGGCGGAGCTTCGAGAACGAGAACCCGGTGCCGCCGCCCGACTGCTGGATCAGGGCCATTTGCCTGAGCGACTCGAAGATCCCGGCCATGTCGTCCTCGACGGGAAGGACGAAGCAGGCGCTGAGCTGGCGCATCGGGGTGCCGGCGTTCATCAGCGTGGGCGAGTTGGGGAGGAACTCGAGCCGAGCGAGCCGGTCGTGGAACCGCTCCTCCCAATGCCCGCGCGCGTCGCCGTCGCCAAACTCCTCCTCGGCCGCCGCGACCGCCCCGGCCACCCGCCGAAACAGCTCGTCGGGCGTCTCGGCGACGTGGCCGTCCTCGTCGCGGCGCAGGTACCTGGCTTCGAGGACCTTCTGGGCGTTGTCGGTAAGCTGTGGTTCGGTCATGGGAGACAGTCGCAACCTCCGTTCTTTCCCGATTCGCGCAAAGTGGGGCAGGCGCCCTGGCAAGACGAGTTGCAAACATCATGCCGCCGGCCGCCTCGGCATAGATTTTGCACCCCTCACTCCGGAAAACCCTTTTCACCCACCGTAACGAGGAACCTCACGTGCCGATCCTGGCCGACTTCATTTTCGTGCTGGTCTTTGCCCTGCTGGCGATGGTCGTGCTGGCGGCCACGTCGGCCCACTACCGGGCGTGGCCGGTGGCCGCCTGGTTCTTCCTGCTGATCTTCCTGGGCACCCGGGCGTTGGCGGCCTGGTTCGAGCCGATCGGGGTGCCCGTGTCGGGCGCCTACTGGGTGCCGTTCGCGCTGACGGCCGTGTTGCTGGCGTTGATCGTCGCGGCCGTGGTGGCAGCGGCGGGCGGCCCGGCTCGCATCTCACACCACGGCGGGCTCCGCGGGCTCCGGGCGCTCTTCCAGCGGCGCGTACGCCCGGGGCTCCGGTCCGATGAAATGCGCTTTGGGGCGGAATAGCCGGTTGTCCTTGCGCTGCTCCAGAATATGCGCCAGCCATCCCGCCGACCGCGCCGCCGCAAAGAGGGGTGTAAACAGGTAACGGGGAACGCCCAGCAACGTGTACACGCTGCCCGAGAAAAAGTCGACGTTGGGGTAGATCGGCTTGCCTTTCTCCTCCATACGGGCGCGGAAGCTCTCCTCGATCTGTTTGAGCAGGTCGTACAGGCGCGTGTCGCCCTTCTCTTGGGACAGGTCCAGCAGCATCCGCTCCATGATAATTGCCCGGGGGTCCTTGGCCTGGTAGACCCGGTGTCCCATGCCCATCACTCTGCCGCGCGCGCTGAGGGTCTTATCCAGCCAGGAATCGACGTTGTCCTTCGACCCGATCTCGTCGAGCATCTTTAGCACGCGTTCGTTGGCGCCGCCGTGCAGGAACCCGGCCAGGGCCCCGATGGCCGCGGAGATGCTGCAATAGCACGTGGAATAGGTCGAGGCCACGACCCGACCTGTGAACGTCGAGGCGTTGAAGCCGTGCTCGGCGTGCAGCACCAGGCAAGTATCCATGATGCGGCCTTCCTCGTCCGAGGGCTCCTCGCCCCGGAGCAGGTACAGGAAGTTGGCGCCGTCGGAAAGGTCCGGCCGCGACTGGAGATACAGCTCTCCCTCCTTGAACCGCTGATACGTGGCGAGTACCACCGGCATTTGGGCAATCTGGTGCAGCGTCCGGCGGCAGTTACACGTGGCCGAGTGCTCGATCTGGTGCTCCACCGTGCTGCTTAGGTATGCGACCACCGACTGGAGCAGCTCCATCGGCGAGCCGGCGCGAGGGAATTCCCGAATCATGTCGCGCACCGCGGCGGGCAACTGCCGGCTCTCCCGCATCCGCCTACGGAACTCCTCCAGCTCTCGCCGGCTGGGCAGCTTCTCGTAAAGCAGCAAGTACGTGGTTTCCTCGAACGAGGAGTGCTCGGCCAGCTCTTCGATCGAATAGCCGCGGTAATAGAGCTTGCCGTTGGCACCGTCGATCTGACAGATTTCGGACTCGGCGGCGATCACGCCTTCAAGGCCCTTCGCATAGGTCGTCTCAGCCATCCACCGTTCTCCTGAGCCATGATGAGTTGAATTCCCGAAAGACGCGCGTCGAGTCGGACGGTGCGGACGGGCCACCGCCTGCTTGGGCCGGCATTCCAGGAAGGCGTCCTGAAAGTCAATTGAATGATACCCGTACCACTTGCTGGGGGCAATCGGCGCGTAAGAGCAAACATTTGGCACAAGGGTTGCAACTTCGAGTGTACAACCGATCTTTCAATGGCGATCCATCTTTGCGGCGTCCCGCTGGCCCTTACCGCGGTCGTCGGCGACCTCCGATTCCTTCTGCCGGCCTCCGAGCTGCTCGGGCAACTGCGCCTTGACCCGCCGAAGCAGTCTGCGAGCCCAGGCGAACTCCGCGGCGAGGATCGCTAGCGCCAACGGGATCACCACCATGGCGGGTCCGGGCCCAACCATCATCACGCCGCCAATCAACAGCAGTGTCCCGCCGACGACCGCCACCACAAGCCGGCGAGCAGAGCGGAGAGTCTCCTTAACGGTTATCTTAACCCGACCGGGCAGATCGTCGCTGCTTTCGTCCTGCTTGAGCCGGTTCATCAGAAGGGCGCCGTCTGAATCGATTGCCGAGCAGCGATCGCCGGGGAAAGCAGGTTGTGTGCCAACCACGACGGCCTCTCACCGGAGAAATCGGCCCTTGCCGTCAGTTCGACAAGCACGTTGTGCGCGCGAAATGCGCGGATACCCGTTGCAGTTATAACCGGCGGTTGGTTGTGCGACAGATTGACGGGCGAGCAAGACAGTCTGTCGCACTTCGTCTTCGGGTCAACGCGGCGTCGGCACTGCTCGCCTCTCGCGCGTAGCGGACGAGCAAAGAGGTGCTGCCGACGGTCAACTCGTCGCCCGGCAGAAGCGGAGATTCCTTGACGCGACGCCCGTTGACCAGCGTGCCGAGTCGGCCGACGAGATCGGAGACGACCAGCGTGTCGTTCACCCGGTCGATCATGCAGTGGCAGGAATTGACGGCCGGATCGTCCAAACGCCGTCAGCGTCGGGACCGCTGCCGATGATCACCGGCAGCTCGGAGAGAACGATGCTTCCTTCCGGCGCGCCGTCGTACGTGAGTTCGACGTTCATCCGGCACCTCCAAGTCGTCTCCCAACAGCCACATGCGGTCGAAAAGCATGTCCTCGCTCTCGCACCGGTCGCGGTAGTCGGGCGGCAGGCTTCCGAGGGCACCTTGGCTCCACTGCACCAAGTAGAGGATGGGGAACGTCTGTCGATCGACGTCGACAATTGTTCCCGTCCATCCATCCAGTCGCATGTCCGGGAAGTCGGGGTCTGCAGTGCCGCATCGGACGGCGACGCGTTCTCCTGTACAGAACGAAGGACGACGGTCGGCGGCGCCGCGGTCCGGGCAATTCTCCTGGGTTACGCTCGACATACCTTGCTCCCTCCCCAATCGTTACAGGGGGCTCAACGCCGGCGGTAGCCGCCCACTACGGCCTGGAAACCGGTCGGTCCGTCTCGGCGCGAGTTGCTCCGGATAATTCCTGGCGGCAAATCCGCACGTCCTTCGGGGCGGAGAAGCCGAGGCGGACCCTCTCGCCCTGGATCCTCAGCACGGTGACCTCGGTGTTGCCGCCGATCCGGATTTGTTCTCCTACTTTGCGGTTGAGGATAAGCATCAGGCACCTCCGTTGCCAGCTCCGCTCACCGACTTCGATTCGTGTCTGGCCGGAAAACGGCCTCCGTGAAACAACTGCTCCCACCAGGTAGCGCGCTTCAGCGCCGGGTCGTCGGCCCGAACCAGATGCCGCTTGCCCCTGTGGGTTTCCGCTACGATTTCTCCGTTGGGTCGAACCTCCGCGACGACCCAGTACTTGTCGACGACGTAGGTGTAGTCGTCCCCGTGAGGGGCGGGGCGCACGTCCTTGGCCCGGGGGCCGGGGCAAGTGGAATGCTTCGCCATGCGGTAAACTATCCAATCGCCCGGCTGCAATCGCTGCGACACGCTGGTCTCCCTGTTCGTCGGCCGGCGTTTCGACGATCCTCGGGAAACGCGCCACCGGTCTGGGTTCACGTGACCTCGATCTCATTGACCAGTTGGCGACCCCCGATCACGGTCAACGCCGCGACTTGGGCCACTTGTTTCTGGTAGTAACTGCCGGCGCGGCCCCGAAGCCTGACGACCCCTTCCGAACTGGACACCTCCACGGGGTCCGAACGAAAGCGACCGCTTGCCGCAAGGGCCCGGACGACTTCCTCCGCTACGCGAGCCTCCTCGACACCTTGTGGCGAACGGGAGGTCTCAACGGGCCTCATCCTCGCATCCATGGTTCCATGCCCTTGGTTGTTCCAACAGTGTAAGCGGCAACGTATCACGCCTCGCACATCTGGCGGTTACGGCTCGCGGGTTCCAGCGCGGCGAGCAGCCGCTCGGCGCGCTCCAGGATCGAGCCGCCCCCTTCCGCTGTACCGCGGCGGTCCTGCAATACCTCGCGAGCGACGAAACCATGGCGGCAATGGCCGCAGAAGACCTCCTTTCCCAAGTGCTTGACCGGTATCAGCAACCGGCGCCCGCAGGCCGGACACGGTCGCTGGAAATAGGTCGCGACGGGGCCCATCGAGATCGGGTTCGGCCGAGTGCGGGTGTCTCCGGCGTGAAACGCGGCTTGTCCTCCGGTAAGGCTCTTGGCGTGTTGATACATAGCATCCGTTCCTGTAAACGAAGTTCGTGGTAGTCAGTAGTTTCCAGGAAAATTGACCTTTCCATAGACGCCCCCTTTCGGGGACCATGTAGCGTTTTCTTACCCAGCGTTACCTGGTCAACCGAAAGGGGAACGTCATGGATGATGGTAAAG
>Ga0180437_10009527_pt1 | contig 12016 bp, 7 predicted proteins | sample SS_ome_4_FD_132410 | JGI IMG/M metagenome (GOLD analysis project Ga0180437, IMG submission 132410) | Hypersaline lake sediment archaeal communities from the Salton Sea, California, USA - SS_3_D_1 metaG | ecosystem: Environmental > Aquatic > Non-marine Saline and Alkaline > Hypersaline > Sediment... | reverse complement strand
TGGCCTTTTCCTGCACAATTCTGGCATAATGGGAGGCATTGACGGCCATGGGTACGGCATCCACCAACTCGGCAAGATAAGAAGCCCCGCCTAAGGACTCCAGTTCGCCCCGCTCCTTTAAGAGATTGGTAAGTGTTACCAGGTCCGCTGGCTCGTTTCTCTCAAAGAGCTCTATCATGGCCCTGAATATCTTACGGTGTGCCTCGCGGTAGAAGTCCTGGTCGGAAAGAATTTCCAACACTTCGGGAAGGGTATTGTTCTCGATCAATATGGCGCTCAGAATAGATTGTTCTGCCTCAACATTGTGAGGTGGCACCTTCTGGAGCCATGGATCGTTGGTACTCATGGGGTTTACTCTTCTGCGACCACTTTCACCGTGATTTCCGGCTTGACATCAGGATGGAGCTGAACAGGCACGATATAGGACCCCAGGGTCTTGATCGGCTCCGACAGCATGATCATTTTCTTTTCCACCTCAAGGCCCTGGGCCAGCAACTGATCTGTCACATCCCGTGTCGTAACGGAACCATACAGACGGTCCTCTTCGGAAACCTTGGCGGAAATCGTGCACACAGCCCCCTGAATCTTCTCAGCCAAGGCCTCGGCCATGCCTTTGTCCTTGATGGCCCTGACCTCCAGTTTCTTCTTCTCCTGTTCCACCAGCTTCCGATTCCCCGGCGTGGCCAAGACAGCCTTCTTCTGGGGAACAAGGTAGTTTCTGGCATACCCGTCGGCAACGGAAACCTCGTCTCCCACGGTACCAAGGGAATCAATCGTCTCTCTCAGTATTACTTTCATTGTCGTTGTCCACTCCTTTTTTCGTTCGCCTGAAATCGACCCACATATCAAAAAAGCCCGCTGCAATGACCAGCAGAAGTACCACCTGCTGAAGGGCAATGAGGCCGTACAGAACGCCCCGCAGTAATCGGGGAAATTGTTTTTTCTCAAAATAGAAAGAGCAAATGGCAATACCCTGGAAAAAGTATATCATCATCATGACGAGCAAGCCATTGACGCCAAAGAGCTTCACGCCGTCATGGGGCACAACGAGCAGAACGCCTGCCCCAATGGCCACCCACACCAAAGGCTCTGGCGCCCGCCACTCGTTGAGCGTGCCAAAATCAGGACAGAAAAGCCGCCTGCTCTGCAACAGCGGCCGAGCCACTAGCAGGTTGCTCCAGACCACAAGAAGGGTAGAGACAATGACCACAGCAGGCATCAGACGGAGCATCACATAGTGAATCCCTTCCAAAGACTCGGCAGAGATCACGATCCCCTCGTCAGACACATCCATGTCCCTGTACATGGCCAGGACCAGCTCAAGGTTTTGATGAAGATAGTCCGATACAAGGCCCCACAGGCTCTTTGCGGAAACCAATCCATAAACGGCCAACATCAATGTCCCTGTTGCGATGACCACACCTGTGGTCACGGCTACTGTCTTCTCCAAAGACACGTTCATGGCAAACATCTCGGAGAGGACAAGCCCTACGAGGCCAAGTTCAAAAAAGAACACAGCCGAGGGTATGGAGCGCCAGCCCATCATAGTGGCAACGATAAGGGTGACAGCAATCAGGATCAGTGCACCCCAGGAACGTCCCAGTTTCGCCCGGTAAAAGAGAACAGGAAGGGGAAGAAATAAGCTTGCCACCACGCCAAAGACCGGTAGATACACTCCGGCCAGGGCAATTAAGCTCGTAATGGCAGTGGCCGTGACAAACTCCTTGTGGGGCTCACTGTGGGTCATATGGCTCACAAGGGACCGTCCTTGTTGTCGAACACATCAAGAAACCTTTGCATAACTCTTTCGAGCGTGCATTGTGGGCCTTTTGGGGTACCCGTCGGCAGCGGTGAGCGGCCCGCGAGAGTGGGTCCGCCAGAGGCGGATTTGATCTGCCGCAGCGGAGAGGATGGGCCCAAGGGTTGCACCTGACGGCTTGAACAGAGGTACTTCACTTGGCTCCATGTCGCGATTTAGCGAACAGGTCCCGACCCTGTGGGGATTAGAACGCTCACAGAACCACGTGAGGAGGAGTTGTGCGAAGGCCTCATCAAGCGTGTTCCCCGTCAGGTGGCACCCCTTACCCCTGCGGCAACACACGGCAACTGCTCAAAACACCGCGGAAAGGGCCTCACCCTGCAAGGTTTGCAGAGCCCCCTGTAGCAATCCGTACCATCAATAGTGGCTCAAGGTCGCAGCATATGGCATCAGCGCGATACTCCGTGCCCGCTTGATGGCAGTTGTGACCCGGCGTTGGTGCTTGGCACAATTGCCTGATATTCGCCTGGGGATGATCTTGCCCCGTTCTGTGGTAAAAAGCCTGAGCGTTCGTGGATTCTTGTAATCGATGGCCAGGCTGCTGTCTGCACAGAAACGGCAGACCTTTCTCCTGCCAAAGGTCCTCCTCCGTCTTTTAAACCTCGCCATTTGCGGGCGCCTCCTCGTCGCCGGACTCTGGTGTATCCGTTGCTACTTCCGCACTATCGGCCGTGGGTTCTGTCTGCACGCTCTGTTCCTCTTCTCCTCCAGATGGTGCTTCCTCCGGCGCTTCTTTCGGCCTCGACGCCTCCCGGGCTGCCGCCACCTCAGCCTGCATGGCCGCCACATCCACTTCTTCTGCTGTGCAGACCGTCATGTATTTCAGGAATCGCTCATCGAGACTCATGTTTCGTTCAAGCTCTTTGACCAAGGCTCCGTCTCCGCAAAAATCCGTGAGGACATAGTATCCGCGGGTTTGCTTTTTGACCACGTAGGCAAGGCTCTTAAGGCCCCACTCATCAAACTTGACAAAAAGCCCTTGTCCGTCTGAGATGATCTTCGTGAGCTTGTCGAGAAGAGGCTGGCGGTCTTCCTGGGAAAGGGTAGGGCTTACTATAAAGACACTTTCATACCTTCTCATAGGTCCTCCTTCTGGGTTTTATTAGCCCCGGTCCAGCCCGGAGCAAGGAGACAAAACGCAAAATTTTGGAGAATCTACCTGCCCCTGTCTCCTGTTGTCAAGGGATTTTTGGATTCGGGCCCTCCAAGCACCTCCTGTGGCCGTGTCATAATGGCACCATTGAAACCGGACACAGGGGAGAGGTTGGCCGTTCAAACTGACTGCAAACGATCCACTTTATTGCTGAATTCAGGCCCTGTCTTGGCCTTGACGTCAAGGCCAATCCCACCCATGGGCTGCGATGCGACCTGGAACCGGCGTCGTTGCCGAGCAATCCGGCCATAGGCCGATCGCCCTTGGCGGCACCATTGCCCGCGCAGTTGCTGGCCCCGCTACAGGCGCAAAGAGAAGATATGATACACAGGCAAAATCGTGATCAGTGAATCCACCTCGCCCCAAATTCTAAAGTAAAGGCGCCCATCTTCGACCACAGGCACTAGACTGTTACGGGCGCGAGTTGGAGATGGAAGCGAGAGTTATTCGCCAATGAGCAAAAAGGTGGTCTTTCTGCCATGGGGGTGTGTTGTTTTTTTTTGACGACTCCTTTGATGGGCGCCTCGCAGATTTCCCATTAATAATCATGACGGGACTCCTGGCATTTCCCTCCCGCCTTCGTGTCGTCAAATGTCAGCCCGCACTTGGAACAGTTTTTAGGAATCCAACTCGTCCTGATGTGGACTTCTCTGACAAAAAGTCTTATGCGTTTATATAGGACCGGGTTTCCGCAAGCAGGACAGCACAACCACATGTCATAGTATCCCGTAATTCCCATGGTCATAAAAAGAGGAATTAAGAAATGCGGAGTGCCTTTCACTGTCCCTACAGGCAATATAAAACCGGCTATAAACCCCGTCAAAACCACCAATCTGTGCTTTGTCCGAACTTTTATTGAGACCTCTTCCCCCAGGTTTCTCTATGGCCCGACGGGAATTGAAACTGGAAAAGGGGAATCAACGTCCATGATGTTACGCTATTGTCTCATATTTCATGTTGAATTGGCCTTCTGCTGCTATCTTTTCTCCTCGCCATCGATTGGCACACTCCCAGGCGCTTGGCGATGTCAACCCTGGTCATACCCAGTTCTCCATTGGCCCAGAAACAGATCAAGCTTCGTGCCTTAAAGGAGCGTACGCTACAAAACCGACTGAATCCAGGTCCAATACTTCTCAATTTTTTGTGCTCTTTCCTTTTTGCCCGGCTGCTCCAAGTTGACGTATTCCTGTCCGACTTCTTCGGCCCGCTGCCTATTTCCTGCGATACAGAGTAAATACATGCGAAATACCGTGGTTCCATATGTATTCTTGCCCTCCAATGATGTCGAAGCTAGGCCCAAATAATGCTCTGCCAGCGGATAATCTCCGTTCTGTGCCGCGCCGCCAGCTAGGTGATGATAACTTCCGGACATATCGAGTTCTTGCTTCTTGCCTTGACCGAGCACTTTCCTGATAATTCTCTGGGCCTCTTGGTCACTTTCGAACGCCCAGAGAATGTAGTTATGCAACAATGGGTTGTTGATACATTTATGAAGGTTCACAATAGGAGGAACACTCCTCATTACTGATTCTAACAACATCTCATTGATAGTGTGACGAACCGCGAAGTGCTTTTCCGTATTCTTGTGTAAAGATTTGGGCCAGCATTCTCTTATGGTTTGACTCTTCATAAAGTTGGATCGAGAAGCCTCGTGGTTCATGAATTCTCTGTAAATAGATAGGTGCTTTTTCCATTGGGGATTCATGGGGGACAATCGCCGGGGATAATTATCCTGCAACGGCAGACTGTCTGCAATCCAATCATCCAATCTTTTCCCATCTGCAATAAAACATGAGCCGAACTGCTCTGGACTCTCAAAGCCCAAAGAGCGCAATTCCAAGCCAACCTTTGGGTCATTCCACTGGCGAGAAAAATGTTGTTCTCCTACAGGGTTCTGTGGATTCTTCACCCCAACCATCATCCACTCAAAACCGGCTCCCGACCAAAGGGAACACTTTTGAAAAACATTGCAGAACCCCCGTAATATCGACTTGGTCTCTGAAGGTGCAAGTTGATATCCAGGCAGCCAATACGTGACTATCCCCCCATCAGACAGGCGATCATGGATCAGTTGGAAATACTCCTGGGAATACAGATTTACCACCCCACTAAATGCGGGCGGAGGGGGTTCGGCAGTGATTAGATCGAACTTGCGTTCCGTCGTAAGGAGAAAGAAACGCCCATCTTCTATGTGTATTCTGACACGAGGGTCGTGAACAGGGTTTTGCCCGCGATCCCGAAAAACATATTCACTCGTTTCTACAATGTCTCTAGATGTGTCAACTATTTCAATGCTTTTTAGCCCCTGGTCGTCGGTCAGAGCCTTTGCGGTGGAACCGCATCCATAGCAAATTAAGAGCGCGTCTTTAGGGCTAGAATGAACGGCTAAAGGCCAGTAGGCAAACATCTTCATATACCGCTTGCCCGCCTTGTGGTTCGCTGACATACTATAGTTATTCGTCATCAAGCGATAATAGTACGGCTCGCCCAGCAATTCCTTTTCCAGATATTGAATCGTCTCCGTTAGGCCTTCTCGCAATGCCACCCGCCTTTCCCCAGCGATTTCAACGTAAGGAGCAGAAGACATTGCCAGAAAATGAGCATCCATTAGACCAAAGGGGAAAATAGCTAGAGCAATGAGCAGTGCTGCTCCCGGCAGAAGATGAAGAGATATTCTCCTTTGCGATTGCCTGTATTGTTTCTTATCAAAGATTAGAATGGCGATCAGACCGTAGCCGGCGGCAAATAGAAAGAAGGACTTTTCAACTCCAATACCCGGAATTAGGACCAATCCGGCAAGAGACCCCAGCATTCCCCCCGTTGTGTTTGCAAGGGTGAGCAATCCGGTCGCTTTCGTCTCGCCTTTTACCTCTGCAGAAAGGGCCTTGCCGAACATTGTAAAGATAATTCCAGAGCCAAAAGACACGGGCAAAACAAGAAATGAAGAAGCAAGAAGGATCAGAGCGTCCGCCCTATGCCTTGAGAATATAGCCAACGGCAGACTGAAATTCGTGTACAGTAAAACGAGAATTATCCCATTGACAAACAGAATGGGCACGAGAAAGCGATGGGCCTCCAATCGTAATTTAAACCATTTAGAAGCAAACAGGCCGCCCAAACTGATGCCCAATAACACCATAGATAGCATGATGGCGAAATTGCGGCTGTGGCCATTGAAGAATAGTAGCATGAAGCGAAACCAAATGACTTCTAGGGCCAGCAATATAAAACCGGACAGGAAACTGCCAGACAATAATCGCATCACCCTGAATGAAACATTGGAAAAGGCAGATGGTCCTTCTGCTCCTAATGAAACAGCGTTTGCGCTCACGGGCTTATTTGAAAGCCAGACCGCCATTGCCGCAGCAAATAGGTTAAAACTGGCAGCGAGAATACCTGTGCCCCTTAAGCCAAACCACTTGATAAAGAACATCTCACAAGTCACTATGCCAGCCATTGCGCCCATGGTATTCCAGCCGTAAAGTGCACCTAATACTCGTCCGAAGTTAGGGGTTTCTGCATATAGAGCCTTTACCAATACAGGCAGTGTCGCGCCCATAGCAGTGGCAGGAAGTATCATGAGCACGATGGCAGCCATGCTCCTGAGCGAATTGAGCATGACCGTTTGCCCCAAGAGGCCGCGAAATATGGGGGCAAGTAATTCAGTTAGCTTTGGGAATACGAGAACCAGACAAAAACCTGAAATTGCAATTACCACCTCGAGCAATGAATAAAACCGAAGGGCGGACTTAATTCTGTGCCCCAAAAAGGCTGCAAGGCCATTTCCCAGGGCCAATCCCCCCATAAAACTGCATAGAACCACAGCCGAGGCCCAAACGCTGTTTCCAAAGGTCAGTCCTGACAACTGAAACCACAACATCTCAAAGATAAGAGCTGACGCTCCGGAAAAAAAGAAAATCATACACAGAACTGTCGTCATATCACTCAGGCCCTTCTAATGGTGGCAAGTATCTAACAAGATATAGGATCAGGCAAAAAAACCGCCCCAATTGACGTGAAACTGACCGATAATAAGTCGCTTTTGGATCGGCTGAGTATAGGAAAAGCGCAAAAGTGTGTCAAGGAGTTCAATGAAGAGGAATCGATGGCGCGTCCATGATTTTATGCTATTGTCTCTCAGTGAACGAAATGGGCAAGATGGGGGCAAGATGGCAAGATGGGGACGTCCGGATGGCAAGATGCGGGCAAGATGGGGACGTCCGTAAATAAGTAAATAACTCAGCCGGAGAGCTTAAATCTATTGTTTTCGGCTATCTTCCTGCCGCGCCTCACCGCATATCCAACGCCTGGGCCAGTCATTCCAAGTCGCTTAGCCATATCTGCCAGTTTGTATCCTAACGCATCTACCGCCCAGTGGCAAAACAAACCTCTGGCATCTGCTATGGCTTGCACACGGCTCTTTGAATATATCTCATCGCGATCAATGTCGTATATCTCGCAAACCCTTTCTTCCACAGTCTTAAGACTGTACCCCTTTCTTCTCAGTCCGTAGTGCCTTTCATATTTCTCATCCGCTTGTTTAAGAACATCTGTCACAAACTCGCTTTCTCCCAGGATGCGCTGATCTCCCTTGACACGCTCTCCTTTCCGCGTCTTGTTAAGGGCTTTCCATCCGCCAAGACTTCTCACCAGGCCGCCACCCACAAGTTCAGGCCGTCGGCCTTGGTCTATTCCCTCTTCCACGTACGCCCGGTACTCTTTTCTGGCTTTCCGGATAGTCTTGCCAAAATAGCCAAGTACATATTTCGTGTCCTGCCACTTTCTGGCCCTCTTGCCCATCAATGCACTGTGACCGCTGTATTTGAAGGTATCCAATGCTGAAAGGCCGGAGACGATCCTGGCTCTTAGAGGATTCAGGTGAATGTAGCGCACCAGCTCTCTCAAATAAGCATCCTCCTGGCAGATGATGGATTTGTAACGGTTTTGGAACAGTTGACCGTGACGGCGGTGGCGGCGGTTGAACCGAACCACATAACCGGTCAGCAACCTGCTCATCAGAGTCGACAGGGGCACATCGCCTGTTCGAAACAAAAAATGGGCGTGATTCGACATCAGCGCCCAAGCATAGCAGGAGATACGGGTTTCAGGGAGAAGCGTTTCGAGGCGGTCCAACAGGTCTTGGCGGTCTTGGTCGTCTTTGAAGATATGGCGGCGTTCGATACCACGTATGATCACGTGGTGTAAAATGCCTGGAGCATCTAGTCGGGCTTGTCTTGGCATGCATGGCTCAATACCATCTTAACGGACTCTTGTCAAGTTATTTACTTATTTACGGACGTCCCCATTGGTTCTATCGGTTCCTGGGGGGGAACGATGGCCACTATGTTGTGACAGGAGAAGGAATGTATACATTAGGGTCATCCATGTATTTCCCGCTTTTCCATTCGCCTTCGATTGTTTCACCCGAATCCTTGGAGAAGAATCTGCCTCTCCCGTGGAAGTCATTATTCTTGAATTGGCCCTCGTACGTATCTCCGTTGCTAAATCTGTAAATCCCGCTACCGTTGCGGGCTCCATAGAGAAAATCTCCTATGTATTGATCGCCATTATCGTAAAGAGCCGCCCCTTTTCCGTGGAACTTACCATGTCTAAATTCAGTGACTACTTCTGTTCCATTCTGGTAAGTATAAGTGCCCTTTCCATTGAACCTGCCATCGCGAAAACTACCGACATACTTGTCACCGAACGAGTAGACAAAAGTTCCCTCGCCATTGTATTTACCATCTTTGAAGTCACCCTCATATCTATCGCCATTCTTGAATGTCATAATTCCAAAACCTTCTATTCTGCCTTCGACATAATTACCTCGAAAAATGTATTTTTGAGATTCACAAATATATTTCCCGTTTCCGTGCTTAAGGCCATCCTTAAATTCACCTTCAAACGTGGAACCGTCAGGGAAAGTTGTTTTTCCCTCGCCATTAAACAAACCGTTACGAAACTGACCCACAAATAGCGTACCATTTCGACTCCGAAGAGTACCCTTACCATTGAACAGACCATCGCGGAACTGACCTTCATATACAGAACCATCAGGAAGCCCTGCCTTGCCGAACCCATCCTTAGGTTGACCAGGCTCGGAACAGCTCATAGATAGCCATGCGACCAAGATTAGCATGAAAGGATGCCTAATATTCATGGAACCAATCACCTTTCATGATAGAAGATTCAATGCGATCAGACATAATGGATTTTGGGGCCCTTTAGTTTTGCAGTTTTGGCCTATAGGTCGATTAGGCTGTAGCCCTTGTCATGCACTACGCGCTCTCCGCGCTTCACGGACAAACTCACCCCTGATATGGATAGCTTCAAGCGCCTGGATAGTTCCGCCATACTTATTTCAAGATCCCTTACAGCCCAATAGCACAGTACACTTCTTGCCTCCACCCTTTTTCGTTTGACGGGAGGAATATAGAATGTCCCCTAAATCCTACCAAAACCCTATTCACTTCAGATACCCCGACCGCTCAAGCTGCACTGTACAACGATTCTTCCTGATCCTCACCAGCACCCCCCAAATTTTACTGCCGACCGTCGTCCACCATAGGGACTAAACTGTTACGGCTTCTGGCGAGCTCTTCAGAAACTTTCGCAATAATATCACACTGCAAGTAGAAACCCCATCCTCCGGAATATGGTTCCTTGCCGACCGTCTTCATTTCACGTGTGTTCAAATCAAATACATGCCATACTGATCTCGATGGAAAGTCACGAGGATGAATAAGCAATACCTCATCAGTCCATGGGCTTAAGTCCACTGCATAAAATCGTGATCCGGGCGGTTTCATCTTTATTTGTTGCACTTCTATCATTTCACCATTTCTATTTTGGAAGATGTGTGCAGTGAGTCGTTTCTCGACGGTGTTTTCGTGGTGGGAAAAGTCCTTTCCGAAAACAAAGATCTTGGCGTCCTTAAGAAAAATCTTTTGCACCCCACACATTGCTAGTTCGGCAATAGGGACATCTGGATTCTCGATGGAATAGAGTGTCGTAATGCATTTTAGATTTAGGGGGCGTGGAGGGAAAATGGGTGGAAATTTCATGAAATAGCTTCCTGAAGGGTCAGGGCCTCTAGAAGGAGGAAAGGATCCCACTATCTTTTCAGTGATTCCATTTCTATAGTGTACCGTGCCGCTGTCCCGATGATGCCATGCGACAGCCTGGTGTTCATCATTGAACCACACCGGATAACCGGGTACCTCTTGATGCCGGATGGATCCGTCACAGGCTACAATAATGACCAACTTTCGTTCCCTGTCAACAAACCTAAGTGCCGAGCCGTCGGAGTTTCGTGAGATGTCCGGGGACTCCAGTATGGAGTCGTCGGAATAGCCGATTGCATTGAGAAACCGTAATACCTCCCTATTGGTGTACAGATAGAGTCCTTTTCCCTGAGTCTCCTGTCTCGTACCCATTGAAAGGGCCGGGCATGCAATCAGTATCATAAACATCACTGCAGCCGACACGGGCGCTAGATATTTCCAAACTGTCCTGTTCTTACGAACGCCTGAATCTTGGAGGCAAGAAGCAGAATTATCAATGTCGGGATCTCTGACACAAGGCTTATGATTCATTCGATCTCCTTTCCAGGAGAAAGGCAGACAATATCCAGCCCGCTGTCGCATTGGGCGTATATGGCACCCTGCTTCACAATCACTGGAGCGCATACCACGGATTGGGGTCCTGTACATACCACGGTTCTTGGGCCTGGAAATGACCATTCTGAGGATTATGGGAGTTAGCAAAGTCGTAGTTATCATAGCTGTTTCTAGTCGCTAAAAGGTCCGTATACAGAATGCCGTGTGGAGTAATAGCCGCTTGCCCATCGTCTTCTATCGGAGTAATGGGGTTGTTGAGAGTAAAAGAAAAACTAGAATCGCCTTGATCTGACCAGGTCCAGCTATCAACTTGGTTAGAGGAACTCGTTGTTGAGGAAGAGCTTGAGGTTTGGAAAATACCCGTGTCAGAATAGAAATCCTCTTCGTAAAGGTCGTGCACAATATGATGGTATTTTGTGCTGTCAGATGGAATGTCTCCCCAGCGGCCACCAGGTGCTCCCGGGTTCTCGATTCCAAAATGGTCAAGAGACCGTTGAATGGAGCCGTGACAGTCTGGAAAAGGCCACAGCCCATCGTTCCGGTGTGTTGAAAAATGATCCATCACGTCGTTTGCTGAAAGTCCTTTGGGAAGGTCAATCACATTGAAAGCGTGACTGGAATAGTCTTCAGGCTTATACGCTCCGTCAGCTCCGGAACCGCAAGTCGAATCCAGCCCGAGCGTCCTTCCCGTATCTGTGTCGTAAAGGTAGGCGTGATTGAATCCAAGTTCTCCCATAAGGCCTTCTGCCGGTCTGTTCGCAATCACAAGTACACGGCCGGTGGGATCGACATACTTGATGGGGTTGTTCCTGCAATAGGCATAGCGGTTGAGCATCTGCGGATCTGAAGGGTGGGGCACGATGCTGTCGGGGGTGATGAAGGTTGCGATGATGGGGTCGTAGAGGCGGGCCCGGTAGTTGTAGAGGCCTGTTTCCAGATCGTATTCCTGGTCGGTGTACTTGTAGTTGGCTTCCAACGCGCCTGAGCGGGTTTTGTCGCCTCCAAAGGGCATGTATTCCGTTGTTTCAACGACTGTGCCGCTTGCATTGGTCAAAAGCGTTGAGCTTCCCAAGTGGTCTTTGTGGAAGTAGAACACGTCCGTGCCCTTGATCTTTGCTATCCTGGTGTTCCCGGCAAAAACGTATTTGGTGACGACGCCGTTTCTCTTTTCATAGTACTTGCCAATGTAGTAGGTGGCGTTTGTCTGATTCACCGTCTTTTTGGCCCTTACGCCGCTTCCATCATATACAAAGTCCACGGTGTTGCCGTCAACGGTTATCTGGGCAGGCATGTTATCCCCGTTGTACGTGATGGTCCTTGTCCTGACCTGGGCTGGATCGGTTAAATCAGGCCCGCTGGTCATGTTGCCGTTTGCGTCGTAGGAGTAAGTGTGGGGCGTGCCGTTCATGGTAACGGTTCCCACGG
>Ga0180437_10009524_pt1 | contig 12018 bp, 11 predicted proteins | sample SS_ome_4_FD_132410 | JGI IMG/M metagenome (GOLD analysis project Ga0180437, IMG submission 132410) | Hypersaline lake sediment archaeal communities from the Salton Sea, California, USA - SS_3_D_1 metaG | ecosystem: Environmental > Aquatic > Non-marine Saline and Alkaline > Hypersaline >... | reverse complement strand
GCCCCATCGTCTGGGGGGGCTCACCCGCCGCCTTCGACATGCGCACGGGCACAACGCCCATGGGTGCGGTGGAGACCATGATGATCGACATGGCCTATGCCCAGGTGGGCAAGTCCCTGGATCTGCCCACACACGCCTACATGGGCATGAGCGACGCCAAGATCGTCGACGCGCAGTGCGGCTTCGAGTCGGCCATGGGCACCATGCTGGCGGCATTAGCGGGGATCAACATGATCTCCGGCGCGGGGATGCTGGACTTCGAAAGCTGCTTCAGCCTGGAGAAGCTGGTTGTGGATAGCGAGATCATCGGCCAGACACGACGGCTGCTGCGGGGTATGGACGCCAGCGAGGACCCGCTGGCCCTGACCCTGATGCGCCAGGTAGGCCATGCGGGCAATTTCCTGGCCACGGAACATACCCGTCGCTGGTTCCGTCAGGAAGTATCCATGCCCTCGGCAGTGGTGGACCGCGATTTCCAGCGCGCGTGGCAAGAGAAGGGCAGCAAGAACACTGCGCAGAGAGCGCACGAGCGGGTCGAGGAGCTGGTGGCCAGTTACGACCACACGCCGCGGCCGGACGGAGTGATCAGAGAGCTGGAGCGCATCACGCTGCAGGCTGCGAGAGGGTGTGGCCTGGAGGAGCTTCCTCCATTGAAGCAAGGCTAGCCACCCAACCGGCAGTGTTCTTGCCGGCCAAGAGTCTCAGCGGTATCGCAGAGTTGCTGCCAAGAAACCAGCGGGAGAGCGGAAGCCATTGCATCTCTTCCGCTCTCCCGCTGGCGCGAAGTGACCCACCGCCGGTCTGAGACTACTGGCCCTTCACGTAGGTGTCGAAGAAGGCAATGGAGCGCTGCATAGCCACATCGAAGCTGTTGGAGATGTTGTGGTTGTCGCCCTCATAGGTGTAGAACTCCACCGTCTGGCCAGCCTCTAGCATCTGATCGTATAGCGTCGCCGAGAACCCCAAGGGTACACTCTCGTCGGCCGTGCCGTGATGCAACTGTATGGGGCCTGACAGATCCTCCAGGAAGGAATTGGCGGAGATGGAGGTCCAGAACTCCGGATTCGTCTCGGGCGAGCCGTACTCGCTGAGGAGGTCATCTCGCCAGCGCCTGGACCCGCGCGGCGTGGGGGTCGGCTGCGGCTGCTCCGCCGCCTCACCGCGCCGCCGTGACCACCTCGTCATCAGATCGGGATAGGAGGCCACCACACCAGCCCAGATGACACCGGCCTTGATGTCGCCATCGGTGACCATGCTGCGCAGGGTGATGTGGCCCCCCATGGAGTGTCCCCACATGCCGATGCGGTCCGGGTCAGCTAGCTCATAGGCCTTGATGGCTGCGAGTGCATTGAGCACATCTATCGTGTAGTCGGGATTCCCGTAGCTCCCCCGCGATTCGCCCTCGGAGTAACCATGGCCCCGGTAGTCAGACTTCAGAACGATGTAGCCGTGGCGCGCGAACCCGTCGGCGTAGGCCACGTAGCGCTCCGTCGTCCGGTACTGCTCTGGCGGGATGTAGCCGTGATTGAAGATGATGGCCGGCCAGCCGCTCTCCGGCTTCTCGCCGTCGGGAACGGTCAGCAAGGCGAGGATCTTCAACCCCTCAGAACGGTAGGAGGCCAGATAGCGGCTGTAGTTGGAGCCCCGCTCCAGCGTCCCCTCGATGACGATCTCACTGCCCGGGTACTCCTGCTCGCGCAGCCAGGCGATGGACAGCGGATGCAGCGGAGTGGGCGTCGGGGTAGGTGTCACCGTGGGCGTCGGCGAGTTGGTCGGAGTGGCCGTGGCTGTGGGAGTGGGCGTCGCAGACGGTGGCAGCGGCGTGGAGGTCGGCGACGGGCTCGTCGGCGTGGGTGTGGCAGGTGGTGTCAGCAGCACAGTGGCCGCTGCCTGCTCGATCGCGGTCGCGGCAGGCATTGCCGTTGGCGTGGCGATGACGCCACTGCACCCCGTCAGCATGGCCACGGCTAGGACCACATAGATCACACTTGCTCTTGTGCTCATAGTGTCTCGTCTGCTCTCCCCTGCGGCATCATGGAAAGGCTCAGCTCAGCGCCGGGGCGCTGGCGAGATCGCCGAGCGAGAGGCCAGCGGTGTGGAGCCAGTGGACCTTCGCAGAGGCGCGACGCGCTGGCGCGCGGCCTTGCGACCCAGCGCCGGGGCCACGGATTGCCAGAGGCCAACCACGGCCACCATCCCGAAGCCACCCAGGTACAGGCAGAGGAAGGGGATGGCCCAGGTCTGCCCCTGGCGCCAGGCCACGCTGATGGTCAGCGCAGCATACAGCGCCAACAGCACCTCGCCCAGGATCATCCAATCCGGGGCCAGGGCATAGCGCTGACCCCGCCAACGGCCGTTCTTCCCTTCCAGGCTGAACTTGGGCGTGCGCCGAAAGCGGCCCTTCCGTCCCAGCAGCGCCTCCAGCACGGCCACGCTGTTGTTGAGGGCGATGCCACTGCCCAGCAGCACCAGCAGGGGCATGCGTGCGTAGCGGCGCCACCAGTCGGGATAGAGCGCCTTCTGCGCCACTGCGTACAGAAGAGGAGGTCCCAGGCTGGCCAGACTGAGGTAGGCCAACGGCCAGCTTAGCCTGGTGCCACTCAGGAGCAAAGGCAGCGTGGCCAGCAGCATCGTAACCATCAGCGGATGGGCCAGGTAGCTGCTCAGGTGGATAAGCCCCTGGAGCCGGGCAGGCAGCGTCCGCTCTGCCCGCCACACCTCTGCTGCCAGCTTGCGCAGGCACTGGATGGAGCCCTTGGCCCAACGGGATTGCTGCCCCTTGAAGGCCGCCAACTGTGGCGGTACCTCGGCAGGGGCCGCCACATGCGGCAGGTAGGCAGGGCGCCAGCCAGCCAGTTGTGCCCGATAGCTCAGGTCCAGGTCCTCGGAGAGCGTGTCTCCGCTCCAGCCGCCGCTCTCCCCGATGCAGGCTCGCCGCCACAGGCCAGCCGTGCCGTTGAAATTCATGAACCAGCCCGCCCGTTGCCGGGCAGTCTGCTCGACGGCGAAATGGCCATCCAGAGCCAGGGCCTGCGTGCGGGTCAGGGCAGAATAGTCGCCATTCAGGTGGGCCCAACGGGTCTGCAGGAAGCCCAACCGGGGATCGCTGACGAAGTAGGGCACCGTGCGCAGGAGGAAGTCAGGTTGAGGCACGAAATCGGCATCGAAGATGGCAATCAGTTCGCCGCTGGCCTGGCGCAGACCGTGAGCAAGCGCGCCAGCCTTGAACCCGTCACGCCCCTGGCGGCGCACCAGCAGCATATCCACACCCCGGGCGCGATGTGATCGCACCCGCGCCCGGGCGATGGCCGTGGTTTCGTCCGTCGAATCGTCCAGCACCTGGATCTGCAAGCGGCCTGCCGGATACTCAAGCTGGGCCACACCATCGATCAGCCTTTCCACCACGTGCATCTCATTATAGATGGGTAGCTGTACGGTGACCCGCGGTGCGCTGGTGAGCGCCGGCTCGGCGGGCTGCCGGTGCCGCACCCGGAAGTATATGATGGTCAGCAGCAGGCTGTTGGCTCCGTAGAGCGCCAGCAGCAAAGCGGCGATGATGTATATAGCAGCAAAGAGCGATGTCACGCTCTATAGGCCTCCTTCAGACATGCGTACGGGCCGCTAACAAACTGCGAGTATAGCACCCCTGGCTTCTTCAGACAAATCACAGAGCTTGACAACGGAGACTGCAGATGGTAGGATGGGCGGACATTCCCGATCACCTTCTCCCTGTACTGTGAGGAGACATCCACATGAACGAGCGGATCAAGCTTTGGATAGCGGAGACACGCGCCCCCTTCTTCACCGCAACCATCATACCTATCCTGCTGGGGGCTGCCATCGCCTGGGCGCGGGGAGAGCCCTTCCACTGGGGGCTGTTCTTCCTAACCCTGCTGGGCGGGCTGTTCATGCACGCAGGGGCCAACATGATCAACGACTACATGGATCACCTGCGGGGCACGGACGCCGCCAACGTGGAGTTTGTGCGACCTTTCACAGGTGGCAGTCGCATGATCCAGGAAGGATTGCTGACGGCACGGCAGATTCTCACCGCCTCGATCCTGTGCTTTGTGCTGGGCAGCGTGATCGGGGTCTACCTGGCCAGCCTACGAGGCTGGTCCATTTTGCTGATCGGCGCCATCGGGCTCTTCTCCGCCGTCTTCTACGTCACGCCGGGGTTCGCTCTCTCCGCCCTGGGTGTGGGCGAGATGTTCATCGGGCTCAACTTCGGGGTGCTGATGACGCTGGGCGCGTACATCGTCCAGACCAGCCGCTTTTCCTGGGAGCCGGTGATTGCCTCCCTGCCCGTGGCGCTGCTCATCGCCGCCGTGCTGTACATCAACGAGTTCCAGGATGCAGCCGCGGACGGCTCTGTGGGCCGGCGACACCTGGTGGTGCGACTGGGGAAGCGGCTGGGCGCGCAGGGCTACGCGGCGGTGATGGTAGCCGTCTACCTGTCGCTGCTCCTGGGCGTGTTCCTGAACAGCGTCACCCCTTGGGCGCTCCTGGGGCTGCCGACCGCGTGGCTGGCCTACAAGGCGATACGGGTGGCGCTCGCCCACTACGACGACTCCCAGCAACTGGTGCCCGCCAACGCAGGCACCATACAGATCCACATGCTCACCGGCCTGCTGATGACTGTGGGTTACATGATTGAGGGGTTCCTGTAGGACCCCATCAAGCCCGCCATGCACGTTGACCTAATCGTCACCCACGCCGCGCAATTGCTCACCGTCGCCGCCGGCCGGCGGCCCAAGCGGGGCGCGGCCATGGCCGATCTCGCTATCCTCGAGGATGGCGCCGTGGCCGTGCGGGACGGGCGCGTGATCGCCGTGGGGCCGACGGCGGATGTACTGGCAGAGCACAGCGCCACCAACTTGATCCGGGCCCAGGGCCAGGTCGTCATGCCCGGCTTCGTGGATCCGCACACTCACCTGGTCTGGGCCGGGGATCGTTCCGGCGAGTTCGAGCAGCGGGTGGCCGGCGCCAGCTACATGGAGATCATGGCCGCCGGCGGGGGCATCATGTCCACCGTGCGGGCAACCCGCTCGGCATCGCCTGACGATCTGCTGGCCCAAAGCCGTGCCCGCCTGGATAGCATGTTGGCCCATGGCACCACCACCGCCGAGGTGAAAACCGGCTATGGGCTGGAGCTGGCTAGCGAACTGAAGCAACTGGAAGCTATCACTCAACTCGACGCCACTCACCCCGTGGACCTGGTGCCCACCTTCCTGGGCGCTCATGCGGTGCCAGCGGAGTATAAGGGGCGCTCCGACGAGTATGTCGATCTGGTCGTGCATACCATGCTGCCCGACGTGCTGGAATGGCACGCCGCACACAGCGGCTGCCCAGACGCGCCGTCCACCAGCGGGCGATCCGCTTCCAGCGATCGCCTTCTGTTCTGCGACGTGTTCTGCGAGGATGGTGCCTTCGATCTGGCCCAGTCGCGGAGGGTGTTGCAGGCGGCCCAGTTGCTGGGCTTCGGTCTGAAGATCCACGTGGACGAGTTCCAGTCGCTGGGCGGCACCAGGCTGGCCGTGGAGCTGGGCGCTGTCTCGGCCGATCACCTGGTCTGCACGCCGCCCGAGGAGATCGAGCTGCTGGCCCGCTCCGCCACCATCGCCGTGGCACTGCCGGGCACCCCTTTCGGGCTGGGGCACCACGGCTACACCCCAGCCCGAGCCATCATCGAGGCAGCCGGAGCCCTGGCGCTGGCCAGCGATCTCAACCCGGGCACCTGTTGGTGCGAGTCGATGCAGTTCATCATCGCCCTGGCCTGCCGGTCCATGCACCTGACGCCGGCCGAGGCCATCAGCGCAGCCACTCTCAACAGTGCCTGGGCAGTGGGATTGGGGAACGAGACGGGCAGCCTGGAGCCGGGCAAGTGGGCCGACATGATCATTCTAGAGGTAGACGACTATCGCCATCTGGGCTACCGCTTGGGGTCCAATCTGGTGCAGACGGTCATCAAGCGCGGAAACGTAGTGGTGGGGTAGGTGCGCGACCAGGGCCAGCCAACAGCCCACCATCCAGATCGAGAACAGGGGGTTCATGAGCACAGTATACTTCTCGCCAGCGCGGGTCAAACGCTGGGCGTACAGCGCCAGCCAGATCGCCGGATTGGACCGGCTCATCGAGATGCTGGATTTCGCCCAGGCCATAGCCACGGACGAGTTGGTGGCCATCAAGACCCACTTCGGCTCCCGTGGCGCTCATCGCATTGTACGGCCGAGGTTCCTGCGCCAACTGGTCGACGGGGTCAAGGCCGGCGGCGGCAAGCCCTTCGTCTGCGACACCGTGCGTATCCAGGGGTGGGACTACCTGGAAGTGGCCAACCAGAATGGCATCAACCCTATGTCCATGGGTTGCCCAGTGATCCTGGCCGATGGGCTCTTTGGCTGCGATAGCATCAAGGTAGAAGCTGGTCCGTTGCTGGGCAGCGTGCAGGTGGCCACTGCCATCTATGACGCTCCGGCGATGATCGTCGTCAGCCACAGCAAGGGTCACGTCGGCGCCGGCTATGGGGGCGCCATCAAGAATGTCGCCATGGGCGGCGTGGCAGGCCGCCATCGCGGCGGCAAGTGGAGGCAGGCACGGGGGCACCTGCACGCTGCCGAAGCCGAATCCTCGATCGTCCGGGACCCGGAGCTCTGCACGCTGTGCCTGCAGTGCTTGCAGGTGTGCCCCACCGAGGCCATCTCGCAAGAAGGTGACGGACTGCTGGTGGAGGACGAGAAGTGCTGGCGCTGCGGTCGCTGCGAGCGGGTCTGCCCGGAGGGGGCCATCAAGCTGCAGAAGCGGGGCGAGGACGAGTTCCATGTGGCCCTGGCCGAAGGTGCCCAGGCCGTGTTGAGCACGTTCGAGCCGGGCAAGGTGCTCTTCTTCAACTTCCCCCTCGAGGTGCAGCCGGAGTGCGACTGTATGCCCGTGGCCGACACGCCCATCGTGCAGGACCAGGGTATCCTGGCTTCCACGGACATCGTCGCCATCGAGCAGGCCACACTGGACCTCATCAACAACGCCGCTCCCCTGCCCGGATCGCTGGCGGAGGAGCGGGGATTGCGGCTGGGACAGCGCATCCTGGCCGAGGCCCTGGGCGTGGACGGGCAGCCACACATCGACGCCGCCGCCCAGATCGGCCTGGGCAGCCGCAGCTATGAGCTGGTGGAAGTGTAGGAGGCATCAAGTGCAACGCATCTCCAAGGTGCGTTGCACTTCCTTCAAATCATGAAACCAGCAGAATAGATCGCGCTGTGGGCCGACCGGTTGCGGGACATCTCGGCCATGGGGTTGCTCTTCGCCAAGAGCGTGCACGACAAGATCGCCTACCGCGCGGTCCAGACCTTGGCCATGGAGATGTTGGCCCTAGCGACAGGTGAGTCGCCGGCGCAGATCGAGCCCCTGAGGTCCACCATTTTCGCCCGCCCCACCACCTCTACCACTTCGTGTTCCTATGCGAAACGCTGGGGAAGGAACCAGCACAGAAGCCCTCTCATACCTTCGAGGTGCTGGAAACAGGCTGGTTTCGGGAGGACGACCTGCCAGAGGAGATCGACCCCGGGCATGTGTCCAGGATACCGGAGGCCTTTCGGGTCTGGCGGGGAGGTCAGCGGGCGTTTTTCGACGGGAACTAGCAGAGAACCCCGGGGGACATTCAGCGGGGGATACGGCTCACCCCCTGCTCGTCAAAGTGCCGATCGAAGGCAAACGCTGCCCGTATTCCCAGCGCTCGCATCACCTCGAAGCTGACGCAATCCACAAGGCTGAGCTGCTGCCGTCCTGCCGCCAGGGCCGCGATGCTCCCTGCTTGATGGAAACCCTCGCCAATCCACTGCACCTGGACTACAGGCAGTATGTCTTCCTGCAAGGTGCGGACGGCCGCAATGCCCAGCCGGTGTTGAACCAATGCCATCGTCTCCACCAACACATAGCTGCTGGTGAACAGAGATGCCTTGCCCGCAACCAGATCGGTCCACAGCTCCTTCGCCCTGATGTGGTTCTCATCGTTGGCATCGAGAATCGCGTAGAACGCCGACGAGTCCACGAAGACCCTCACTGCTTGTGCTCCTCGTAGGCCTCGACCAGGTAGCGGTCATGGTTCGCTGAACCGTCCGTCACATCGGAGTGGTAGCGGCCCGCGGCGGCAATAGCTCGTTGTCGCCTCTCCGCATCGTCAATGGTGCCCGCAGACTCCAGCAGCATGTCCACAGCCTGACGAATCAGCTCAGCAATAGAAACACGACCCTCGGAAGCCCGCTCCCGTAGGGCATCCATCTGTTCTTCTCTCAATTGCACCTGCGTCCGGATCATCGTGCACTCCCATCATGCTTACACCTATGCTCACATGATAACACAATGGGTCACGTCTTGTCAAGTAGGGCTGCGTCCGAGGAGTGACCCGCTTGCACATGGGCCTCTAGCGCATAGTGCCACACACCATCTTCGTGGATCACCCTCACTTCTCCCGAATCCTCCATCACGTCCAGGTGGCCCAGGATCTCGGACACGGCGAGGAAGGTGTCGATCCCGCCCAGGCGGGGAAACAGGACCCCCACGATGTCCCACACGCTCTGCGGGCCGCCTTGGAGCACGCCGCGAATGGCCTTCAGCCGCTCCTGGTAGAAGGCGAAGCGCTTCGCGATCAGCGCCCGCTGGTCATCGATGGGCTGGCCGTGGCCGGAGAGCACCAGATCGATATCCATCTCCGCCACCCGCTGCAGGCTGGCCCAATACTCCACCAGCGGGCGGCGGCGGGGACCGCCCGGACGCTCCGGCGGTTCGATGATGGCGTTGGAACTGATGTGCTTGATGAGGTGGTCGCTGCCCAGCAGCACCCGGGTCTCGGGCTGATAGAGGCACATCAGATCGGCGCAGTGGCCAGGGGTGTGCAGCACCTGCCACATGGCCCTGCCCAGAGGGATGGCGTCTTCGTCTTCCAGGAGCCGGGTCACCTGCACGGGATCGCTATGGCGATTGACGCGCCGGAAGCCGCTGGCTACGCGAAGCTGGGCCGTCAGCGGCACCCCCGCCGCGGCCAGCAACCCCGCGTACCAGCGCAGGTTGGTCCCCTGGCTGCCCTGCCCGCTCAGTTGGACGGCGCAGCGAGGGTGGGCCATCACCGCCGCACCGCTCCTCTCGGCTAGCTCCGCGGCCAAGCCGTAGTGATCGGCGTGGGCATGGGAGATGACGATCTGCTGCAAGTCGGTCACGCGATAGCCCAGCGCGAGCAAACCCGCCTCCAGCTCTCGCCGGGCTTCTGATGTGCGGGGGCCAGTGTCCAACAAGGTCAGCGGCTCCCCTTCCAGCAGATACACATGCACCGGGCCCACGGGGAAGGGTGTGGGCAGCGTGATCTGGCGCAGATGAGCTGGCCAGTCAGTCATGAACGGATCTTACAGCACACGATGCGCGATGCAGGAGGCACGGTGCAGGAGGCACGGTGCAGGAGGCATGATGCAGGAGGCATGCTGCAAGCGATAGGCTTATGCCGATCATCACAATCAGGTCAGTCAGCCTCCGGCCGGCAGCGGACCAGCGCCTGCCAGGGGCCTTTCTGCACCACCTCGCCCCGCTGGTTGATGACAGCGACCTCCAGGATCACCATACCGTTCCCCAAGCGGCGCATCGGTCGGGTCTCCAGCACGGTGGCCGTCACGTGGATGGTGTCGCCGATGAAGACCGGGCCGCGGAACTTCCAGCGCAGCTCGCGGAAGGCATCGACGGTGCCCTCAATGACGCCCACGCGGGTGATCAAGCCGCTGGCTATGGACAGGACGAGCAGCCCGTGAGCCACACGCTGGCCGAAGATCGTGGACACGCTGAACTCTGCATCGCTGTGGATCTGGTTCCAGTCGGCGCTGAGCGCGGCGAAGTTCACCACGTCCGTCTCGGTGATCGTGCGGGCGGGCGTGGTCACCGTGAAGCCCACCTCGAACTCCTCGAAGTAGCGGCCCCGGACGGGTGGTTGCTTGGTAGGTGCGGTCATGTATCAACTCCTGGTCTTGGCAAACCCAGACTCGAAACCGGCGGACGAAAGACGAAGTACCAATGACGAATCCGTCCTCCGCCGTTCGTCCTTCGTCTACCATCCTGCGTTAATCGTCGGCATTCAGCGACTCCGTGATCCGTGATCAATGAGGCCACCCCCCGCTGGCCAACCCTCGTTCCTCCGGCCCATCGTATTCGTGGGCCGTGGGATGGATGCGGCGCATGGGGCGCTCGCGGGTCTGTTCCTCGTGCACCTGCGCCACCAATCCCACCGTGCGGCTGATGGCGAAGAGCCCGTTGCCCAGCTCTGGCGGGAAGTCCATCTCGCAGAGCACCGTGGCGATAGCCCCATCCACGTTCAGGGGCAGGTCACGGCCCAGAGCCTCATGCATGGCCTCCCGCAGGGTCTGGGCCATCCGCACGAAGTCACCGGCCACGCCCAGTTCCTCGGCCAGTGCAAAGAGCCGCTGCGAGCGGGGATCAGCAGTGTGCACGCGATGGCCGTAGCCGGGGATGCGCTTCTTCTGTGTCCGATACTCGGCCAGCAGCTCCGCAGCCACAGCAGCCGCGTCCTGGCCGCCCTCCCGCTGGCGCTGCACCGCCTCCAGAAGCACCCGCATGCAGCCCTCGATGGCCCCACCGTGATGGCGATTCACGGCCATGATGCCCGCGGCCACGGCGGTGGTGAGTGGCGCGCCGCCCGAGGCCACCGTGCGCGCCGCCAAGGCCGACGGCGGCGTGGCCCCGTGATCGACGCTGGAGACCAAGAGGGCGTCCATCAGCCTGCCGTGAGCTTCCGAGGGCAGCTCCCCCTTCAGGGCCAGATAGACTACCTGCCCAAAGGAGAGCCGGCCCATGAGCTCGTCAATGGGGATACCTCGCAGGGCGACCTTGTTGGGTTCGATCTTGGTGATACCAGTCTTCCACTTCGTTTCGGTCACGTCGCTTCCTCCAGGTTGACACTGAACGAACTCTGTGCTATAATCTGTACAACTCGTACAATGTGCTCGATTTCACAAGGGGGTCATCCCATGAAACAGATCAGCGTTGCCGAAGCCCGCAAGAACTTCGCCCACGTCATCAACGAGGTAGCCTATGGCGGCAAACGCTACATCGTGCAGCGACGGGGGAGACCCCTGGCCATGCTGGTCGGCGCAGCTCATTATCGAGCGCTGGTTGCCCTGCTGTCGGAAAGCGGCGTGGCCAGTGAGATCCAGGGCATCCCCGTCCATATTCGCTTCACGGGCGACCGCTTCTCCATCAGCGACGAGCGCTTCCAACTGCAGGGCACAGGCCAAACGCTGGAGCAAGCCCGCAGCGACTATTGGCGCGCTGTGCAGGAGCACTACACCAGACTGCAGACGGACGCCCACCAACTGGCGCCCTACGTGGCGGCGGACCAGTTGGCCCGGCTGGAGCCGATACTGGCGTCAGCTCCGGACGAGGTGGGCTAGCTAGCGGCGCCAAAGGCCCGGTCGGCCGTTCGATGAACTCACGATGACGTGCCGGCTCTGCGTGCGGGAGAGCCACTGGCGCCAGCACACGCCCTGTATCTCTGTGGCGCTCTGTGTCTTCTCTGCGCAGCTCTGTGTCCAGGCCGTGGCTTGGCAGGGCGAGGGCTGGCCATCCGCATTGTCCCCCCCGCTACTTCTCTGCTTAGACGCCGCTGTGGCCGGTTTCTCGCCGGCCAAACTCCCGCACCGCCTCCTCGTAGCCCGGGGCGGACATGGCATCCAGTCGTTGCGCCCGCACGCGCTCGATGGCCTGACCGGCCGTGAGGTCCCGGTAGCGCATCAGGTAGCAGGCCAGCATCGCCCCCGTACGGTCCTTGCCCTCGTGGCAGTGCACCAACACCGGCTGGCCCGCCGCCACCTCGCGCTGGATGACGGGCAAAGCCGCTTCCACACCCTCCAGGAGAGCCTGCTGCTGCTCGTTGGTGAATATCAGGACCGGCGGTATCGAAAAACGATAGAGCCGCAGCCCCGCAGCAGTGATCCGGTCAGGGTCCACCTCCTCGCTCAGCGAGACGAT
>Ga0180437_10009523_pt1 | contig 12019 bp, 11 predicted proteins | sample SS_ome_4_FD_132410 | JGI IMG/M metagenome (GOLD analysis project Ga0180437, IMG submission 132410) | Hypersaline lake sediment archaeal communities from the Salton Sea, California, USA - SS_3_D_1 metaG | ecosystem: Environmental > Aquatic > Non-marine Saline and Alkaline > Hypersaline >... | reverse complement strand
CTACAACACGGAGTTCAAGGTTCCGCGCTTTCAGAAATCCTTCTTTGCGAACCAGTTTAACGGGGACGGTCTTTTTTATCGTCTTCATGGTTTCAGACAATCTGCGATGGTCTTCATAGGTGAGCCCGTAGATGCTCATAAAGGATCGGGTTGTGCCTGCCGTCTCGTCTTCCACGGATTTGACCGCTGTGATAATAAGGTTGTTGCTTCCCAGCTTTCGGATCTGTTCCAGGGCCTCCTTGCTGGCGCCCTCCCCCACGGCAAGCATAGCGACAACGCTTCCCACCCCGAAGACGACCCCGAGCATGGTCAGGAATGAACGAAGTTTGTGCAGCAGTAGATTCTCGATACCGAGCGAGACATTTCTAACTAACCTGGCGTACCTCATCAGTTGCTCCACCAATTCTCTCAATAATCCCGTCCTTCATGTACAGCCTCTTCTGGGCATGGGCTGCAATGTGGGATTCATGGGTCACCACAATGATGGTCTTTCCCTGATGATTCAATTCTACCAGTAACTCCATAATCTGCTCCCCCGTTTTCGTGTCCAGGTTGCCCGTCGGCTCGTCGGCAAAAAGGATCTGGGGGTCATTGGCAAGTGCCCTTGCAACAGCGACCCGCTGCATCTGGCCGCCGGAGAGTTCCGCAGGGCGATGATCCAGCCTCGCCTCGAGTCCCACTTTAAAAGCGAGCTCTCGGGCACGCTCGGCACTCCGTGCCGAATCCCATCCAAGATAGTAGAGGGGCAATTCGATATTTCTTTGAACGGACAGCTGCGGGATAAGGTTGAAACTCTGAAAGATAAACCCCAGGTGTCTTAAGCGAAACTCGCTGAGGGAATCGTCTTCAAGGGTACTGACATCATGCCCTTCCAGGAAGTAGGATCCCTTGCTCAAGCGATCCAGGCAGCCCAAGATATTCATCATGGTGCTCTTTCCCGAGCCGCTCGGCCCCATGATGGCCCAGAAGCTGCCCCGTTTAAAGGATATCGTCACACCGGCGAGAGCCCTCACTTCCTGCCTCCCCATGTGGTAAATTTTATAGGCATCTTCCAGCCTAACGATGTCCTCATGCGACCTTGATGGTTCAAATGTGTTCATCGGGCGCCCCACATGATCTGCTATCTCCCCATGCGTTCCTGACGAAACCTTCTTTTCTCCTCGGGTGACATGTTACGAAACCGTTCTCTTTCTTCCGGAGACAGACTTTCAAAAAATTGACGCATCCTTTCTCTCTGTTCAGGAGACATGCTTTGAAGCCGTTCGTCCCTCTTTTTCCCTTCTTCGGGGGAAAGAGCGCTTTCACCCGGCAAACTCGGCCCACTCGAACTTTGTATGCCTTGCCCTTTGGTGCCCGAGCTCGGCACTTCCTGTACTGTCGAGGTTTTTTCCAGCTTTTGACCAGGACCCGGTCCTTGGCCGATTGCCCCTGGAGCCGGCTTTGATTCGGTTTTCACCGAAATAGTATCTCTTTTAATATCATCGGAATATTCGGTGGGTTCAACGGCGGCGGCGGCCAGAGGCGGCGTTAGCGATACGACCTCTCCCGGTTCCAGGCCGCTGATGATCCGTACCATTCTGTTGTTATCTAAGCCGATTTCAACCGTCCTGGGCTCGAGATCATTGCCTTTCAGGATGTAAACCGTAGGCTTTCCCCCAACACGCAGGACAGCCTGAATGGGAATATACGTTGCCTCTTCGTGCTGTTCGATGATGATCTCTGCCGTGCAGCTCATGCCTGTCCGAAGGGCACTGCTGTTATCCTCCAGATAGATATCCGTGTTATAGACTTTCAGATCCGGATTTAACCAGGCACTTTGTGCATCAGGGAGGGGGGCAATCCTCGCGACCTTTCCCCAAAATGTCTCCCCGGGGAGTGCATCCACCGTAACCTTGACAGGGAGACCGATACGGACTTTATCCAGATTGGCCTCATGGATGGCCACTTCGACCTTGGCAGATGAGGTGGTGGGAAGATAGATCAACTCCTGTCGTTCCCTGACTTCTTGACCTTCTTCGAGCGGCTGGACCGAACCCCTCCAACGCGGACCGCCACCCGAAACGCTTGTGGCATGTATGGCCTGTCCTTCAGCCGGTGCATATATCTTGGTCTTTTCAATCTGCATTTCTATCTTTTTCAACTTATCCTTTTGTCGCTCGAATTCCGCCTTTTTGGCCTCCAGATTAGCCTTCGCCTGCACCACGTCCGCCTTCGCCTTACGAATGGTACGATCGAGTGCCATTTTTGCCTGCTTGACATCGCTTTCGAGTTGTGCCAACGCTCGTTTGTGCGTGTAATTTTTCAGCAGGTCCAGATTGTTTTTTGCCAATTCCACGTCCAGTTCTTTTCTCTTCAAAGTGAGCTCGTCAGCCTCCAGCTCGGTCTCTGAGATGTATTTCTCCTTAAAAAGCCTCCTTGACCATTCCACCTTTTCCTGAGCTCTCGTAGCTTCCTCCTTTGCCAGCGTAAGCTTTGATTCCGCCTCTTTCAATTGATTTGGATATTCTCCCTCCCGATATTTCTTCAGGTCTTCTTTGGCAAAATCGTATGCCAACTGTGCCTTGTCTACATCAGCCTGCGCCTGATTCTTAACCACCTCAAGATCTTCACGGGCACCAACAAAGGCCGCCTCCATATTCTGCACCTTTATCTGCTGGTCGATCTTTTGATCCAGTAACCCGCTCGCATCCAATTCAATCAACAGTTGCCCTTTCTCAACCTGGGTCCCTTCCGGAACGAGGTAAATAATAGATGTTTTTCCTTCGACCTCGTTTTTAATGATCAATTGTTCTCGAGCCTTTATCGTCCCTGATTCGACCACGTTTATCCGGAGTGGCCCCCTCATGACCGTAAAGGTCGGATGATCATTTCTGGAACCGATATTGCCCTTTGAGGCCGTGAGCCTTAACAAGTTAAATCCAATTAACCCAGCGGCGATAGCCATGGCTGCCAATATGATTGACTTCTTCTTGAATAGCCTCTGCCCTTTATTTCTCTCCGACATTTTCAATCTTTCCTTTCTCAGGGGCATATTCCTTCCATAATCCCTTTTGATCAATCTGCAGCAATCCCGTGTCACGTTGGAATTCCAATTCCGCGACCCTGTAGGCCACAACCGCTGATGTCAACGCATTTCTTGCGTTAATCAACGCTTCTTGGGCTTCAAGCACATCACGGACTTGAGCGCGCCCGGCCTCATAGAAGAGTGAGGTGCTTTTTACCCGCTTTTCGGCGACATTTACTGCCCTGGCCTGGATTTTGAGACTCTCCCTCGCCTCTACCATGTCCCGAAGCCGATCGCGGATGGCGAGCTTGATATCATCTTCAAGCTCCTGTACATCCCGGACGGCCCGCTCAAGTGAGATCAGACCGTTGCGATAGGCATTTTGTTCGGCAGTCCTTTCAAGGGGAAGGTCGATTGTGAGCAGGGCTGAATAGATGCCCTTGTCCGCGCGAAGCTTTGCGTTGTCTAATTCGGCCGTTTCGATCGAGCGTGACTCTCCGAGTGCAGCACTCCCGAACAATGTCAGCTCCGCACCCAGTTGATCAGCTAAGACAACGACCTTCCTTTGGGCGTCATACACTTGGCCTAGTGAAACCCTCATGTCCAGGCGATTTTCCAAACCGAGCCGGATGGCTAAAAGGGCGTCCATTTCCAAGGCCCCGGCATCTTCGCGACTGGGTTGGGCCAGTTCAATAGGCTCATCCGCTGGGGGGATCTCGCCTCTTGCATTCAGTAATTCCTCATGGGCGATGTCGGGCATGAGCTTTGACACCCGAGCAACAAGCCGATCCAACTCGCTCTTATCCAACTTAATCTCAGCATCTGGAGGCAACCCGATGGACCGCTTAAAGGCATCCATCCGGCTTTTATATGACTCCTGTGCAGATATCCAGCGGTTACGTGCCCTCAACTCATTCTGAAGGGACTGGTCCACCTCTATCTCTGTTATCCGGCCCGCATTGGCCAACTGGCGCGAACGCCGTGTCGATGCGATGAGATTGCGATAGTTTTCCGCAGCATTTTCCACCTCATTGAATCGCCTGAGCACCTCGAGATAATCGCTGGAGACACTGACCGCAAAAGTTTTCTTAAACCTCTCAAATTCCCAAATGGCATAGACGACATTGCGCTCCGCTTGAGTCAGCGGTTCTGTCACGATATGCCTTCCAGAACCTCTCAATAAGGGAATAGCAATTGTCGCATCAACGACGAGGCCGAGGGAAGAAGAGCGATCCTGAGTCAATAATTTGACCAGGTCAATGGCCAGTGCAGCGGTAAACTCTACCCCACTTTTCAGTTTCTTACTCCAGTCCACTGAACCGGTGGTTTCGATGCCGGTAATGGTGTCCTCCCCCTTTAAATTAGAACTTATGAGTCCGTCTATTACTCCTCCGAACGTGCTGCGGAACTCGTTTCGTTCTAGGTCCAGGTCCAATGCTGCCCGGAAAATATCCTCTTTGCGCGTTTGGTATTCAAAGCCGTTGTGGGCACCTATCTGCAATGCCTCCATGAGGGATAGCTTAAGTGGTTTGCCGGGCTCCGGGGATTTAATCTGGTCAGGGGATAGCCTGGCTTTGGGATATCCCTTTTCCGGCCAGTGTTTTATCGGTGTCAGCTTGTCGGTCCCCAAAGAGGCTTCACCCGCATGGGGGAGATTCTGCTGGATTAATAGACGGCGCCTTAAGATATCACTGGGCCTCTCGATAGTGAATGCCTCTGTTTTGCCCAGAGCTTGTTTTTGTTTTTCCTGGATAATGGTCTTGGCAACTTCATCTGCTTTAAGCCGATAGTGTGAGGGCTGACACCCTACCTGCAAAACCACCATTGATACCAACCCAAAAAAGAGCTGAAAAACTCTCCCTTTTGTTTTCACAGCGACGAATACCTCTGCCCCGTTAAAGCCCTTTTTCCTCGAATAAATATACCTTGTTTAAAGTCCGTCAAGAGAGTGTTGTGTGACCTTCATAATCTAAGTCGTTTGGTTTTGGGTACAGGTTACAAAAAATTAGGTTAACCCTTTTTTGTAACCTTCTCCCCATGACCCGCGACTAATAGGTGTGAAGGGGGTTTCTCGAATGATCCTCCAAAAAATCGTCATGGAGGAGGAAAGAGATTCATTCGAGAGAAAGGTACCTAATCAACTGGGCTGCCGATGGGATGATTTGATCAACAGCACCTGGAATCGACTTCCCAAGGGAAGGGGGGAGACCATGGAATCCCGATTTTTGGTGGAAATCTGAGGGCATTTGATGTAGATACATAGAAGCTGTCAGAAATCCTACTCTTCCGCCAGATAAACGATCCGGAACCCCCAATGAGCAATGGTTCGAGCAAGCCCAGTGATGCCGAAATCGTTCGTCGAGTTATAGGGGGAGAGATCAATGCATTTGAGTCCTTACTGTTGAGGTACAAGAGTCATGTCCTGGAAGTTGTGAAGAGGCATGTACCGTACAATGAGGTGGAGGAAACGGCTCACGATGTGTTTGTAAGAGCATACCTCTCGCTGCCGACCTTCAAGGAAAGGAGCAGCTTCAAACAATGGTTATCGACCATTGCGGTGAGAACTTGTTATGACTTCTGGAGAAAACGGTATAGATCTCGAGAGGTGCCCATGAGTTCTCTCGCTGAAGAACACCATGAGTGGCTGGAGAAGGTCGTTTCAAATCGACCAGGCCAATCGTTCACCGATAGGGATTCTCAAAAGAAAGCGGGAGAGCTGCTGGACTGGGCTCTGGATAGATTGTCACCGGGAGACAGAATGGTTTTGGAATTGGTCTACCTGGAAGGTCTATCGGGGAGAGAAGCCGCTGATCTTTTGGGTTGGAGCGTGGCCAATGTGAAAGTCCGGTCATTGCGCGCCCGGAAAAAACTTCGCGATCTACTTGCGTGATTAGCCGAAGCCCAGGGGGGACGTCCGTGAAATCCCTTAAAAAGGATAATACGAGGCTGAAAGAACTGCTCATGAGAGCTTATCGTGAAAAAGAACGGCCTGAAGTTGATGAACTTTGGCAGATGAGGGTAATGAGTCATATCCGAAGCCTGGGTCCCATTACTTCTCGGGGAAGATACTTCATGCTCCTTGAGCAATCTGTCTGGCGATTGACTCCTGTAACGTGCCTGTTAATCCTCGTATTGGCCGCCTTGTTAATCAAGCTTGATTTCATCCCAGACTATGAGATGGTGAAACTATTTATCGATGACCCAGTGGAATTCACCTTTGTCCAGTGGTTTGGGCTATAGCGAGGAAGGAATATGAATACACTGAAAGTATGGGCAGGCATAGTGCTTGTGTTTCTCCTTGGGGTATTGGCTGGGTCGCTTGCAACAGGAATATATTTCAAGCATAGAATTGAACGGTTTTCTAAAGGGGAACGTCCGCCAATAAAAGTAGTATTGATGAAAAAACTTTCTCAAGAACTCGATCTGACGGAATCACAACGGGTTGAAATTGAAGGGATTCTCGATCAATTGGAGGCCAAGTTGCTTGATTTAAGACGAAAACACCGACCTGAGGTGGAGAAGCTCTTTGAGCGCAGTTTTGGATTAATAGGGGAGAAGCTGAATAGCGAACAGAAAAAAGAATTCGTTGAAATACGAGAGGAACTAAGGAGGCAACGGCCTTTTCGGAGGAAGAAAACCCGGTGAGATGAGCTACGGTTTTTCAGGATCAATTTGCTTGTCTCTTACACTCATGACCCCATCCACCGTATTGTTCATCTAGAACTTAATACTCCTTCCAAGAGAGTGCCGACCCAAACTCCGGGTTTTGGATGAGCTCACATCCCAAGAGTCACGCTTTGCTAACTGAGCTCTTGAAATTCTGCTGATCCCGATAAATACAATATTTCAGACACAAATAAAGAGAATACTTCACAACAGTGGATTTTGCCGCATAGGTTCTTGGTTACACCAAATGGGGAGGGAAATGGGCCGTTTCTGCAAAAACTTTCACTAAAGCGGGAAATGACATGCCACTTTATGGGCCTCGCCGATGTCGCGGAGATGGGGCTCGGTTGAGGGATCGGTGCATTTTTCCGGCCTGCCCCGTTCCTGATACACCGGGCAGCGTGGAGCAAACCGGCAGCCGCTGTAGGGGCGCTCGAAATCAAACACACCCCAGTCGCCTGACCTGCCCCCTGAGGAGGCGCCAGGGACTTCCTTGCTCTCCTTCTCAACCAGGGAAGACCAGAGGATACGGGTATAGGGATGGCGCGGTGACTCCGCAATGCGATTTGTCAGCCCCATCTCCACAATCCTCCCCAGGTACATGACCGCCACCTTGTGGCTGACCAGCTCCACAATCCGCAGGTCGTGGGATATGAAGAGGTATGAAAGCCCCAGGTTCTCCTGGAGGTCCTTGAGCAGGTTGATTACCTGGGCCTGTATGGAGACGTCCAGCGCGCTTGTGGGCTCATCCGCGACGAGAAATCGCGCTCCCACCGCAAGGGCGCGTGCAATGCCCACCCTCCGCTTCTCTCCACCGGAAAGTTCATGCGGGAAGTTGGTGAGCTTGCTCTCCTTCAGGTTCACCTGTTCGAGGAGCTCGCCCATCTTCCGTTCGAGCTGCGGGCCGTTGATGTCCTCGTGGACGCTAATTGCCTCTTTGAGTATTGCCCGGATGCGCATCTTGGGGTTGAGGGCGGCGTCAAGATCCTGAAAGATTATCTGCATCTCCTTCCTGAACGGGCGGAAGTCCCGCGCGGAAAGGGCAGTGATGTCTCTGCCGTCGAAGAGGATTCTGCCCGATGTGGCAGGGGTAAGTCCCAGGATGGTTCTGCCAACCGTGGTCTTTCCGGATCCGGACTCCCCCACGAGGCCGAGGGTCTCGTGCTCCTTGAGGTAAAAGCTGACATCGTCCACCGCGGGGATTATCCTCTCCTGCCCCCGGAGCGTTGAGAAGAGGCCGCTGCGCTGGAGGAAATGCTTCTTGAGGTTAACCACTTCCAGTATCGTGTTTCCCATAACGGCTTGCGTTCCTAATTGAAATAGAGCCAGCACCTCACGCAATGTCCGGGGGATATTTCCCGGAGGGCCGGCTCGTGAGATTGACACTTCTCCCTGATTCCCTCAGTCACCCGATTGCAGCGAGCATAGAACCTGCAGCCATCCGGAGTATTAATGGTATCGAGCACATCCCCCTCAATGGCCTGCAAATAGGCTTTTTCCTTGATATGCTTTTCGCTCGGTATGGATGCGAGGAGGGCCGCGGTATACGGGTGCTTGGATTCACGATCCACCCGGAGGATGTCCCCCGCCGGGCCATACTCCATGAGCGTGCCACCGTACATCACGGCCGCGCTGTCGGAAAGCCGTTTAATGACCCCAATATCGTGGCTGATGAGCATGGTGGTTACGTTGAACGCCGACTTGAGCTCATGGAGCAGGTCTACGATCTTCGATTGTATGGTGGCGTCGAGCCCCGTGGTCGGTTCATCCGCGATCAAGAGCGACGGCTCCGAGGCAAGGGCCATGGCGACCATTGCCCGCTGACACATGCCCCCCGACAGTCCATAGGGATAGCTATCGAACCTGAGCCGGGGGGAGTCGATCTTCACCTGTTCAAGCCAGTAGAGGGCCCGCTGCTTTGCCTCGCGGCGGTTCTTGATTCGGCCCTTGAGGAGTATGGCCTCCGTTATCTGCTTGCCGATGGGGATGAATGGGTTCAGGGAGGATCGCGGATTCTGAAAGATCACGGAGATCTCCTTGCCGCGAATGGTTCCCATGAGCAGTTCCACCTGTTTCTCCCACCCTACGCAGTCCTTGCGCACCTCCATGACCCGGCCTTCTTTCCTCGCCAGGCACACGTACTCTTCGAGGCCCCGGAGCAGGTTTACCGCGATGCCATCGGTTTTGAAGCCTATCCTTCCGCTGATAACCCCCGGTTCCGCCGAAATCAGCCCCATGATCGAGAGTGCCGTGATGCTCTTGCCGCTTCCGCTTTCCCCCACCAGGCCAAGCGTCTCTCCCCGGTTGATCCGGAGATCCACGCCGTCCACCGCGCGGATAAAGGCCTGCTTGCTCTTCGCAAAGAAATAGGTGCGAAGGCCTTCTATCTCCAGAATCGGCAGGTTCGTCATGTGCCTCGTTTCCCCTCGAGGATAGTGTTGAGCCCATCCCCCAGCAGGTGGAAGCCCATGATGGTAACAAGGATGGCCAAGGCGGGCGCCGTGGAGGGCCAAAATTTGCCCTGCATGAAATAGTTGGCCCCGGCCTGCACCATATTGCCCCACGAAGGCGTCGGCTCCTGCACCCCGAACCCGAGATAGCTGAGGCTCGTCTCGATAAGAATGGCCTCGGCCATACCGAGCGTAGCCTGGATGATCAGCACCGTACGGCAGTTGTACCAGAGGATGTGCTTGAGGATGATGACCCTGCTCTTCAGGCCGAGGGCGATGGCGGCCTCGATGAAATCCCTCTCCTTGAGGAATTGAATCTTGCCCTTGATGAGCGACAGCACCACGGGCACGTTGGTCAACCCGACGATCACCATGATGTAATAGATATCGGGCTTGAAGGCGGCAACCATGAGCAGGATGAGCACGAGCCGGGGAAATGAATCGATCAGGTTCGCCCCATAGCTAATGGCCGTATCAATACGCCCGCCCCGGTAACCCGCCAACACCCCGAGGAACGTGCCCAACGTCAGGGCGATGGCAATGGCCAGGAGTCCTGGGAGGAAATACGCCTGAATCCCCAGAATCAGCCTGGAGAGGAGATCCCTCCCCACGAAATCCGTGCCGAGCAGGTGGTCGGCAGTTCCCGGGGGAGCCATCAGCAACTGAAGGTCCATTTCCTGCGGGTCGTGCGGCAGGAGATGGGTGGCCCCCAGGATGTAGGATACGACTACCAGGGCCACGACGAGAAGGCCATAGCCCACGTAAAGGAGTTCCACGGGGGCGGCCTTTTTCCAAAAGGGCAGGTCCGAGTACGCCCCTACGTGGCGCGAGAGCTGGGAATACCTTTTCATACGCTCGTGCCCCTCATGAAATGATCTCCTCCTTACGATGTTCTCGGATTCACCATGATGTACACGACTCGCTGCAGCAAGGTACCCAATCGCACGAGGACGGCCGTAGCAATGGCGATCCCCATGATAACCGGGTAGTCCCGATCCTGGGCGGCCTGCCACGCCATCCTTCCCATGCCGGGCCAGTTGAAAACTTGTTCCACCACCACGGCGCCGCCGAGGATAAAGGGGATCTTCGAGGCGATGATTTCGGATATCGGGATCAAAAAACCTTCCTTAAAGGAATGTGCCCATATGGATGCCCCTTTGGCGCGGGCTGTGCGTATATAGTCCTCGGCCAAGACACGGCTCATCTCCTCTCGGAGGAATCGCACGACTTCGCTGATGGTTCCATTGCCGATTCCGAGCACGAAGATGGGCAGCAGGAAGTAGAGCCAGCTCAACCCTTGATCGCGTGAAAATCTGAAGAGAATGGGAAACAGCCCGAACTTGTGCATGAATATGTAGATGACGATGTACCCCAACCAGAAAACCGGCAGGGCGGAGACCACATAGGCAAACATGGTAAAGGGCCAATTCAGCGCGGTTGTTCCACGCCTCGCTGAGGAAAGGGCAATGGGGACGGCGACGAGAAGCGTTACGAACATCGACCCAATGGTGAGGTAGAGGGTGTTAATTCCCACCCGGACAATCTCGTTCAGGACGGGAAGCCCGCTACGGATGGACGTGCCGAAGTTTCCCTGGAGCATGTTTCCAATCCATACGAGGTATTGACCATACCACGCCTTGGGTACGCCAAGGGCCTCACGCACCCCCTCCCGCGCCGCAGCAGTGGCCATCTGGCCTTGGAGCAGCAGGCTAAACGGGTCCCCCGGCGAGAGGTAGAGGACGAGGAAGACCACTAGGCTCACCCCGAAGAGCAGGAGCGCAGTAATCCCAAGCTCCCTGGAAAGCAGCGTGGCTACGGGTCTTACCGAGGTGAGTTTCATCCTTTCCGGGGCCTCAATGGTACAGGGCCCTCCAGGTGAGGGCCCTGTACTTGGATTTGCATTGCAACGGGTCTATTGCTGATCGTGCTCGGGTATGTACCACCCATCGGCAAAGGAGAAGAACTTGTACGGGTGGATAGCCACGTGTCTAAGCCTCTTGTGGTAGGCAGCGTAGTTCGTAAGCGTCCAGAGGAAGGTGTACGGGCATTCATCTGCCAGAATGGAATGGAGTCTGCGATATATGGTCCTCCGCTTTTCGTGGTCGAGGGTCAGCTTGCTCTCCACGATAAAGCTGTCCACCTCCGGGTTGGAATAGGCGCCGAAGTTGTTCATCCAGGGGCCGATCTCGGACGAATGGAAGAGGGAGGTGATGTCAGCGGAGTCGTCAAATACCCAGGATGCAAAGATGACATCGAAGTCATGGGTGAGAAAAACGTCTTCTTTCCAGGACAACCACTCCTTGAACTCCGCCTGTATGTCTACACCGATTTTACCGAGATAATTCTTGAAGGCGAGGACAACGCGCTTGACGGCCTCGCTCTCCTTTTCTATCGGGACTTTCAGCGTGAGGGAGAGCTTCTCGCCGTCCTTTTCCATAATGCCGTCTCCGCCTTGAACGAATCCGGCCTCGTTTAACAGCTCGATCGCCTTCTCAGGGGCATACGATAGAGGCTGAACATCCAGGTTGTAGGCCCAGCTTCCGGGGGCAAACGGACCGGAGATAATTGTTCCCTGTCCCTGGAAGAATGAATCGAGCATCTCCTGACGATTTACCGCATAGGTAATCGCTTTTCTCACACGCTTATCGGCCAGCAGGGGATTTCGGGTGTTGTAGCCGAAGAACGAATACGACAAGGCGTTGTACGGCTGCAGGACAAAATGCTTGTCGCCCTGTATCTGGGGTATGTCCCTGGGGTTCACCAGCACAATCATATCGATGGCGTTGAACATCAGGGCCTGACTCATGATATTCTGGTCCGCAAAGGGTTTTGCGATGAATTTGTCGATATGGGGCCGGCCATGGAAATAGTCCTCATTTGCCACGAGTATCACCTCATG
>Ga0180437_10009522_pt1 | contig 12021 bp, 8 predicted proteins | sample SS_ome_4_FD_132410 | JGI IMG/M metagenome (GOLD analysis project Ga0180437, IMG submission 132410) | Hypersaline lake sediment archaeal communities from the Salton Sea, California, USA - SS_3_D_1 metaG | ecosystem: Environmental > Aquatic > Non-marine Saline and Alkaline > Hypersaline > Sediment... | reverse complement strand
TCAAGATCCGTGATGGAATAGCGGACGTTCGGGACCAGATCCGGATCTTTACCCGTCCATTGGATGCCGGAAGTCTTATAATCCTCGTTGTAAGGTTCGGCTTGCCCCCGGGTGATAAAGGAGACATGAGGATTCCGGAGCAGCTCTCTTTTGAAGCTGTAGAATCTCCGGAAGAGGGAGGGATTGTTCCGGATCGAGAGCACATAGTCGGTTTTAAGTCCCAGGGGACGATTCTGGACGTATTTCAACTGCTGGAATACGACCGCCGTGCAGGCGATAAGCAGCACGGACACTGCGAACTGTCCGACCACGGAGAGCACGCGGAATGTCGATCCATGGGACCCGAATTTGAGGGCAGCCCGTAGGGTGTCTATCGGTCTGCTGGAGGAGAGGAAAAAAGCCGGATAACTGCCCGCCACGATGCCGACCACGATGATCAATCCGAAGAAGTAGGCGTACATGGAGGGATTTTGAATGTTGATAAAGGCCAGGTTTTTTGCGGTCATGCGGTTCAGAATGGGAAGAAAAAGCCCGACCAGCACGAGGGAAAGGAAAAAGGCCATCGCCGACATGAGGATGGATTCTCCCAGGAACTGGCAGATGAGCTGGCTGCGCCTGGCGCCCACGACCTTGCGCAGTCCGACCTCTCGGGCCCTTATGCCGGAGCCGGCGGTGGAGAGATTCATATAATTGATGCAGGCGATGATCAAGATAAAGACCGCAATGACGGAGAAAATATAAACATAGGTCATCCGGCCGAATCCGAGATGGACATCCTCTACGGGAAGGATGCCGACTTTGAAAGTCCCGGAAATGGGATGGGGGTAGTTCTCGTTCAGAGAGGCGGCGATCTTGGCCTCGAATTCCTCGGGGAGGGCCTTCTCGTCCAGGATGATGTAGGAGGGATCCGACCAATTCCAATCGTCGGCATGGTCATGATCCAGCGGTGCTATGAAATCCAGTTGGAGATGCGAATTAGAGGGAATGTGAATGACACCGGTCACGATCAGATCCCTTTCGGTATTGAAGGTCATTTTCTTGCCGAGGGGATTTTCTTCGCCGAAATATTTCTCGGCCACCTCGTCGCGGATGATCAGGGAATCGGCGGTCTCCAGGGCGGTCTCAGGGTCTCCCTGGACGAAGGGGAATGAGAACATGGAAAAAAACTCACTGTCCACGAGATTGACAGAGTCTTCATAGAACATGCGCCGGGGACCGGTTGCAGGCTGATAGGCGAAGGAGCAGGTCGTCAGGCCCCTCTCCAGGATTCGTGTGTACTTTTGGATCTCGGGATATTCGGATGCGAGGACCGGGGCCAGCGCATAGGGGACGTTGTAATCCAGAACGCCATTGGGATGCTCGATGGTCAGAAGGTAGAGGCGGTCTTTGTTTTGATGGAAGTTGTCGTAGCTTATCTCATCCTGGACCCAGAGGGTGATCAGGATGAAGCTGGCCATGCCCACGGCCAGCCCCAGGAGGTTGATGGCCGCAAACAGCCGGTTGCGGTGGATGTTCCGAAAGGCGATCTTGAAGTAATTCCTGAACATGGCGGCGCTCCAGATGATGCGATCTTTAAAAAAGGATGGGATCGAGATGAGGATGAGTTTCCAGTACCAGAGCAGGGCGTGCCGAGTGCCCCGGCTCTCTGCTTGGGCGGAATATTCCTCCTCCAGATCACCGATGATGGCGGTGTCGGCGCTGCGGTTGGCCAGGAAGGCGAGCAGCTTCTCGGCCAGCCGGGGAGGTTTTTCGCCCGTGCCTGTCATTTTCTTCAGCTTTTACTCAACGCCATCTCGGTCTCTGCGTCCCACAGCCGGCGCTTGAGTTCCATGGCGTTTTTGAGGGCCTCGAGCCCATCCCCGGTGATGTGATAGTAGTATTTACGGCGCCCGCCCCGCTCCGGGATGGGATCGCCGGTGGACTTGTTCAGATACCCTTTCCGTGCCAGTTTATCCAGCGCGCTGTAGAGGGTTCCGTAGGGGTAAATCCGGCCTGTTTCCCGGGATACGTACTGCCGGATGGTCACGCCATAGGCGTCGTGTTTGAGCTTCCAAACCGCCAGCAAAAACATCTCCTCGGTCAGGGTAAGGTCTTTCATGGCGCCTCCGCAATACTCATTTATACGATAAATAGGACAAATGGTTGACCGTGTCAACTCAATTTATACGAAAAATCGGAGATATTAAAGACAAGCTCTTTTTATTAGAGTTGATAAGTGAGCGTTGAAAAGTTATCTGTAAGCATGAAAAACAGGGCGGGAATAGACTTAAACTATTTTTTTATCTATAATTTATAACAGTTTGAGCACACTAAAAGAATTCCAGGCCGGCGAAAAGAAGCGGATAGGTGTCACCGGAATCGATTGGCGAACCGGCATCGAATCTGTGGGCGAGCCCGGCTCCCACCATCAGGGACAAACGCGGCGTGATGGGGATGCCCAGTGATAGGCGGCCCTCCAGGATGTGCTGGTCCGGTTCGCCCTGCGGATTTTTGAAAAGGGGCGTGTTGTCGCGAAAGCGGTAGCCGACGTCCGGATTCAGGCTCATGCGGTCGAACGGGAACGTGAGGCCGTAATGAACTCCATAGGTCAGGGATTGACCGATGTCGTCGGCGGTGTTGTGGGCCCCCAAGGAGACGATGGAGTAATAAGGGCGGACCGTAAACTTGGCCCCGCCGCTTACGGCCACTCCGTTCCCCAGCCAGGCAATTCCCCGGATCCGGCCGTTGGGGGCGATGTTTACGGCGCCGATGGGCACGCCGTTGTTTTCCTCTTTGGTGTAGTTCACCAGCCCGATCTGCAGGCCGGTGTTGTTGGCTGCGACGTTTACGACCCCGATCTGCACTCCCCGCTGCCGGGGGGCGATGTTGAAGGTCCCTACCTGGAGTCCCCGCATTTCCTCCCCGGTGATATTGAAAAGCCCCGCCAGTTGGGCCCCCTCGAAGTTTTCCCCCACCACATTGAACAGGCCGGAGGCCTGGATGCCCCTGAAACCTTCGGCCACCACATTGAAGAGCCCCACCGCCTGGAAACCCCGGCTGGGGCCGCCGCCGATGTTGAATCCCCCGCTGATCTGAAATCCCGTAAAACCTTCACCGGCCACATTGGCCAGCCCGGACACTTGACCAAAGCTCCCGGTGTTGCCGACCACATTGGCCAGTCCGCTGACCTGAAGCCCGGTGTGGCTTTCACCCGTCACGCTGGCCAGTCCGGCCACTTGGAGACCGGTGAAGCTGTCGCCGGCGACACACGCCAGCCCGGCCACCTGCACGCCTTGTGCGGACTCCCCCACCACTCCGGCAAGGCCGCATAGCTGGATCCCCTCAAGGTGGTGCTCGACAGCGGAGCCCACGACGCTGAGGTCAAATCCGTAGACATAGCCCACCCGGCTGTAGATTAAAGTCAAGTTGAAGTTGACCACGTCATTGGGGCTTTGATTGATGCTTACGGGATAGAAGAGCGACAGATTGACCGGATACTTTTTCCTTTTCACCGCTTCTTTCTCGTCGGAGGACTGGGCCGATGCGGGCAGGTTCATGCCCATCACACACAATAGAACCAATATCGCATAAATTTTTTTCCTCATGGGATATGATCCTTGAGCCGTACTTGTCTCCTCGTCTATTTCTACGGAGATTCGCACCTCAGGGTTCCCAGCCGACTATTAATAAGATTTAATCTGATTTTAATGCGGCATTAATATGAATATCATAGACTATGGGGTCATTATGTGGAAACTCGGGATTTATATCCGTTTACGGATCGCACAGCCACGGGGAGATGGGGATATCTGCCCAGGAGAGGATCGATGAGAAGAGTTCTTCCGCAGCTGCTTTTGCCGGTTGTTATGATATTGTGCCTTGCCGCCGCATCCGCTCAAGAGAATGGATCGGAGCTGCAGGATCTCAAGGAGCAGGCGCCCAAGGTATTCCTCGACTGCTTCGGATGTGACCGCGATTTCTTTCGCGAGGAGATCTCCTACGTCAACTATGTCCGCGACCGCAAGGACGCCGACATTCATGTCCTGGTCACCGACCAGTCCACCGGAAGCGGCGGCCGGGAATACACTTTTGCCTTCATCGGCTTGAGGCAATTCGAGGGCCTGAATTTCACGCTCGTGTACGCTTCCAATCCCACCGATACCCGGGACGAAACCCGCAAGGGCCAGGTCGAACTCATGAAGCGGGGCCTCTTCCCTTATCTGTTGAATACCCCCATCTCCGATTTGATCCAATTGAATTATCGCGGGCGAGTCCGGCTCGAGCCGACGGCGGTCAATGATCCCTGGAACTTCTGGGTGTTCAGCGCCGATGTGGATACCGACTTCGAAGGTGAAGCGAGCCAATCCGAACGCACCCTGGACGCCAATCTCTCCGCCAACCGCATCACCCCAGAGCTTAAGATCAGGTTGGGGCTTTCAGGCGAGTTCGACAGGAGAGATTATGACTACGAGGACGAGCGCGTGGTCAGCACACGGGATGAGAAGAACGCCAGCGCCATCGTCGTCAAGAGCGTCAATGACCACTGGTCGGTCGGAGGCTATGTGGAAGCGGAATCAAGCACTTACGGCAACCTGGATGTGTACTTCACGCTCGCCCCTGCCATCGAATTCAATTTTTTCCCCTACGCCGAATCCACCCGGCGTCAGATACGCCTGCTCTATAAGCTCGGATACAACAAGGTCAACTATATCGAAGAGACCATCTACGACAAAACCCAGGAAACGCTCTTCAACCAGACCTTGAGCACCACCATGGAATTTCGTCAGCCGTGGGGGAGTACCTCCACGACACTAGAGATGTCGCATTATTTTCACGACTTCAGCAAATACCGGATCGAGCTGAGAGGATCGGTGTCGATCCGCATCATCAAGGGCCTGTCTTTCAATATACGGGGTCGCTACGAGCGGATCCATGACCAGCTCGCGCTTCCCAAAGGAGATGCTACCATCGACGAGTTGCTTCTCCGGCGCAAGGAGCTGGCCACCAATTATGACTATAATTTCCGGGTCGGTTTACGCTTCACCTTCGGTTCGGTCTACAGCAATGTGGTGAATCCACGCTTCGAAGGGACCCGCTACCGCGGATATAATTAGAAGATGGGAATTACGAATTCGATCCGAGGTGTTTTATAATATGAACATGCGCTTGCTGGTGGTCGAAGACGACAAAAAAGTGGCGGGCTTTCTGGCCCGCGGCCTCAAGGAGGAGAACTACGCCGTGGATGTGTGCCGCAGCGGCGATGACGCGCTCTATATGGCCCAGGTCAATCCCTACGATGCCGTCATCCTGGATGTCATGCTGCCCGGGAAGGACGGGTTTACGGTCTGCCGTAACCTGAGAGAAAACGGCATCCTCACCCCCGTCATCATGCTCACGGCCAAGGATACCCTGGACGATAAGATCACCGGCTTGACGGAAGGGGCCGACGATTATCTGACCAAGCCGTTTTCCTTCGAGGAACTCCTGGCCCGGATCCGGGCGATGCTGCGGCGCAGCCAGGACTACAAGACCAAGGCGCTGCGGGTGGCGGACCTGGAGCTGGACCCGCTCCGGCGGCTGGTCACGCGGGCGGGCAGGAAGATCGCCCTGACCGGCAAGGAATACGCCCTGCTCGAATACCTCATGCGCAACCGGGGCCGGGTGCTTTCCCAGACCATGATCATAGAACACGTCTGGGACATGAACTACGAAGGCGCCGGTAATGTGGTCAACGTGTACATCAACCGCTTGCGGGGCAAGATCGACCAGGATGCTCAGGTCAAACTCATCAAGACGGTACGCGGGCACGGTTTTTTAATCGATGAAGACTAAGGGTTTCCGCTCCCTCGCCTTCAAGCTGACGGTGTGGTACATCGCCATCCTGGCGGTCATCGTGGTTTTGGCGGGGGTCTTTTTGTATCAGCGTTTCAAGGAAAGCCTCATCGACGAGCTGGACGGTATCCTCCTCGAGATCGCGGATGAGACCAACGAGATTTGGCGTGAAACCCGGGGGGTGAGTTGGGAGGAAGCCTTCCGTAGTTCTGAGTCCAAGTTCTCGACCCACCGCCCGTATCTGCAGCTGGTCGAAATCGCCGAGGATGGCGAACACCGGGTAGAGTCCGTTACCCACACCGATAGGATTTCGGAGGGCGCCTTTCGGCTCCACACGCATCTTTATTATAGGGCGGACAGGTCGGATATCGACACCTTTGTCTTCGAGACGGTGGAGGAGGAGAGGCTTACGGGCTATCCGATCCGGGTTTTCCTGCTTCCCGTCCGGGGCCCCAATGTGCTTCAGGTGGGGATCTCGATGGAAGGCACCATGCAGGATCTAAACCGGCTGCTCATCATCATGGTTTTGGCCGGAGTCATGCTGTTGGTCTTCGCCTCGGCGGGCGGCAGCTTCATCATCAACCGGGCGCTCCATCCGGTCAAGAGCGTGGTGAAAACGGCCCGGGAGATCACTGCGGAAGACCTGTCCCTGCGCATTGAGGCCCAGGACCGCAAGGACGAGATCGGCGCCCTGGTCGAAACCTTCAACGCCATGATCGCTCGGCTGGAGAAGTCCGTGAACAAGATCAAGCAGTTCTCGGGTGATGTCTCCCATGAGCTGCGCACCCCCTTAACTATCATCCGGGGCGAGATCGAAGTGCTGCTGCGCAAAGACCGTGAAAAAATGGAGTACGTGAGCACACTCGACAGCGTCCTGGAAGAATCGCACCGCATGGAGAAGATTATCGATGACCTCCTATTCCTGTCCCGGGTCGAGGCCTTGGACCGATCCAAGTTCAACCAGATCGTCCGCCTGGATGAGATCCTGACTCGGAGTGTGGCCGGCCTTAAGCCGGCGGTTCAAAAGAAAAAACTCCGCCTGGAAATGGGAAGCCTTTCCGAGGCGAAGATCCGTGGAGATCAAAGCCTGCTGGAGCGCATGGTCGTCAACCTGTTGGATAACGCCATCCGCTATACCCCGAAAGGAGGCCGAATCTACGTTTCCCTGGAGCGAACCGACGGATCTCTCCGCCTGGAAATCCGGGATACCGGAATCGGAATCCCGCAGGAATCGCTGCCTTATATCTTCGACCGCTTCTTTGTGGCGGATAAATCGCGTTCCAAGGAGACCGGCGGGTCCGGCCTGGGGCTCTCTATCGTGAAGTGGATCGCCGAACACCACCGTGCGCACATCGACGTCCAGAGCCGTCAGGGAGAGGGGACGACGTTCCACCTGAATTTTCCTTTTCCCCTTATCGATTGATCTGTCTCTACCGGATTGACGACCCATCCACTCTCTATTTCATATCTCAAAGTCCGGAGTTTAGGGGCATCCCCATAAATGGCCCGATATCGATTGTTCGCTGAAGCCCAATCGTCAAGGCTCGAATTATTAATCTTGTAATCTAGATGGAGACGACTGAGAAAGTCGGCTCCAACTCTTGGTCATGCTAAACTGAGCGTTTGATGGGCTGCGGCCAGCAGGGGCTGAATGGGCACGTCGAAGGGACAGGCCTGGGTGCAGGGGCCTGCACAGGCTGTGCAGAGCGATGCATTGGGCTTGTCGAGGGCATGGTAATGCTCCATGGCATGTTTTTCTCGTCCCTGGCCGACAAAGTAGTGATGGTAACGCATGATGGTGTTGATCGGCACGCCGTGGGGACAGTCGGCTTCGCATTGTCCGCAGGCGTGGCGGCAGTAGAAGCGGCCGTATCCGGCCGTATAGGCAGCCAACAGCGCCCGGTCGGCCGGCTCGAGCCTCTGTCCCGACAGTTTGACATAGGTTTCCAGCTCTTCAAAGCTGTTGATGGTGGGGCAGACGGCGTGCACATCCGGATTGGAGAGCACGAATTTGATGGCCGCATCCCTAACCTGGGCGTTGCTTTGCAGCCCGTATTTTTGCTTGAATGCTTCCGCCGGGGCGGCATGGGCCTTGTATTCCTCCAGCGCCTTCAGAAAGGAATCCCCGACGATACGTCCCGATTCTTTGTAACGGGCGTAGGTATTTTCGAGGTCGGTGACGAATTTTACCGGATTGGTCTTCATCAGGGTCACTCCCATGTCTCGGTCCTTGCAAGCCCGGATGATCTTTTCCCCCTGGTTTTTCTGGATGAAGTTGTAGACGAACAGGACGACATCGAAACGGCCGTCTTCCGCGGCGGCCAGGACGACCTTTTCCATGGCATCTTTGACCGGGCCTGCCATCTTATGTTCGGGCCCGTGGTTGGAGAGGCCGGTAAATCGTATCCTTCCTTCGGCCTTGAGTTCGCGGATGACTTCGTGGTAGGCCGGGTGTTTGATCTGATCCACATTCGGCGTCATGTGAATCATCAGACAATCCACATAATCCGTCTGGAGCCTTTCCAGGCACCTGTGGAAGCGCTGCTTGAGTTTCTCTTTGGTCGCCCCCCCCATCATGAAATTCAGCTTGGAGGTGATGAACAGCGATTTTCGGTTGCGCTGCTTCAGGACCTCTCCGATGCTGCGCTCCGAATTGCCGCGCGCGTAGTGCTCGGCCGTATCGATATAATTGATGCCCATGTCGAGGGCTGCTGCCAGGACATTGGCGTTATTGAGGTTTCCGGCTCCGAAGCTGACGTCCGAGACCTTGAAACCGGTCCGCCCGAGGGTGCGGTATTCCTTAATCTTGAAATCATTCGCCGATCCGCTTCTCTCCGGGTTGGCCAAGGCCGATCTGGCCAGGCTTCCCAACCCGGCGGCAGCGACGAACGAGCGGCTTACGAATTTGCGTCGGTTCATTCCCCCGGTATGGGCTACATCGAGTGGCATGGAACCTCTCCTTTCCAACTATTCACTCTATATACGAGAAAAGATCCCCGGCGTTATATCAGAGTTTGCTGAATCTGTCTACACCGCCTGAATTGGAGTCAGCGCTGGAACCAACAACACGAATGGACATACCCCTGCGGGGCACATTATAAATCGTGGAACCAGCTATCCCTGCGGCACGTATAATGAACTGGAGGGAGATGCTCATGAGCAAGAAAGATAAAGACATATTCACGGAGATTGGGGACGCGTTTAAGCAACTGGGCGAAGATATCAAGCCTCACCTCTTCAAGGCCGAAGAAAAGCTGCGTGATCTCGACGATGCGGTCCGTCCCGCACTCTCGGACCTGGGAAAGAAACTCAAGGAATTGGGAGAGGCCATCGAAGGTCCCATGGACGACCTCTCTGCGCATCTCAAGAAGTGGGGGGAGTCGGTGAAGCCGGTGATCAAGGACCTGGGTGACCGCGTGAAGCCTTCCAAGAAATCCGAGCCCGGCGACCAGGGAAAACCACAGAGCGATCTTTCAGAGGACAAAAAGCCCTGAAGCCCGGCATTTTGTTGGTGCCATTCGCATGCGTCGGACATCCCCCGACAGGAGCCCTTGCGTCCGCCTGGATCTCTCGGATCCGCCGGCGCAGAGATGAGCTGAACTCAGGCCCGCTGTTCCGATTGCTCATCGATTCGCCGCAAGAGCATGAGCAGGAAGAGGGCGGTGTTTTCCGCCACCCGGGCGTCGATGTTCTCTACGGTATCGGTCTTTCGATGCCACTCGGGTAGAATTCCATCCCGACGGTGGCTCACGAACGACAGCACCCGGAATCCGTACTTACCGCCTATAGCCCCTTCGGTAAAGGCGCCCCGGTAGGCGTGCGCATAGGCATTGAGCTGTGGATTGCGGCGGGCGATGTCATCCGCCAGCTTGAGCAGCTCAGGATCGCTGCGGGTGGTGAGCAGAAAGGTTTCGCTGGTCAGATAGGCCACTCCGGCACCGATGCCGCCCACGCTGTCGATGCTCAACCATACCGGGCGGCCGAGCTCCTGCTTAAAGGCGCGGGCAAAGGCTTCCGCCCCGTAACAACCCACTTCCTCGCATCCTGACAGCAGAATCCAGACCCGGGTCTTAGCAAGGGGCCGAGCCTCGAGTTCTCCGGCCAGTTCCATGACCACTCCGGCTCCGGTGGCATTGTCGTTGGCGCCGGGTGAAAACGGCGTGAAGTCGGCCTGGAGCATGAGGAAGAACAGTCCGAGTATCAGGGCGGCGAACGGAATGGCGGCATAATTCAGGAGGGAATGGGACAGAAATACGCGGGCGATAAACAATCCGAGAAGGATCAGCGTGGCCGCCATGGCCGTGGGCACCATCCGGTCCAGCAGCCCCACCCATCTTTCGGAAAAGAGCAGCGGTGTGCGGTGGGTGTCGAGATGACCGATGAGCACGACGCTCTCTTCCGCATCCTGTGCGGGCTCGATCCGGGCCCATACGTTGGTACTCTGCCCCCTCGGAAGGACCCGGCGTAGAAGATTGGGGCGAAACGCCAGTTCCTGCAGCACGGAGACGAGTGCCGCCAAGGTGAGGGCCGCCGCGGCTGCTGCGCCCCATCGACCGCCCCACCAAAAGGCCAGACTGCTCGACAGCACGATCCCCGCGAAGAGCGCAAAGGGATAATACGTCGAGCGGGCGCTCTGAAAGCCCTGCGTCTGCGGATCCAATCCCGCCCGGCCTAAAATCCGGAGGCCATACGCCGCCGCTTCTATCTCTCCCGGCCGGGTCGATCCCCGCGGCCCGATGGTTTCCGCCAGATGCCGCACGTGCTCCATAACGCTCATGGTCGCCCCCAGATGACTTCGGTCTCTCCCAATCGTTTTTCCTCGCGACAATTATCGTGGATTATCCACAAGAAGTACAGGTCTTGGGGTTTAAAGAGTCCTCCTCCATCGCTAGGATTGCACGGTCTATTCGGCTATCATAGATAGCGGTGCGGTGATGAATCCGTGGGTGACGTGCGATGAGTAAAAGAAATCCGGAAGCCTCAGCGCGGGCGATGCTGGCTGAGATCCGCTCCCTCCTGCCGCGTGCCATGCTCGCAGATCGCGGATACGCGCGCCAAAGGCTGGATCGGCTCCAGAAGCGTAGCCGCCGGCTTCCCCAAGCAGAGATCCTCCGTGAGCTGGCCGAGCTGGCGAAAAAGCTGGCCGCATCGGAAGCGCTGCGAAAGGAGCGCGCCTTTCGTCTCCCGCGGGTGTCGTTTCCGCGGGAGCTTCCCATCACCGCGCATGCCGAAGAAATCATCCAGGCCGTAAAGGACCATCCGGTCATCATCATATCCGGGGAGACCGGGAGCGGCAAGAGCACCCAAATCCCCAAGATGTGCCTCCGTGCCGGCCGCGGGATGGGCGGCAAAATCGCCTGCACCCAGCCTCGGCGTATCGCCGCCATCACCATCGCCCACCGCATCGCGTTTGAGCTGAAAGAGAATCTGGGGCGGTCGGTGGGCTATAAGATCCGATTCCGGGATAAGACCGCCTCCGAGAATTTCATCAAGATCGTAACCGACGGAATGCTCCTGGCGGAGACCCAGTCCGATCCTCAGCTCTTAGAGTACGATACCCTGATCATCGACGAGGCGCACGAACGGAGTCTGAACATCGATTTCCTGCTGGGTATCGCGCGGACCCTCCTGGACACGCGTCCGGAATTGAAGCTCGTCATCACGTCCGCCACATTGGACACCGAGAAGTTCGTCCGGGCCTTCCGAAACGCTCCGGTAATCGAGGTGAGCGGGCGCCAGTATCCCGTGGAGGTGGAGTATCGGCCGGCGGAATCCTTTTCGGCCCGGGCCGTTGAACAGGACTATGTGGAGCTGGCCGTCAAGGCCGTAGAGCTAATCAAGCAGAAAAAGCCGCCGGGGGATATCCTGGTTTTTATGCCTACCGAGCAGGATATCCTGGAGACGTGCGAAAAGCTGGCGGGGCGTCGATACGCGGGGATCACGGTACTCCCGCTGTACGCCCGTTTGCCCGGAACCCAGCAGGGAAAGGTCTACCATGTCAAGGGCACCAAGATCGTGGTGGCGACCAATGTCGCAGAGACCTCGCTCACCATCCCTGGCATCCGCTATGTGGTGGACACCGGGCTGGCCCGGATCGCCCAATACCAGCCCGGGACCCGCATCAACAGCCTGCCGGTCAGCCCGATCGCGCGTTCCAGCGCCGACCAGCGCAAGGGGCGCTGCGGCCGGGTGCGGGACGGGGTGTGTATC
>Ga0180437_10009520_pt1 | contig 12023 bp, 12 predicted proteins | sample SS_ome_4_FD_132410 | JGI IMG/M metagenome (GOLD analysis project Ga0180437, IMG submission 132410) | Hypersaline lake sediment archaeal communities from the Salton Sea, California, USA - SS_3_D_1 metaG | ecosystem: Environmental > Aquatic > Non-marine Saline and Alkaline > Hypersaline >... | reverse complement strand
TTCCTTGAAACTGCTGAATACTTAAAGGTGGTGTCAGATAGTGCGGCAGATGATTTCCTTGGGACTGGTGCAAGAACAATCGTTATTTTTGGGCTTGATGCTGACTATGTGCAACAATCAGAAACGATTGAAATGGACGGAACCGACACTGTTCAAACTGTTAATAAATATTTGAGAACATTTAGAGCATTAGTTTTAACATCTGGTACAAATGACCCGATTGATGATGCCAACAAGGGAACTGTCAAGTTTTTAAGTGATTCTACGTTAATCTTGCAAGCGCAAATACAAGAACACAACGGACAGACTTTAATGGCTGTTTATACTGTTCCGGCTGGTAAAACTGGGTATGTAACTGCTGTTTCATTCGCTGTTGGTGAAGGCAAACAATGTTTATTCAAGGGTAAATTTCGCAATGGGGTTACATCTGATTTTGCCTTTAGTGTAAAATATGTATTAGATTTATTTCAAACAAGCTTTTTTGGCACACTTGTTGTACCTCTTATGGTGCCGGAAAAAACAGATATTGTTTTAACTGCCCAAAGTAGTGCGGCTGGTACTGATGCTGGTGCAAGCTTTGGAATGATATTGGTGGACAATTAAATGGGCGCTATAACACGAAGCGAAGTAAAACAATATTTACAGATCACAGACACGACCTATGATGATAGGATTGATTATTTAATTCCTATTGTCGAGTCTGATCTATTCGATGGGATTTTACATAGAAACTTTGTTGATTATAATGAAGATGACCAGACACCGGAAGGGATTAAAAAGACTTTAGCGCAAATGGCTAACCAGCATATAGCGGTACAAGTATCTCAAGTTGACGAGTCCCAAAAAACAATACAGTCAATTGGTGACTTAAAATATGCAACTTATACGGGCGAAGATGCCATAAATGGTTATCCTAAATCAATCATTAACAGTGCTGTTTTAAGATATAGGGCAATGTCAAGAGGTTATATAGTAGGAGTAAGTGAAATGAGCGAAGGATATACATTCTTAAGCAATATAGAATTAACTGGAGACATAGACGGGGTGAATAAAGTATTCACAACCACCTACACTATTAAAGCAAATACAGAGCTTGTTTTTGTTGGTCAAGTTAAAGCGACTAGAGATGTTGATTATACTATTTCTGGTTCTACTATTACCTTTGTTAATGCTCCGCTAACTGGCGAAACTTTAACTTTTGCGGGTTCGGTTAGATGATACCAACGGTTAAGGTTACAATACAGCGTGCAACATCTACAAGGCAAACAGACGGAACTTATTCAGAGGTTTGGGCCGATTTATCCGAGCCTAATTTACATATAAGACAATTAAGCGGTAAGGAAGTCGAAGAAAATAAAAAACTCGGATTTAATATTACTCATAGGTGGTATGATTTCACCGGAACTTTAGATGTTACTGCGAAAGATAGAATTGTTCATAATTCAGACGTTTTTGAAATAATCAGAGTTGATAACCCCCATTGGATGGGTAACCATAAACAAATTGATACAAGAATTATAAAAGATGACGAAAGTTAGAGTAATAGATAAATCGAAGGCAGTATTAAGGGAAATAGATCGTAATATTAACGATTTATTAGTCGTTAGTGGTGATGTGGTATCGAATGAAGCAAAACAAAACACTCCGGTTGATTCTGGCTCTTTGAAGTCATCTATTACAAATGAAGTAGAAGGAAGTGAGGCTAAAATAGGCTCTAATTTGGCTTATGCGGCAAGAATCGAATTAGGTTTTGTTGGTAAGGATATATTAGGCAGAACGTTTAATCAACAAGGATATTATATGCTGACAAATGCCTTAAGGAACAATAAAAGTAAAATTATAAAATTATTTGCTCGGAAATTGTTGGGACTATGAGTTTTATACAGAAAAATCTTGCAGAAGCAATAGCGGGGAAAGCGGTAAATGATCCCACTCTTTCGTCATTAGTAAGTGATAGAGTTTCGTTTATGAAGATGGAACAAGGGAAATCACTGCCATATATTACTTTTAATTTTGTTAATAATGTTAAAGATAGAGACTCTGAGGATATTTGGGAGCAAACACTAGTTGAGTTCCAGTTATTTTCGGATGATAATTCGAGCAATGAGATAAATGCCTTAACAGAGGCAATAGTAAATTTATTTGACGATGTAATTTTGTCCGTAACGGATTATACATCTATAAAATTTATAAGAACAAATGATTTTTTTAATATCCCATTTGATAATGAGGTTTGGGATAAAAGAATTAGATATGAAGTGGAATTTCAAAAAGATTAGAGGTATAAAATGGCTAAATCATGCGGACAAGACATATTCCTTTTGCGAGGAGATAGTTCAACTGTAACAATATCAGTAGTTGCTGATGAAACGGCAAGAGATGCGCTTCCAGCTCCAGCCGATGGAGATATCGCATATTTGAAATCTGAAAACAGATATGATAAATATGTAACTGCGGCTTGGGTGGATGACGGGGCAGACGCTGACAAAGTAGCTTTAAGATCATCAAATTTAGATGAAGCATTTACAACTGTTAATATCACGGATAACACAACAGCAAGTGGGGCAACAGAAACAGAAACACTCAGAGCGGCTAGGGCGCTTACATTAGAATCAGTATTGAGAGATGGTTCTGATAATAAAGTAGTAGGGAACGACTTAGGATTCGTCTTTGATTCTATTGCTTACGGTGTACGCTCGTTCAATTTGAATGAAGCCTATAATGAAGCTGATGTGACAGACTCTGATACTTCTGGGGACGGTGATGAAACTTGCGTTACAAGAGCTGTGAGGACTTCAAATATAGTTTTAGTTGCTCAAAACGATCAAGCGGACTTGACACTGGCTACAAGCCTTGCAACTACATTGCAATTCAAAACCGGATTAACAGCAACTGGAAATTTAAGACTTGAATCAGTTTCACATACGAATCAAATCGATGAAACACAAGAGCAATCTTACGATGGCACATGGCAAGGTGCTGTCACCCAAACATTAGTAAAAATTGCAAGTGCTGAAGAATTGCCGACTCTTTTGGTTACTGGGCAAGGTAAAACTTATGTAGGTGATGCGATCAGCTTAGGTTTTGAGGCGGCTATATCTTACGATGCCGAAGGGACTGTAACATATAATCTTAAATTTAACGGTGGAATAACAAAGACTAACAACTAATGGATAAATTAAAAACTCATATTAAACTAGGTAAAAAAACTTATTGGCTCTCTGAAAGGTCTGCAAATGATGTGTTTGTTATAGAAAAATTCTCGAAAACAGCAGAGTTCAAGAGAGCCTATAAAAATGATGAAGAAAAAGGTATAGCTTTGTCCACTATTATCCTTGCACAATACTTTAATTCCTACTATAAGGATATCCCTTTTTATAAAGTTTTCTCAAAGATAAAGTACAAAGTATTATCTAATTACAAAGTTCTTAGAAATTATTTTCCTTTATCAATAATTGAGCGCCTTTTAATTGCTGGTAATCACTTGGAGAAACAAGTAAAAAAAAAGATGAGTCTAAAATACAGTTAGGTGAGGCTTATTGTTTCTCTGCGATTTGGCAATACTACGGGATAAGAGAATTTGAAGCACGGCAAATGCCATATAGTAAATTTTTCGAGTATTTAGAAATGGCTACTATTAGAGAGGGAATTAAAAACGGATTAGAAGTGGACACACTATTAAGCAGTTTCGAGCAATACAGAGAATTAGAGCAATTACACAAAGAAATTTTAAGCAAGGTTCCTAATGGCTGATTTAACAGTTGACCAACTTATAGTAGAAATAAAAGCGGATAATAACCAGCTAAAAAAAGATTTGAGTAGGTTACAAAGAGACCTAAAAAGAGAAGGCACAACCGCTGCAAAAGGTTTCGGAGCTTCTTTCAAGTCTGCCATTGCTACTGTTGGTATAGGAATTGCTATTAAAAAAGCATTTGATTTTGCTGGGGTGGCAAAAGATGCCGCAAGGGATGCTGAAGAAATATCCTCTAAGTTCGCAACGGTTTTTGAAAACGTAGGGGACAAAGCTCAAGCAAGTGCGAATGATTTAGCTAATAGTTTTGATTTAGCAAATACAACAGCAAAAGAACTACTAGGTACTACCGGAGACTTATTAGTCGGGTTCGGCTTCACAGAAGATAAAGCCCTAGAATTATCAAAGTCCGTGCAAGAGTTAGCGATTGACGTGGCTAGTTTCTCCAACTTTGCTGGTGGTGCAAAAGGGGCAAGCGAGGCACTTACCAAGGCTCTGTTAGGTGAAACTGAATCCGCTAAATCATTGGGCATTGTTATTCGGCAAAATACCAAAGAATTTAGGGCGGAAGTCGAGCAATTGCAAAGAAATGAAGGCCTAACGGTTCAACAAGCTAAGGCGCAAGTTATTTTAGCACAAGCATATGAACAAAGTCAAAAAGCGGTTGGCGACTATGCAAGGACTTCACAATCATTAGCAAATTCTGAAAGAAGATTCCAAGAACAGCAAAAAGAAACTCTTGAGTTATTGGGCAAAGAAACAATTCCGGTTTATAAGGCCTTAATAATTGGCTTGTTAGAGTTAAACGAAAACTTTTTAGCTACGACTGGCTCAGTATCATTGTTTGGCATAGCAATTAGAGGCGTAGCGATTGGAGTCACCGCTTTAGTGGGCACTTTGGTTTTGGCTGGGCAAACGCTAGGAACTCTAGGTGCCGCCATTGCTAGATTTATAACCTTGGATTTTGAAGGTTCATTAAATGCCATAAATACTGGTGGCGATCAAATGTTAACTGTTTTTGATACTATAGTAAAAACAATGACCGCTTTAATCACCCCTAGCGAAGACTTTAATGAAGCAATTAAAAATATAACCAATGCGCTTGCCGGATTATCTTCCGAAACAAATACGGTTAACACTCAAACTGGGACTTATGCCAATACACTGGCTGGATTAAGACAAAAGTTAGAAGACGCAAAAACTGCAAGAGAGAATTTGAATCTTGCTGACAAGCTTGCCATTGCCCAAAACGATCTACTTATAGACCAACTTCAAGCGCAAATAAATTCTTATGAAAATTTAGGACGTATAACTGGCGAAGAATTAGCACCCAAAGGGCCGGAACAACAAGAGGGATTAGGGAGAACCTTATTTGATGTACCGAAAACACTAGAGGGCGTTGACGAATGGCGTTTTAGAGTGCTAGAAGCCCAAGCGCAAATAAGCAGCGAACAAGAAGGTCAACAGAATCAAGCCTTAACCGCCGCAACATTGTTAGGTCGGACATTAACAAATGCGTTTGCAACGTCTGGTAATGTTTTCTTGAACATCTTAACACAAGCTCTACAAACAGCATTGCAAATTGCGATTGCAATCCAATCCAGTTTAGGCCCGTTAGGTATTATTTCTGCCGCAATTGGCGGTGTGGTTGGTCTTGCTTCTGGTGGTTTTAGCGGTTCTGCCCCAAGCGTACCAAGTCCGGTGTCTGGTGGTATAGATACAAGCGCAATAAGTGACTTGAATACGACATTACAAGCAAGTGAACTAAACAAGCAAATCAACCAACAACCAGTAGAAGTAGTTATCAATTTGGATGGTCAAGAGGTCGGACGTGGATTATTGCCGGAAATAAACAAATTAAATCAACAAGGCTTTAATGGCTAACATAGATTACATATTAAATAGCACGAACATAAACTCGTATGTTGTTAAGATCAATCGCATTCCTATAACTGATAGGAATAGTAATTTTGAGCCTATTTTATCCTCATTGAAAATAGAAACCAAGCAAGATTATTCGTTTGCTATCAGTATCGGACAAACTTTAATAATCGAAATAGATTCTACGCCACAATATCAAGGCAGAGTAAAGAAGGTTACCCCCGATAATTCAAAAAAGACTTATATAGTTGAGGTTGAACATGGCTTATTTGATTTAACTAAAAAGAAAGTTGATTATCCAACATTATTTGAGGCTGTTTTTACTTATAATATAGCTGATTTTAGTAGCCCTAAAACAATCACAGATATTGCTGATACTGTTGTGGGTTTGTATATAGAAATAGCGGCCGGTCATGGATTAGCTACCGGAGTTTGGACTCCCATTGCCTTTAGGTTTACCACAGACCCAGATAATGATTTAATAGCAAATAAATATTTTTATGGTTTGCCGGAAGTAGCACCTGGAGAAAGCGATATAACTAAATGGCTAAAAATTAGAGAAGTGCCAAACGTGGCATATCTCAATGATCCATTGGGATTAGCTGGATTATTATTGAATCAATATATGACTGACAATATAGATATTGATAAATATAATCACTATGATAACGAAACTTATCCAAACCTATCATTATTGCATTTATTTGAGTGCTTCGGTAGCGTTTTGGGTGTCACATTTGATTATACAGACATAGCATCTTGGGTAGTGCATACAATTTCATCAACTAATTATACTTGGGATGAAATTCTATTGGATGAAAATATGTTATATGCCTTGAACCAAAGTCAATCTATGTTCCATGATACAATAGACGAACAAGGGAGCGGGGGTAGTCGGGAAACTGATTATCGAGATAGACGCATAAATTTATTTGAATTATTTTCGTATATACTTTCAGTTTTTGGCTTTTCGTTACACTACAAAACCACTGACACATGGGAAATATTAAAGCCTTCAAATTCCTTATATTCTTACTTACCAAAAGAATACTATGTCAAAAGATTTTATACGGTTGAAGGCGAACCAAATACGGCTTATGGTGAAGAAAGCTGGAACGCAAGGAGTTCTTATATTTCCGGTTCAACCCCCACTGATTTAACAGATGGTTATAAAATGGATGCTCTTTTATCGGGTAATATAAACAATGTAAATAATGTCGATTATATATCGAATCTTAAGTTTTTAATTCGTGGTTCAACTTCTGGCAGTGTTTTGACAAGCAATTATTTTAGAATAGATAACGCTACGTCTTATCGTCAAGTAGCAATACAAAACGATTTTGATGTTCAAGAAATATCTAGTCCTATAAAAGATGGTATTTATACAATTAAGCGGCATTTTGTTACTGTTGATTTAAGCAAAGGCAAGCGCTCAAACGTTATTCAAGAGGATTAAATGGCAATTTGGGGAACAAGCACACCAAAATTTATAGTGGGAGCAACTACGGTATTGTTGCCCAATTCAATTATTGTGCCAACTTGGGCGGATGCTAGATATATCGAGCAAATTTCAGTTGAAAACGGTGAAAGAACTATTGAGTATTTAGGTGATTATTCAGAGTTCCAAGTAGTTATAAATCTATTCAAAGAAGGCAACACAACAGCAGTTAAGGCTAAATTTAATGAGATTTATCAATATAGACTAACCACAATAGACCAGTTTTTCCCGCATGATGACGGTGATTATATGAGGGATAGCTCTAATAATGCGGTGGAGTTTGCGATAACTGAATTTAGACCATTTTATTTAGATCCTTTAGATCCATTTTTTAGGGATAAATTGGGGTTGGTTTTTAAGTCACTGAAATATACAGATTTATCGAATAGTTTGCCATGATTGACGGAACGGGAGCGCCCGAAATATCAAACACTGCATCCGGTTCACTTGTGCTTAATCATTCAACTGTTTTAGATGACTTTGCAAGTGCAAGAGTAAAAGAAGTTATCTCACTGAATGGTAATAGAACTTTCCATCAAGAAGATTACGCAAGTTTTATAATTATTGTGAACTTATTTAAGGATTCAAGTCCGGCAAGTTATTTAAGCCAAATATTACAATACGAAAAAACGAAGGTGCAGTTCAAAAGACATTATGACGAAACAGAACAATTATATAATAATGATTTTTATGTAACTAGGATTAACCCATTTTATTTAGAATCAAATACGTTCAAGGATAAAGTTTCAATTGGCATAACAAGCGCGCCGAGTATTGTGTTTTTTAAGTCTGGTTATGGTAAATATTACGGGCAAGAATATAGGAAAAGAGGATGGTAAAAAGATTTTTAATAGCGTTATTTATTTTATCAAGTTTTATAATCGGGCAGACAATTGATCCACCCGCCGGATATACTCAAAGTTTTGGTGATAATGAAAGATTAAAGCTTTATGATGATGACGACTGGCCGGGGGCAGATTCATTAAACGATGATAAAAATATAATTGCCGATGCTTTTAGAAAGTCTGAATTTGAAGTCGGGATAACCAAGGTTGACGTAGTTAACGGCATTCTTTTAGTTTCATCTGGCGCTAAAGTTGATGAGATATTATTGAATAGTTGGCCTACATCCGCAACAATAAGATTTCAAGATGTATCGGACAAGGGAATAAGCGTTTTCCAAGTGAATGATGCTATTGTTGCTCGTGTAGTTGATTCTGATGGAACAGTTAGATTGTTTTGGCCCGCAATAGTTACCGCCGTTAGCGGGTTAGACGTAACAATGCAATATGATGGGACGGCTCCGGCATCTACCGGAACGCCTATAAATGGAGATGTTTTCGCAAGGATAGGAAATTTAACAAATAGTGCAAGACAATCTTCGATTATTATTCAAGCTGAAGAAATGGGATTAAATGCACCTCCCAAGATAACATTTAAGAATAATGTTGCTACTTACGGAGGTTGGATAAATGAAGCTACGACCTTTTCAGTAATAGGCAATATGAAAGGCGAGTATGGCTATTTAGGTGATTATGCTGGTGTTGGTTTTGGTTCTTATAATGATGACAAGACAAATATTGTGATAGACACGACTGATGGTTTCCAAGTTAGACGCAAAGATTTGAAAATATCACAATGGGAGACCGACGGGAAAATAACAGTCGGAAGAACTGACAATGACTTTAACAACGTAACAGTTGATACATCGGACGGCATACAGTTAAAAAAAGGTTCTCAGTCGATTGTCAGATTGGATTTTGACGGCAAATTAAGATTAGGGCAAGATACACTTAATAGTAATCGCATAGAAATAGCCGGTGGTGATGCTGTTAATTTTTATTACAATGATGGTTCAGAACATGTTAATACTCGCATATCTCCAGACTCAATAATTGTTGGTGAAAATGCGAATGGTAAATTTAGAACCGAAATAGAATCAGATGGATTAAGACAATATTATAAATCATCTGGCGGGACTGATTATAGACTATTTGATTTATTTAATGTATCTGGTAATCCTTACTTGACTTTGGGTACCACAAACGACTTTTTTTATCGAACAGAATTTACAACATCCGGCATACAGCAGATATATAATAATGGCACTAGCGATGAAATTTGGACAGATTTATCTTTAGGCAATTTAACGTTAGGGATAACCACAAACGAAAATTTACAGCTTACCCCTACCGCACTATCATTTTATGATAACAGCGTCGTGTACGGCTCTCTGTCAAGCTCAAACTGGACACTAGGTAGGACAACAACTGAGAATATATATATAACCCCTACTGATTTGAATTTCAGAGATAATGGTGTTACTTACGGTTCTCTTTCTGCTACGAAGTGGACTCTTGGAAGAATAGCAAATTCAACAGCAAGAACAGAGATACAACCAGCTAGTATAACACAAACTTACCGTAATTCCGGCGGAACCGATTTAACTTGGATGATAATGAATGTCGGTGGCCTACAAATGGGAGTTTCAACCTATGAAAATATATTACTAACGAATACAGCTTTAACATTTAGAGACAATGGTACAACATTAGGCAGTTTATCAAGTAATTTGTGGGTATTAGGCCAAAACGCAAATAATAATAGTAGAATTGAAATAAGTCCCTCAAATGGTGTTGAGATTATACACAAAAATGGATCGGGAGTTGACGATGTAAAGATAAGTTTAGACGCTTCCGGCAATGCTACTTTTGACGGTTCGATTACTGCTAGTTCCGGCTCAATTGGCGGATGGACAATAAACGCAACTAATTTATTTGGAAGTAATTTATATTTAGAATCTGCCGGAATTATAAGAGCTGGGCAAACTGCATACGCTACTGGTACTGGCTTTTGGCTTGGTTATGACAGCGGATTCCCTAAGTTTTCGGTAGGCAATTCAACAAGTGGTAAAATGCTTAGTTATTCAAGTCAAACCGGACTTTTAACACTAGACGGTGGGATAATAACTGACATTGGACAAGGTTCTGAATTGTCAATCCAAGGCTGGACTCAAACAATGACCTTTTCGGCAACCGATTATAATACAATGGCTTGGACTTCTGGACAAATAAGATTGTTAGATGGAACTGTATATAATATATCAGGCGGTAACTCCGGCGATGTTTCGGGTACGGCTTTTGTGTTTTTAGATATAAACATCTCAACAACCGCATTACAAACAAGCGTAGGTCCATCTAGTGCGGTAGGCCCAGGCCGCATAATTATAGGTCAAGTCACCAATGTTACGGATGTAACAAAAGATTGCACCTTTACCATATTTGGTGGTTATGCAAGCGGTGGTATCTCCAAGCTGATAACAGCAGATAATATAGTCGCTAACACAGTCACAGCGAATGAGATTGCGGCCAATACAATCACGGCAAACGAAATGAATGTTGGTCAATTGAGTGCTATTTCTGCTGATTTAGGGACTATAACTGCGGGTTCAATAGATGCAAGTTTAGCGACAATAACTAATTTAGATGCGGACAATATAACATCCGGTACGTTAACAAGTAGAACGGTACAAACCTCAACGAGCGGCAAAAGAATAATATTAAAAGGGAATGCAGAAGTTGACCCAAACCGAATTGAGTTTCATAATTCTACAAGCGGACTAACATATATAGAGGGAACATATAACGGTGGTGCATCCATGAACTTTAGTTCGGGATCCGGTGGGAATTTCACTTTTAACGATGGCGGTACTTCTGAGATGTTTTGGTCTCCAAGTCCAGGGGCGTTTAATCAAGCCGCTTTTGTTTTAGAAGGCTATGACAACACGACTACGCAACAATTTATAAGATTTGATATAAATACACCATCTGCGACTAATTCCGGTTCATTGAGTTGGGGGAGGAACGCCTCAAACGATGGGACGTTTACGTTTTATCCAACTTATGCAAATTCAACTGATAAAATACAAATAGATGGTGTTGCGGGTTCTGGTGAATCTTTAGAATTACAATCGGGTAACGGGACTGCTTCAAGTGGAGCTACCCAAATACAAATGAGTTTTAATAATGGGTCTTTGTATTCACAAGCAATTAAAACGCAACATTCAAGCTCTTTTGATTCATCTAATCAGATGTGGCTATGTACTTGGAATACATCTCAAAGCTCTGGTGATATTGGCAATGTAAAGAATTTAACTCTAAAAGGTAGCGGAGCAACAGAAATAAAAGCAATGGAGAACGAATTAACAACCGTAACATCTGGTACGACAATTGATGTTACTGGCAAGACTTATATAGAATTAAATTATGGTGCTATAACTACAATTACCAATTTTACTGGGACCGCCGATGTAGGACATGAATTAAAGATACTTAAAATAAGTGGTGGTACGATAGCAATACAAGATAATGCGAATATTTCCCTAAACCCGTCGTCGGATTATGTAATGTCATCTGGAAAAACTCTATGGTTAATCAAGGGTTCTGATGGCGTTTGGTACGAACATGGAAGAAACTAAGAGGATATAAAATGAAAAATTTTATTTGGGCTTTATTAGGTGGACTTTTAATCTTTGCAATAGATTCGAGCGCACAAACGATATTGCAAGAAAGAGTGTCTGGGACTACTGACTCTACTAGCTTAAAGGCACAACTAAATGATGTGCAATTGTTGGACTCTGGTTCATCAAGCGATTTTCTATCAGCAGATGGAACTTATAATGCAGCAATTACCGACACTACATCTTTGAGCAATCGTATAGATGTCAATTCAACGAGGATAGATTCTCTTGTAACTGTTTCAGATGAATACAGAGATTCTATTAACGCAATTTCCGCAAGGTCATTGACAAACTTAGACTCAATTAACGATCTATCAACTTTTACGCAACTTATATCCGGTCGAGTTTCGGTTAACGAGGATAGTTTAGCAGAC
>Ga0180437_10009518_pt1 | contig 12023 bp, 10 predicted proteins | sample SS_ome_4_FD_132410 | JGI IMG/M metagenome (GOLD analysis project Ga0180437, IMG submission 132410) | Hypersaline lake sediment archaeal communities from the Salton Sea, California, USA - SS_3_D_1 metaG | ecosystem: Environmental > Aquatic > Non-marine Saline and Alkaline > Hypersaline >... | reverse complement strand
GGATGCCGACGCGGTAGGCGGCCGAAGCCAGGGCGTGAGCTGTCACCGGCCCGGCCAGTAGCAGCAGGGCGATCAGTACCAGGCCCTTGCCCAACCCCAGCGGCGTCCAGGCCACCGCCCCGAGCAGCAGCAGCACTGCACCAAACACGCCGACTTTGCCGACGGCGTGCAGCCGGGTGTAGACGTCTGGCAACCGCACATAACCCAAGACGCCAAGGACCGAGAAAGCCGTGCCAGCAACCACTGCCAGAATGGCGATCGCTTGAAGTACGATTTCCATCATCATCTCCCGTTACTCACTCCTTGTCGCTGCCTGTTTCAAAACATCTGCTCGTCGGCCACATACTTGGCCAGGGCAATCGTGCCCATAAAGCCGAGTGCGGCCAGGCCCAGTGCAACGTCGATGTAGATGCTGTCCCATTCGATAAGGGCCAATATCACCAGGATGGACAGCGTCAGGGTGCTGAGCAGGTCAGCGCCCATCAGCCGGTCGATAACATTCTCGCCGCGCCACACGCGCCACAGCACCACGGCCAGCAGACCCATGTGGACCAGCAAGGCCAGGTAGAGGACGTAGCTCAGAATCGTTGCCATGGATTCCTCCTGCCCGCTTACGGAAAGATCTTGCGCAGCAGCTCGCGGCGCAGGTGCTGTGCGTCGGCCACGTACTCGGCGGCCTGGGTCGCGTCCAGGGCGTGGGTGTACATGACGCCGCTCTCGTCGATCTCGACGACCATCTCGCCCGGCGCCAGGGTGATGGCATGGGCACTGAGGGCCGTGGCCAGCTCCGAGTCACATCCCGCAGGGATGGCGATGATGCCTGGCTTCACTGGCAGGGCCGGATCGAGCACGAGGCGTGCTGCGACCATGCCGCTCTTGATCGCATCAAAGGCGACGACGAACAGGTAGCGACCCAGGGCCAGCAGCGCCGCTGGCAGCCGCCGTAGCTCGAACTTCCCACGCGGGGGCCGTAGCAGCAGCGTCAGACCTGTTGCGATCAGCAGGCCCAGGACCAGGTTGCTCAACTCCAGGTTGGCCGTGAGGGCCAGGTAGATCAGCCACAGGCCAACGATCATCCAATAGGCCACCGTTTACCCTCCTAACACCGCCTGGATATAAGCCTCGGGATCGCCCAGCCAGGTGGCTGTAGCCTCGGCCAAGCGGATCAGCGGCTCGGGCCACAGGCCCAGCAGCAGCACGGCCGCGATCAGCAGCGCCGGGGCCAGCAGGCGGTCACCCTCCGGCTTGGCTTTGATCCCCTCGGCAGGCGGCTGCCACCAGATGCGCTGAAAAGCGCGAACCACGTAGACCAAGGTCAAGAGGCTCACCAGGCCCACTGCCGCCAGTGTAGCAAACTGCCCGGCCTCTATGCCGCTGCCAAAGAGCATCATCTTGCTGATAAATCCGTTGGTCGGTGGGATGCCCACCAGGGCCAACCCACCTACGAAAAACAACAGTCCGGCCTGGGGCATATACTTGCCCAGGCCAGTGACGACGTCGAACGCCGCCGTCTTGACCGGCGCCCGGCTGGCCACTGCGCCGGCCAGCATCAGTAGGGCGGCCTTGATCAGGCTATGGTTGACGGCAAAGATGAGGGCCGCGGCCAGCGCCAGGTGGCTCCCCCAGCCAACGGCGACTAGGATAAAGCCCACCTGGGCCAGGGTCGAATAGGCCAGCATGCGCTTGGCGTTGTGGGTGCCCACGGCACCCAGGCCGCCATAGACGATGCCGGCCAGGCCCAGCACCACCAACAGGCCCCGCACCGAGGCCGCCTGGTCGACAAAGAGCAGGGTTGTCATGCGCAAGAAGCCGTACACGCCCAGCTTGACCACCACCGAAGATAGCATGGCGCTCACAGCCGTCGGCGAGGCGGTGTGAAAGTCGGGCTGCCAGAAATGGAAAGGGGTGACGGCGCTTTTGACCATAAAGGTGGCGATCAGCAGGGCGATGGCGACTGGCAGCAGCGGGGTGTCGGGATTGGCTGCGATGCGCCGGGCCAGATCAGCCATGTTGAGCGTGCCGTAGGAGACGTACAGGCTGCCGATGGCCAGCAGCAGAAAGGCTGAGGCCAGCAGGCTCATGTAAAAGTATTTGAGGGCCGCTTCGGTGCCCAGCCGGTCGTCCGAAATGGCTGTCAGGATGGTGCCGGAAAAGACCAGCAACTCGGCGAATACGAACAGGTTGAACAGGTCACCAGTAAGCATGGCCCCGGTCAGGCCAGCTGCCAGCGTCAAAAAGATGGGGTAGAAGGCTGGATAGCGCACTACCTGGTCGCGGCTGCCCAGGGCATAGACGATGCCCAGGCTCAACACAGTCTGGCTCATGACGACCATCGTCGCCGACAGCAGGTCGCCCACCAGCGAGATGCCAAAGGGCACCGGCCAGCCGCCCGACTGGAAAACGACTGGCTGGCCGCTCGACCAGACGCGGGCCAGCAGCCAAACGCTGGCCGCCAGGCTGCCGAGCATCGCCACCAAAGACCAGCCGGCCTGGAGTGGCTGTCGCTTGCGCAGTAGCAGTGCGACTGCCGAGCCGGTTAGCGGTAGAAGAATGGGCAAGAGCACCAGGTGATCGTTCATCGCTTCCCTCAGCCGTGCAGCTCGTCGACCTCGTCCAGGTCGCTGGTCCGGTAGCGCGCTGACAGCACGTACAGCATCGACAGCACCAGGCTGATGCCGCCCATGCTGATCACGATGGCGGTCAGGATCAGCGCCTGGGGCAAGGCATCGCTGCGCTGGCCGACAACGCCATCGTACGCGGCCACAATCCCCTGGTAGGCCCCGGTGCTGAGCAGAAACAGATTGATGGCGGCGCCCAGCAGGATCAGGCCGATGGCCGAGCGGATCACGTTGCGCTGCAGCACCTGAAAGATGGCGATCCCGAACAGGGCGCCTACGGCCAGAGCGGTCAACAGTTCCATTAGCTCACCTCCTCACCGGGATGGCCCAGCGTGTCGAGCATGTACGAGGCGCTGCCCAGAACGGCCAGACAGATGGCCACTTCAAACAGAAACGAGGTGCTGAGATTGAAACCCCGGGGCAGGGGGAGTCCCAGTTGCTGGCCGAAATCAAAGTGGCCCAGGAAGGAGCCGGTGAGTAGCGCCGCCGTGATGGCAGAGACTATGGCCAGCAACAATCCCCCGCCGATGAGGAGCGGCGGCCGTAGCCAGGTCAGCCGTCGCCGGACCTCGTAGTAGCCGAAAACCACGTACCAGAAGCCCAGCGACAGGCTGACGATTACCCCGGCGGTAAAGCCGTCGCCCGGTTGGTCGTGGCCGTACATCATGTGCACCACGGCGATAACCATCGACAGCGGCAGCGAGACGTAGGCCAGGGCGTGGACAAAAGGCGAGGTCTCGCGCCCGCCGATGCCCAGGGTGGGCAGTTGCGCCACAACCGGCAACGTCCTCTCTACCCGGTCGCCCGCCTTTTTGGAAGCGTAGCGCAGCAGCGTGTAGACACCCAGCCCTGCCAGGCTAAACACGGCGATCTCGATCAGTGTATCCAGTGCCCGGAAATCGACGATGATGGCCCCGACGATGTCCTTGGCCCCGGTCACTGCCTTGGCCGCTTCCTCGTAGAAAGGGGTCACCCCACTCTCGCGAGGGCGTGAGGTCCGGGCCACCAGGGTCACGAAAGCGACCACCACGCCGCTCGCTGTGGCGATGAGGGCATTGCCCACCAGGCCTGACCGGCTCTGCTGGGCGGCCAGCGTGTCGGCACGCTGGCGTTGCTCGCGGGGGAGGCGGGTCAGGGCCAGCACCAGGACAACAACCGTCAGAATGTCGACCACGACCTGTACCAGGGCCACATCGGGTGCCGGTTCCAGGACCATCAGCACGGCTATCGCCAGGCCTGAAGCGCCCAACGCGACAACGGCCGAAAAATCGCGGCGGAGGACGACGGTCGCGACGGCGGCGGCCACCGTCACCAGCAGGGCAAAGATGCGTAGCACGGCGACCTCGCCCTCGAAATCGAGGCCGGGCAGAGTAAGGGCCGCCAGTGAATCCCAGTGTGACAGGCCGCCGAGCCCGATCACCAGGGCGACCGCGCCCACCAGGATGACAGCCAGGTAGGTACGGAGCTTGCCGCTTTGGAGTCGCGTCGCCAGCCCGGCAGCGCGGTCAATCAGGCTGAGTAACCCGGCGTAGAGGGTGTTAACGCTCCACCGCTCGTCAATGCGCATTTGCAGCGCCCGCACCCGGTGCCGGGCCAGGAATAGCCCCGTGCCCAGGCTCACGGCCACGACCGACAGCAGCAGCGGCACTGTAATACCGGTCCACAGCGCCAGCGAGACCTTGACCTTGTTGCCATAGACCTCGGCGGCGGCATCGGCCAGGAAGCGGGCCAGGAATTCCGGCTCGGGCAACAAGCCGACGGCCAGAGAAAGCAAGGCCGGGATCGCCGGGGCCAGCAGCATGACCCAGGGCGCTTCGTGGGCGCGTATGGCCGGGTCGCGCGGCTTGCCCAGAAAAGTATCCCAGAGCAGCGTGCCTGCCTGGGCCAGCACGAACGCCCCGGCGATGACCGTCGCCACCGGAAAGAGGAGGTCCACCAGTGGCGGTACATTGGGGTGAGTGGCTGTGGCCAGCAACGTCTCTTTGGCCAGGAAGCCGAACAAGGGTGGTAGGCCGGCCATCGAAAGGGCCGCTACTCCGCCGACTGCAAAGGAGAAGGGCATGGCCCGCGCCAGGCCACCCAGGCGGCGCAGGTCGCGGCTGCCGGCCTCGTGGTCGACGATGCCCACTGTGAGGAACAGGGCGCTCTTGTACAGGGCGTGGGCCACCACGCCGATGACCAGCGCCTTAAAGGCGATCTCGGTGTCTTGCCCGATAAGCACCAACAAAACACCGAGTTGGCTGACCGTCGAGTAAGCAAGCAATGCTTTGAGATCGTTCTGCTTCAGTCCCAGGTAGGCGCCGATCAGCATGGTCGTCAAACCGGTTAGGCTCAGAAGCCAGAACCACAGGTCGGTGAAGCCCAGAGCTGGGTTGAGGCGGGCCAGGAGATAGATGCCGGCCTTGACCATCGTCGCCGAGTGGAGGTAGGCGCTGGCCGGTGTCGGTGCGCTCATGGCGTCGGGCAACCAGATGTGGAAGGGAGCCTGGGCGCTCTTGGTAAAGGCGCCCAGGGCGATCAGGCCGAGCATAGCCGGGTAGAGGGCGCTGTCCCGCAGTAGGTCACCGCTACCCAAGATGGCGGTCAGGTCGCTGCTCCCGGCGACGTGGCTCAGCAGAAGCAGACCAATAAGCAGGGCGATGCCGCCCCCGCCGGTGATAAACAGCGACTTGAAGGCCCCCCGCCGCGCCGCCTCGTCCTTGGTCTTGTAAGCGATGAGCAGGAAGGAGGTGACGCTGGTGCCCTCCCAGAAGATGAACAGGGTGATGACGTCGCCGGCCAGGACCAGGCCCAGCATGGCGGTCATGAACAGCAGCAGGTAGGTCAGGAAGCGCCATTCGCCCCAGGGCCGCTCCTCGCTTTTGAAATAGTAGCCGGCATAAACTACCACCAGTGCGCCGATGCCAGTTACCAGCAGGGCAAAGAGTGCGCTGAGATGGTCGAAATAGAGGCCAGCGCTCAACCCCAGGCTGGGGATCCAGTCAAAGCGCCAGACCAGTGCCGGGCCGCTGCCCAGCGCTGTCACAAGCCACAGGATCAGCCCAAAGGCAGCCAGCGGGGCCATGGCCAGCAGCCAGGCCAGCCGGGTGACAGTCAGCCGCCGGTTAATGGCCGGCAGCCCGGCGGCAGCAGCAACCAATGCGCCAGCCAGGGTGACAAGCAGCGGGACGAGGAGAAGCGGATCGCTCATGTCTGCACTCCATTCAACCGGCCGGGACTAGGCGGGTGCTGTTCCTTCGGCCAAGACCGATGCGCCCTCTTGCTTGGGGCTGCTCACAGTGATGAGGATAAAGCCGATGGCGGCGGCCAACGCCGAAGCAACCAGGATGTCCATCTTTGCCAGGGCCAGGAGGGCCGGCTGCTCAAAGGCCGAGCTGGCGATGAACAGCGACATGGTAAAGCCGATCCCGGCCAGCCAGCTCGTGGCGAACAGTTGCTGCCAACTCACGCCGTAGGGCAGGTCGGCGACGCCAATCTTGACCGCCAGCCAGGAAAAGAGGGTAATGCCCAGCGATTTGCCCAGCAGCAGGCCCAGGATGATGCCCAGCGATACTGGTTGGGTGAGGGCTTCGAGCAGGTCGCCGCTAATGTCGACGCCGGCGTTGGCCAGGGCAAACACGGGCACGACGAGGTAGGCCACCCAGGGGTTGAGGCTGCGCTCCAGGCGCTGCAGTGGCGTCTGGATCCGCTCGGCGATGACCTCCAACGTTTGCGCAGCGGCCTGCTGGCGGCGACCCACTTCGTGGCGATCACCTGATCCCAGTCCGCCCAGGGCCGCCGTACACTGGGCCATGAACGCCTCAGCGCGGACTTGGCTGCGGGCCGGAATGGTCAGAGCGAGCAGCACCCCGGCGATGGTCGGATGGACGCCTGATTCGAGGAAGGCGAGCCACAGTCCGATGCCCAGCAGGGCATAAGGCAGCGGGTGGCGCACTCCCCCCCGGTTCAGCACGATGAGGATCACCAAGAACACGGCCCCTACGCCCAGGGCGATCCACGAAATTTCGCCGCTGTAAAACAGGGCCAGGACCAGCACGGCGCCCAGGTCGTCGGCGATGGCCAGGGCGGTAAAGAACACCTTGAGGGAAATCGGCACGCGACTGCCCAGCAGGGTCAGGATGCCGAGCACAAAGGCGATATCGGTGGCCATGGGGATGCCCCAGCCCGCCTCCCCCCGACGCCCCAGGTTAAAAGCGATGTAGATGAGTGCCGGAAGCAACATGCCCCCCAAGGCGGCGATCAGCGGCAGCGCTGCACGCCGGGGTGTGGCCAACTCGCCGACCAGGACCTCGCGTTTGATCTCCAGGCCCACGACAAAGAAAAAGATGACCATCAACCCATCGTTGATCCAGTGGAGCAGGGTTTCCTTGAGGGTCAGGCTCCCCAGAGAGATCGAAGAATAGGTTTCCCATAGCTCAAAGTAGCTCTCGCTCCAGGGAGAGTTGGCCCAGATCAACGCCAGGGCCGCCGCCGCCAGCAGCAGAATGCCGCCACTGGCCTGGAGCCGGGTGAACTGCTGGAACAGCAGCCGGACCTGCACGCCCAGCGGCTTTTCGATCTCGGCGATGAGCGAATCGAGGTCCCAGGCTCCGTCGTAACGCACGCCGTTGAGGAAAAAGGCCGGCGTGCCGTTGGCCCCACTGCGCACGCCGCTGAGAAAATCCTCGCGGACGCGGTCGGCGTGGACGTTTTCGTCCAGCTCGCGCTCAAATTGCGCCACGTCGAGGTCCAGCTCTTGGGCAAACTGAACCAACTGTTGCACCTCCAAGGGACCGGTGTGCTCGAAAATGAGACCGTGCATCTCCCAGAACTTGCCCTGGGCCGCCGCAGCTTCAGCAGCCTCGGCGGCGAGTTGGGCATTGGGATGGGCCGTGGTGATGGGAAAGTGGCGGAAGACGTAGCGCAGGCGGTCGCCAAAACGCTCCTGGAGCTGCTCGACTATGGGCGCCACCTGGCGGCAGTGTGGACATTCATAGTCCCCATACTCGACCAGTGTCACCGGCGCGTCGTCCATCCCCCGGATGTGGTCACGCTCGCCAACTGGTGGTTTCAATGTGGGAGAATCAGCAGTTGCCATGTTGAACCCCTTTCACCAGCGGGGCATGGAGCTTTTTCCAATTCTCCGTGCTCTCTGGCCCCGCGGTCTGTTCAGGCTACAGCGCCTCCAGCGCGCTCAAGATGCCATCGGCGCCAGGATTGACGTTGCCAGGCGAGACGTGGCTCCAGCGGATGATGCCGTCGGCATCGAGGACGAACAACGCCCGCCGGGCAAGGCCCTTCTCTGCATCATAGACGCCGTAGAGCCGGGCCACTGCGCCCTTGGGCTCAAAGTCTGCCAGCAGCGGGAAGCGCAGGTTGCGCTGCTCGGCAAAGGCCCGGTGACACCACTTGCCGTCCACCGAGATGGCGAGCACCTGGGCGTTGTGATCTTGGAACAGGGATAGAACCTCGTTGTACAGCGTCAACTGATCGCCGCAGACCGGGCTCCAGTCGGCAGGGTAAAAGACCAGCACAACCGGCCTGCCGCGAAAGTCGCGCAGGGAGACCGCCTCACCCGCCTGGTCGAGCAGCGTGAAATCCGGGGCCGGGGTTCCAGGCCCCAGCGCCGACGAGGGCATGCCCCCCCCTCGCTCTCTCGCAGCTTTGGTTCGTCTCAACATTGCGTTCCTCCTTTTTGCGAGGTTCTGAGTCGGGCCAAGGATACAACCTGGAAGAAATCTTGACAGTGAGCGGCGCTACAGTTTGGACGCCCACATGTTTCGCAGCCGCACCAGATCGCCGACGGCTTCAAGGCCTGCGTGACGTCCGGTGTCCTGGAATATCAGGCAGGAGCGGCCGCCTTCTAGGGTGTACAGGGCTGTCTCAACACGGGTGCTCAGGGTCTCGGCGATACGCCGGCCCATGTCGACCGTGGTCGGCGCCTGGATCAACCCACCCTCGGCGCGGATGGCGCGCATCTCCAGGCGGTGGTGCCTATCGCGGATAACCCAGGTCACCACCTCGTCGGCAAAGTCCAGCTTTTCGATGCGGGCCCCGGTGTAGGTCGCAAAGCGGTACAGAACCTCCTGGTGCCACAGGCCGACGATGAATCCAGGGAACGAGCCGCGCAGCCAGGGGATGATGGCCACCGAGGCGGTCAGGCTGGTGCCGGGCTGGGCAAAATGATTGGTCTGGAACCAAATCCAGGCTGCCGGAAAGGACTGGCCCCAGTCTTTCTCGATATAGCCACGGCCACCCGTCCAGTCGACCAGCCGGCCATCCACCGTCAGCGCGCCCTGGATCTCGTGATCCAGACTGACCACGCCGTGGTAGGTCTCCATGAAGGGCACCCAGGCGTACCACCCCATGATGCCCGGCGAGCTTAGCGTGACCGGCCAGGGATGGAGGTCGCGAAATCGCAACTCACCCCTGATCTCGACCTCTGACGACTCGATCTGGAGCGATAGGTGCTCGGCGGTGAAGCGGTTGGGGCCGATGTGCAGGTCGAGTTCGCCCTCCGCCGCCCAGAACTCTTGTGGTGGATAGCGGTGATAGGTCGAGTGCCCAGTCTGTCCATCGAGCACCTGGACAAAGGCGTGATGCCGGTCCGGGTCGTCGCTCAGAAACACACCGGGGATGATGGCGAAGCGCTGCTCTTCCGTAGCATCCACGATTTTGTAGTACCAGCCTTCGAAAAAAGGCGGCTTCTTGCCGTGGCCATGGTAGGCCGCCGGGTGGAGCGCCGAACGCAAGAATCGGATCATGTGGCGACCTCCAGACCGAACACAGCCGCCAGATCGGGCGCGTACCGGACCAGGTCGCGGTACAGTTGTAACACTGCCACGTCCTTGGCCTTGGCTTCCAGAATCACGTCAGGCGCCAGCTCGGCGATGGCGCGGTAGAAGGCGATAAAGGCGAATGGGTCAGCAAACTCGGCGTGGCTTGACCAGTTGGGCGCACGCGCTTTCTCCTGGCTGCCGTAGCGAAAGCCCCAGTCGGTGCGCGGCGAGGAAAAGTGCACCTTGGGCCGGGCTTCCCAGCCCTGCCAGGTTGCCAGGCAAACCCGCGCCGCCTCCCCCAGATCCATCCCGGTGGGATTGAAATAGAGGTGATGGTGGGCGTCAAAGACGGCCCGCACGCCGATCCGCTGGTGGAGCCACAGCACATCGTCTATGCCAAAGCGCCCGTCGTCGTTCTCCAACACCAGTCGCCGTCGCGCAACCGGCGAGAGGTTTTCGAAATTCCTGGCAAACCGTTCGCGTGCGGCCTCGCGGTTGCCGTACACCCCGCCGATGTGCAGCACGACCACTGCCTCGTCGTCCAGGCCCATCGCCTCCAGGACCGCAGCCTGGACCTCTACATCGGCGGCAGAGCGGGCCACGAGATCCCCGTCGGGTGCGTTGAGCACGATGAACTGGCTGGGGTGGAACGACAATCGAAGGCCCATCCGGCGGGCTTCCGCGCCCAGTTCGGCCAATTCGCCGGCGCACTCCTCCACCTGGCCGTGGAATTGGGGGTGGTCGGGATGGGTCGCATACGGCACCAGGCCGGAAGCCATGCGGTACAACCGGATGTCCGTCTCGTCCAGGTAGGCAAAGAGATCGCGCAGGTAACCCAGGCTGACGCGCAGGTGCGGCTCGCTCTGCCAGCGCCGCGCGTCGTGGGATTTGAGGCCATCGCGGCCCAGGATCTGCACTGGAAAACCAAGGTAGACAGGTCGCTCTTTCATCGTTCGGTGTTTGGGCTACGGATCCCGCAGGTGGATGTTGGAAAGAACCGCTGTGTTCCCATGTTTAGCCGCCTCCAGCTTCCCTTGCTTGAGCGTAGGCGGCCAGCGTCCGCTCCCGTGCCCAGCCATGGTCTATCATTGGTGCCGGGTAATTTCCCCCGATGATGCATCCTGCCTGCCGCTGCACGTCAAGGGGTATTTTCCAAGGTTCGTGGATGTACTGGGCTGGCACCCTGGTCAGCTCGGGTACCCAGCGACGCACGAAGGCGCCGTTGGGGTCATGCTTCTTGCCCTGCAGGATGGGGTTAAAGATGCGAAAGTAGGGCGCTGCATCGGTGCCGGTGCCTGCCGTCCATTGCCAGCCGCCGTTGTTGGCAGCCGGATCTCCGTCCACCAAGTGATGCATGAAGAAGCGCTCTCCCCACCGCCAGTCGATCAACAGGTCTTTGACCAGGAAGGAAGCGACGATCATGCGCGCCCGGTTGTGCATCCAGCCGGTCTGGACCAGCTGGCGCATGGCGGCGTCCACGACCGGGTAGCCTGTTCGTCCTTCGCACCAGGCTTCAAAGGCGGACTCGTCGTTTTCCCAGGCAATGTGGCGCAAGTCGGCGCGGAAGCTCTGCTCCAGGACGTCGGAAAAATGGTGTAGGATGGCCATGTAGAACTCGCGCCAGATCAGCTCGTTGAGCCAGGTCTCGGCTCCTTTGCGGGCCTTGGGATCGGGCGACGCGTCCATGGCGCTGAGGGCGCTGACCACCGCCTGGCGGGCGGACAGCATCCCAAAGCGCAGGTACGGTGATAACTGCGAGGTACCCTCCTGGTCCATGCGGTTCCTCGACTCGCCATATCCGTAGACGAGGGGGGTCTCCCAATCTACAAAAGCCCGGAGGCGCCGCTGCGCCTCTGCTTCTCCAGGTGGGAAAGGTACGCCGGGCGGCAGTGCCGGCTCTGCAGGGATGGGCAAGCTGGGCACGTCCGGCGGCGGAGCGAACCGTTCCGGTGCTGCAGAGATGTCCCTGGCCGCTGGAAGCGGTAGGGCCTTCCATGCCCGGCTAAAAGGCGTGAAGACGGTGTACGGCCCGCCGTTGGCTTTTACCACCGCTGAGGAGGGATGGACCGTCAAGCCGCCCAGCAGGTGCAGAGGTAGGCTGCGGGCCACCTGACCATCCCGCTGCCGGGCGTAGGGCCAATCGTCCTCCTCGGCAAAGACGATCTGCGCACCTGTCTCCCGGAGCAGTACACTCAGTTCCTCGGCAGGATCGCCCTGGCGAAGGATCAGGCGGCTGCCCCTGGACTGCAGATCGGCATCAAGCTGGCGCAGACTGTCCAGCATGAACGCCACCCGCTTCTCCCCCGCGTCAGGCGCGGACATCAGCACGGGGTCCAGGATGAAAACAGGAACGATCCGCTCCGCCTGCTGCAGTGCGGCGGCAAGCGCCTGGTTGTCTGTCAAGCGGTGGTCGCGCCGGACCCACCAGATTGCTGTCGTCACAGGAATACCTTTCCCTTGGTCTTACCCGGTCGCTTTCCTATCGAGCGCTTCGATGGCATCACAGACCACCTGGGCGCTGGCCTGCAACATGGCCTGTTCATCGATACTGAGCGGCAGGGGGAAGCTGGCCAGCACACCTTCTCCACCTACCAGGTGGGGCAACGAGATGGTCACATCACACACATCCAAGATCCTGGCAATGGGG
>Ga0180437_10009517_pt1 | contig 12025 bp, 11 predicted proteins | sample SS_ome_4_FD_132410 | JGI IMG/M metagenome (GOLD analysis project Ga0180437, IMG submission 132410) | Hypersaline lake sediment archaeal communities from the Salton Sea, California, USA - SS_3_D_1 metaG | ecosystem: Environmental > Aquatic > Non-marine Saline and Alkaline > Hypersaline >... | reverse complement strand
GGCTTCCCCCACAGATAAGTCGCGAAAAGGACGGCGGCCTCCCACCAGTCACTTCAGAAAACCCCCACGACCCTCGTATTTCTGATAGTCCATGCAAACTATTTCATGCTCCCCTCAATAAATTGACAGAATGGCATACTTTTACTAATTTCCTACCTTAATAGAGCAGGTTCCACCCTCCTCCACCGATAGTCTTTTCCTTCAATTTCCAGGGGGGGCGTTAGATGCAGTGCCCTGAATGTCAGACAGAAAATCCTGACACCCAGAAGTTTTGTGGTGAATGCGGTGGAAAACTCGAAAAAGCCTGCCCAAGCTGCGGGATTAAAAATCCTCCTCAGTACAAATTCTGTGGTGAATGCGGCCACAGTTTGGCCCTCCCCTCCGAACCGGTGTCCAGAGAATCCTCCCTTGATGAAAAAATTGCAAAGATCCAAAAATACCTTCCAAAAGGGTTGACTGAGAAAGTTCTCGCCCAAAGAAATAAAATTGAGGGTGAGCACAAGCAGGTCACAGTCATGTTCTGCGACATGGAGGGATTTACTGCTCTCACAGAGAAACTTGGACCTGAAGAAGCCTACGGCATCATGGACCAGGTTTACGAGATCTTGATTCATAAGGTCCACGATTACGAAGGCACGGTCAACGAGATGACTGGTGATGGGATTATGGCCCTATTTGGGGCTCCCATTGCGCTGGAAGACGCTCCTCAGCGGGCCATTCGCTCTGCAATGGCAATTCACCGTGAGATGGCCAGGTTCAGCGATAGGATGAAGGAAGACAGAAAGGGTATACCACCACTCAAAATGCGGGTGGGTATTCATACTGGGCCGGTGGTGGTAGGCACCTTGGGAAACGACCTTAGGGTGGAGTTCAAGGCTGTAGGTGAGACGGTGAACCTATCCTCAAGGATGGAAGGGTTAGCAGAGCCAGGGGCTACTTATGTGACAGAAGATACCTTCAAGCTGACTGAAGGATTCTTCCGCTTTGAAGCCCTTGGGGAGAAGAAGGTCAAGGGCAAGAAAGAACCCGTCAGGGTGTACAGGGCGATTGCTACTAGCACCAGAAGGACGAGGTTTGACATCAGCGCTGAGCGTGGTCTGACTCCTCTTGTAGGAAGGGAGAGAGAACTTGACCTTATATTAGATGCTTTCGAGAGGGCCAAGGCGGGACGAGGCCAAGCCGTTTCCATAATGTCCGAAGCGGGCCTAGGGAAGTCAAGGTTGCTGTATGAGTTCAGAAAGGCTGTGGCTAACATAGATGCAACCTTTTTAGAAGGCAAATGCCTCTCATACAGCAGGGGTATAGCTTACCATCCGGTAATAGACATCATGAAGTCCAACTTCGATGTCGTGGAGGGGGACAAGGACTCTGAGATAATGGGAAAGTTAAAAAATGGGCTGAAAATTGTGGGTGCAGATGAAGCCACCACTCTACCCTATCTTCTGGAACTACTGTCCGTTAAGGACAGCCGTATCGACAAAATACCCATGACTCCAGAAGCCAGGAAGGATCGGATTATTGAAGCATTAAAGCAAATCGTCCTTAAAGGTTCTGAAATCCGTCCCGTGATCCTGGCCTATGAGGATCTCCACTGGCTGGATAAGAGTTCAGAGGATGTGTTGAAATATATTTTAGAGAGCATACCGGGGGCAAGGGTCTTGATGATATTCACCTATCGGCCAGATTTTGTGCACACTTGGGGCGCCAAGTCCTTTCATAATCAAATCACTTTGAATAGGCTCTCCAATCGTGAAAGCATCATTATGGTATCTCATCTCTTGGGAACAGAGGACATCGACAGGGATCTTGAGGAGTTGGTTCTGGAAAAGACGGAAGGAGTCCCCTTTTTTATCGAGGAATTTATAAAGTCTATTAAAGACTTAAGGATTATTGAGAGGAAGGACAACAAATATCATCTCGCAAAAGATATCCAAGATTTAGCCATTCCCTCTACGATCCAAGACGTGATCATGGCCAGGGTTGACTCACTGCCTGAGGGTGCGAAAGATGTGCTTCAGACAGGGTCGGTCATAGAGAGGGAGTTTAGCTACGAGTTGATAAAGCGCGTGACAGGTCTTCCAGATCAGGAATTATTATCCCATCTGTCAGTTCTGAGGGACTCAGAGCTCCTTTATGAGAGAGGCATATTCCCTCAATCAACTTGTATCTTCAAGCATACCCTGACCCGTGAGGTGGTCTACGATTCCATACTAGCCATGAGAAAGAAAAAGCTCCATGAAGTGATAGGCAATGCCGCTGAGGATTTATACAAAGAAAATATTGAAGAGCACTATGAGGTGCTTGCAGGGCATTTCATCTATAGCGAGAATTACGAAAAGGGGGCTGAGTATTCTAGGTTGGCAGGGAAGAAGGCTGAAAAATCGGCTTCGCTAAATGATGCAATCTCCTATGTCCAAAAAAGAATAGCCTGTCTTGAGAAATTACCGGTAACTGATGACGTGCAGAAAAAGATAGTCGATGCAAGGACGGCTCTCGGGCTCTATATCTCACAGTTGAATCACCCTGCAGAAGCAAAAGAGGCTATTGACCCGATAATTGGTTTAGCCATAAGGATCGATTATAAAAGAAGGCTATCTCAGATATATACCATAATCGGCGTATATAATCTCTATGTTCAAGAGGAGTTCCCTAAAGCACTTAAACACTTAGAAGAAGCCATAAGAATTTCTGATGAAACAAATGATATTCTTTCTTCAGTTTTAGCAAGACTATGGTTGGGAGTTGCTCTATCTTTAACGTGTGAATTTGAAAAAGCGTCTTACTACCTCGAAAAAGCGCTTGATATTACTACGGTTGCGAAGAACGTTTGGGGTATATCAACAATGAAAGCTACTCTAAGTTATTGGGTCTATAATCTTCAGGGAATGGTTAATCTGGGCTACCAAACGAGCGATGAGGCTATGCGTATAGCCGAAGAAAGTGGTGGTACATACTTAAAGGCGACAGCTTATCTCACCCATGGTATTTCTTGTTTGTATAAGGGATTCTTTGAAGAGGCGAAAGAACATCTACTGAAAGCCGTCGATTTTTGTGAAAAGATCAATCTTCTTATTTGGAATGCTTCAGACCATAACCAATTAGGTGAAACGTATTTTGACCTTGGAGAATATCAAAAGTCTAAGGATCATTATAGCAAAGCAATTTGGATCTTAGAACATGGTAGATTTTCTCGTTCTTTTATTAGTCTAAATAAAATATGCCTAGCAAGAGCAAAGGTGATGAACAGTGAGAGGGACATTGATTTAGAATCGTTGTATGGCTATGTGAATGAAAATAAATTAAGGGTAAATGATGGTCAGCTGCGAAGATATATCGGTGAGATTCTATTAAATATCGATGATCAGCACATGAATGAGGCGGAGGATTGGATTAGGAAGGCTATTGAAGCAGATAAAAGTAACGGGATGATGTTTTATTTAGGTACGGATCATGCCCTTTATGCTGAACTGCTTAATCGAAGGGGCGATAAATCAAAAGCGAAAGAAAACCTGACAAAGGCAATAGACATCCTCAAAGAATGCGGCGCTGATGGATGGGTAAACAAATATGAAGAACAACTCGCCTCGCTGCCATGAAATCTCTCCCCAAGAAACGCCATATCTTGTGTATGTCAAATCTCGCCTTACGATAAGCTAGTGTTTGCTCGAAGTCACTTCCTTGGAGCCAATTAACCCAGCTGTTTACCCCACCCCTCGTTTGACCCTGGCAATCAATTTGACGATTTGGGCAAACGCGGCCGGATCCCTACCCTTCCGGCCTGCTCCCAGCCCGTCCACCTCCGATGATGCAAGGAGTCTTTCAGCGTTTTCCGGCGCCACACTCCCCCCGTAGATAATCCGAACGCCTTCAGCGGCCTCTTTCCCGCATGCCCTAGCGGTCCAGTGTCGGATCAAGCCACAACCTTCAGTAATGTAATCGGGTGGCGGAGGCTCCATCCCACCGATAGTCCACTCCGGCTCGTAAATCATGGCCGCCTCGACCATATCCTGGACCTCGCACTGTGCGAGCAAACCTGGCATTCGAGCTGCCAGGGCCTCTTCTAACCCGCATTTTTCTGAAACCGCCTCTCCTAAAAGCAGGATCGGGCTCAGTCCAGCCTGGAGCGCGGCGTGCACTTTTCGATTGAGAGTTCTGTCATCCTCACCTGTTCTGCGCCGCACCTCCCAATGGCCGACCATGACCCACTTACAACCTGCCTCCGCCAGCAGGGGTGCTGAGATTTGTCCGGTGTGGGACTTTCCCGACTCGGCACAAAAGTCTTGGGCCCCTATGGCAATAGGCGTTTTGCCCAGCACTTGACACAGGGGATAAAGGGCCGTGTAGGGAGGGCACAGAACAATATCCACTGCGTGGACCAGATCACCCACGGCCGTGCGAAACGCTTCGGCAAAGGAAATGCTTTCCGTAACGGTCATGGCCATCTTCCAGTTGGCCAGAGCCATGGGCTTGCGAAGATTTACCATATGTCGCGTGAGACCTTCGGGTTTACTCTGCGTGCCTTAAGTAACTCTGCAAAGCTACGCCCTCCCCACTATATCAAAGAATTCCTCTCGTATACAAAAAGTTGCGATTAGAACAGGTCGGATGGAGACCTTTACATTATGTAAAAAAGATTGACATGCCTTGCTTTTCCCTTTTTTGCAGCCTTTCAGATTGTCGAAGATAATACGTTTAATTTCAGCATATTAGAGGGTCTGGTGTGCTTTTGCACTTTGGCACAGAGATTGCGGTGATTAGAGGAGGCGGCACAGGGTACGAAAAGGGATCGAGTCTGTTCTATCCCCCTCACCCTAACCCTCTCCCTCAGGGAGAGGGAATTTGGGGAAACCCTGTAGTGAGCTACAGGGAATAATTAAATTCAAAGGTTCACTTCCTGTTGGAGGCGACAGCCATGGAGAAAAAGAGCCTTTTGGAGGGCAAGAAAATCCTCATCGTCGATGATGAACCGGATATCTTGGACACTCTGGAGGATTTGCTCGATATGTGTGACGTGGTCAAAGCATCCACATTCGATGAAGCCAAGCACGCACTCGAGACACAATCCTTTGACATTGCGATTCTCGACATTATGGGCGTTGACGGGTACAGCCTGCTGGAAACGGCCAAGGAGCGAAAGGTCATCCCGGTCATGCTGACCGCCCACGCCCTGAGCCCTGATCACACCATCAGGTCCTACAAGAGGGGCGCAGCGCTTTATGTGCCCAAGGACAAAATCGCCAGCATTACAGACTACCTCGAGGATGTGCTGGAAGCCATAAGTAGGGACAAAAGCACGTGGTGGCGCTGGCTTGAGAGGTTTGCTTCTTATTATGACGACAAATTTGAGAAAGACTGGCAGTGGAAAGACAAGGAATTCTGGCGGTCTTTCCCCTATGCCTAGGTTTTGTTATGTGAGAAGAGAATCGTAATCGTGCTCAGCGACTGAAGGGAGCGGTGCTCGTATTTGTAATCGAGAGGGATTCGCAATCGATTACGAGCAAGCGCACGAAGGAATGCACAACAGGCGGATGTAGCAGGGCTGAAAACACGCTGGTGCGCTCCATGTTTTCAGCCTCTCATTCTTGTGGTCAGACTAATTTTCTAGTCAGGGGATCGGGTCTCAGAGCAGGAAGTCTGCGGTCCGGATACCAAGCGATGTCGGGTTGAGGCTCTTCACCACTTTGCGCCGGGATTCGCCTGTGCCAGAGTCTTTTTCAGAAAGCTCGACGACATCTCCACGCTTGAGATTTCCCTCGCCGTCCTCCTCCAAGAGTACAATGCGCGGCTTCTTAGCAGCGGTCCCTTTAAGATAGTCTATCACCAGGCCCAACTCGCCTGTATCGAATTGCAGCAGGGTCCCCACAGGATACGTGCCCATCATGGTGGCAAACACCTTCATCAATATGGGATCGAAATCGGTTCCCGAGCTCTCTAACATGGTGACCAAGGCCTGGTCAGGGCTCAAGGCGGTGGGCCGATAAGCTCTGGGCGAGGTAATGGCATCATAGACGTCTGCGATTTGCAATATCCTGCCGAAGAGACTCACGTTCTTCTTGAACAGCAACTCAGGATAACCGGTGAGATCATACTTAATGTGATGTTCAAATGGAGCGAGAAGGATTTTCGATTTGATATCGTGGGTCGCATGGAGCTTCAAAATCTGTTTGACGCTTGCCAGAGGGTGTTTCTGAACCTCTTCCCGTTCGTTCTCCGTGAGCCTGCCCGGCTTGTTAATGATTTCCTGAGGAATTTCCACTTTACCGAGATCGTGGAAAAGACCGCATATGCCCAAATGTTCCAGGGAATTACGTGAAAGACCGAGGCGGTTGCCAAGGCACAGAGCGAGTACGGCCACATTCACCGAATGGCTATAGGTGTAGTCGTCATACTCCTTGATGCTACTGAGGGCCAAGAGGATCGACTCCTCCTCTCCCACACAATCGACCATGTTTTGCACCATGCGCTTGGCCTTGCGCACACCAGCATAGCCTTGCAACGAGAATTTCTGAGCCACTTCTTTCACCGAGGACAGGGCATGGAAATAGTTGGTTTTGGCTCTCTTTCGCAAGTCAGAATCAATGCGTCTCCTTTTGGTTTCTGCCCCTTTGATGATGCTCACCCACGGGATTTGGTGCCCCTCCAATTGTTGCGTCAGCCAAACTGCGGGTTCCTCACCCTCTGTCGAGCGAATCATGAGCCTAACGAAAGTGAGCAACTCCGTCATGGGCGCGTCTAACAGACCGGTGTGAAACCGTAACCCCTGCAGCCCCCGCTGCCTGAAAAAATCCAGCATAGCGTGAATGAGGCGGATAATCTGCTTCCGGAACTGCAGCCTCTCTCCCTGGATATAGAACCGTCCTTCAGACACCTGGATGACCAAATCATCCTCCAGGTCGAGCTTTGAAAACGTATTGTGGAATTCATCTAGGCAGATTCGTACCAACTCGTTGTTGTCTTGGTGGATCCTGATCGTCTGAATCATGCGATAGAAGGCCTGAAAAAGGCTTTCTTCCCATGTGGGCCCTTTGGCACGCTGTTCTGGACGGCTCATGGCATATCCTCTGAAACGCTCCCATCTGAAACAGCAAACTGGGCAGCCCGGCGAATGCCCGGGTAGCGGCTGTCGCAGGCCGCCTCCAAGACCTCCTCGCTTTCCTCCGTGCCCAATTCGGCCAGTGCAGCAGCGGCGCCCTCACGCCTCGGAGAAGAGAAGAATTTGGAGAACCATCTCCCGCTAAGGAGTGTATCTTGAAGAAAGGGCAGCGACTTACCCACGCCGCATCGTCCCAAAGCCCTGAAGCAGGCCACAAGGTGTTTCTGGTCACCCCTCCGAGCTTTTCGGTCCCTCAGGTAGATCAGGAGTTGCGTCTCGGCGGCCTCACTTCTGTGTGCCCCCAGATATTTGAGGAAAAGCTGGCGAATTCCATCGCTTTCGTCGTCAATCAAGGACATCAGCCTTTCCGGAGCCCACAGCCCGCGAGAAATAACTGTTTTCAAGCCGAGTCGCCGAACCCGCGCAGACGGGTGCCTGGCCATGTTAAGAAGAGCTTGTGCGGATTTGTTGTCTTTCATATGGCCAAGAAGGGGAACCAGCCGGCAGAGCAAGTCCTCATTGCCGTTTTCCAAGATCTTTTCGAGAGGCCTGAAATCTCTTGCGGCAAGGCCCTCCACCACCTTTGAAAGCACGGCACGCACCACGGAGGAGGGCGCTTTAGGCAGCATGGGTGCCAGGATGCCGATAGCCGAAGATGGAAACATGTACAAAGTCTTGCCTGCCATTTTGAGCTGAGACTCATTGATGATTGCCAAACTTTCGCCGAGCGGCTCAAGAAAATCCGCTGTGGATATCCGTCCCATAAATTCATCCACCAGGGAAAGCGCCCAAGGTCTATAATCTTCACAGAGTTGCCGTATCTGGTGGACCCTTTTCATAATCCGAAAAGAGATTTCAAACTCTCCGCTATACAGAGCGGCACTGAGCTCTTCCTCCAAAAAATCGAGCACAACACCGAAAAAGCTTTCATCTTCTTGGCTCCGAAGGATATCGGCCATCATATCCAGGATCTCACGGGTCCCGTCCCTTTCCTCCTCCTCGCTCACCATCTCTTCGAGCTTCCGTGCTTCCTCAGCCGTCAATTGCACGGCAGCGAGATCAATGCTGGGCAACTCTTTGACCCCTTGCGCTCTTTCCATGATGTTCTCTGCGATCATGTGCATTTCGAGGGGCACAGATCCGCCCCAAGCGCCTTTGGCTTCCCCGCTGCTTTTCTCCAGGCTTTTAGCCTCTGCTTCTGCTTCCGTTTCCAGTATATTGTCTGCAGCCTGATATCGAATGTGAGGCAATTCAGCTTCCCAAAGGGCGGTCACGATGTCTCCTTCTGCTTCCGCAGGCAGGGTCTTGTACCGGTCCAGGATTCTCAAGAAGGTCCTCGTCTCCTCGGACTCGATGCCCTTTTGAAACCTAAGATCCAAAATGCCGTCCCTGAAAAGGGCAAAGGCAATATCCCCCTCTTTCTCGCTGCCTTGATAAACCCCCTTGTGGTCAAAAACAAGTCGGCTCTTCTCCACTTGAAAAACCAGTTCCCCGTAGTCCCGGAGAAAGCTCTCGATGTGTTCATGTATACGGGTCAAGGCACTGCGGCAATGGGCATGATCGTCCGCATAAAGGGAGAACATTTTTACGGCAAGAAGCAAGGATGTTACGACACCCTTGGCAGCCGATGAGGCCTCTGGCGGGTAATTGGGGGTATCTGCGGGCATTTCCATGGGCGCACTGCCATCTCCTGATCTGGTTCCCGTGATCACAATTTCAAACACTCTATTTTATCGGAGACGGGCGCTTTTGTCAAGGACGGTTGGCGTGCATCCATCCGAGATCACAATGTTTTTCGGGTACGTCCGTGTAAAATAGGGCCTTGTCCCTGCGTTCAAAGGGGGGTCGCACCCCCTTGGGAAAAACAGGGAGAAAAGGATTGGCTGTGGCTGGTTGCTGAAACTCCTGCACTTTTTCTGAATCCATACCCGGGGTGAGACACGATTCCCTCGACTATTCCCGCTGCTCTAATAACCCAGAACGAAAATGAATAATCCCCAATGGAGCTTTGAGTCGATTAGGATTCTTATTCCCAGCGGTCTCGATCTTTCCTTTTGAGGTCGATATATTCCACGCGACCCCGGTCGCTGATGAAAGAGCTCATAAACCAGCTCACAATGCTGATGATGAGGGAGCCGAACAAGGCTGACCAAAAGGTTTGCACCTCGAAGCCCGAAATTACACTTGATGCCATTTTCAGCAGCATGGCATTGATGATAAAAGTGAAAAGGCCAAGCGTGAGGATGTTGATCGGCAGGGTTAGGATAATCAAAATGGGACGGAAAAAGGCGTTAAGAATGCCGAGCATGGCCGCTGCAAAGAAGGCGCTCACAAAGCCCCGGACCTCTATTCCATCAATCAAATAGGAAGCGATCAAAATTGCCAAGGTCAATATCAACCATCGGATAAAAATGCCTCTCATGGATCTTTCTCCCCTCTCCTCCTCTCCTTGCTTAAAACAACCTCTCCGGAATGGCTTTCATAAAGCAAGTGGAGGGAGATTCTGTCCGTAGCTTTTCCAGCCTCTGAAATCATCTTTGCTGTGGCCTCAGTCTTTCGGGACAGATGGCCCGGCCCTTACGGCTTGTGTCTTGCCTTGATCCCCGTCATACCTTTAAACCGGCAAGCCCGGTCTTCTCAGACATGAAACGGTCAAAGCCTTCATCATCCAGCGCGAATCGCTTGCCAAGGAGCTCTTCGCTCATAAACCCGCCGGAATAGACGAACTTGGGCGAATCTGACAGCACGGCTTCCAAAACCATCTGAGCGATCACATCGGGTCCCGGCACTGTGGCATTAACGAACATCTCTCCGATGGCTGCCCCTGAGGTTTGATACAACGGCTTATAGTCCGGATCCGTTCTTGCGAGAAGATCGCCTGTCAATCGATTGGCCACCTCGTTAAATTCCGTATTCACAAAACCCGGCCGAATCGTCAAGACCCTTATCCCAAAAGGTCTCACCTCAATGCGCAAGGCATCCGTGATCGCCTCAACAGCATGCTTGGTCGCTGCGTAGGCGCCGCTCATGGGAAAAGGGAATTTCCCTGCCATGGAACTGATGTTCACGACAGTCCCCTTTCTCTGGTGACGCATGCCGGGCAAACAGGCCTGCGTCACACGCATCAGGGCAAACACGTTGACTTCAAACATCTTCTTGGCTGCTTCGAGTGGTACATCCTCAATCGCGCCCCTGATGCTGTATCCCGCATTGTTCACAAGAAGGGAGACAGGCTCCGAGAGGCCTGTCAAATAAGTACAAAATGCCTCCAGCGATGCCGGGGCGGAGAGATCGACCTCTTGGGCTGTGACGCCTGCAAACTCTTCAGACAGCGCTTTCAGTCGACCCATGCGTCTTGCTGCAGCAACAACCCGAAAACCATTTTGCGCCAAGCTTTTGGCAATTTCCCGCCCCATGCCGCTGCTTGCTCCTGTAACGACCGCTGTACCTCTTTTTTCCGCCATATGAACCTCCTGAACATGGATAGTCATGATCCCTTTCGTGACCGTGTCCTAAACCTCTCAGAAACCGTAACTTTTGACAAGATCGTTGTTTGGTCTAGGCAGGATTTTTTCCTATCGTTGGGCACCTTATTCAAAGGGCGAACGGAATATACCTGTGGAGAGGCCCTGCGGAAAGAAAGTGGAAAAGGCGGGCAAGATGTTTCTGAGGAAGCTTTGACATTCTGGGAGGAGAAGAGAAGAGTATTAATCTCGTGTTCCCACCATGACGCCGAGATCCTCTGTTTGATTCTTGTTCAAGCGCGCCGTGGAACGGTAATTCAGCGCCCTAAACAATGAAAAGAGATAGTTGGCTTTAGCTTTCTCTGTTGTACTGTTTAGGACAATGACGATGTTTTTAATGGGCGTATTGTATGGGACTTGGTTGACGCCGTTGACCTTCCACCCTGCCTCCTCGAACACCTTTTTGAGTTCCTTTGAGAAAGCAAGCGCTTCTTGGTCGCCCTGGATACAATTCAAGCGCACACTCGTGCCTTCATATTTCGATAGCTCATTGCGTACTTGAGAAAGCAAATGATTGGGTATGGTTCTACCCTTTTCCCGCTCTAAAACCACTTCCACCTGTTCGATTTGTTGATCCACCCGATCCTTTAAATCGGCGATGGTCTCCTCGTACTGCACAAATTTTCTTCTCACCGCCTCTTGTCGGATATTCTGAATTCTCTTGTCCACAAAAAATTTGTACACTTGCAGAGAACCGGCCAAGAGAATAAGAATCACCACTGACCATTGTAAAATAGAACCCAATCTGACCAGGTTCTGGAATTCCGCTGGATTCATGGGACTCCTCCTTATTACCGCGAGGATATCTTTTATGGCGCCTAAGCCTCTGTGGGCGATTTCCACGGCCGATGGGCCTCCAAACCGAAATCTTGTGATTTAAACCTGAAACGGCACGACAAAATCCTAACCCTTCAGGGCAACCATCTCAATCTCCACCATGGCACCCAAGGGAAGGGCTGCTACTTGAAAAGCGCTGCGCGCGGGTGGATCCCCCGGGAAATACTCAGAATACACTTCATTAAAACTTGAAAAGTCATTGATATCGCTAAGATAAACGGTTACTTTTACGACCTTCGAGAAATCGCTTTTCGCGGCCTCCAAAATGGACCGGAGATTCTCCATGACCTGACGGGCTTGAGCGGTCGTGCCGCCTTCCACAATTGTTCCCGTGGCGGGATCAATGCCCACCTGCCCTGAAGTGAAGACGTAGTCTCCGGCGCAGATCGCCTGGCTATAGGGTCCCACCGCCTTGGGCGCTTTATCCGTACGAACGACTGTTCTCACAAAGATCCCCCTTCCCCGCCCGAATGATTGTGGGCGGATTCTCCACTCCCGTTATGAAACAGTGAATTTGGATTGATCATTGTACCTCATTAGCGCCCTATGATCAAATGGGATTCATCGCTGT
>Ga0180437_10009516_pt1 | contig 12026 bp, 9 predicted proteins | sample SS_ome_4_FD_132410 | JGI IMG/M metagenome (GOLD analysis project Ga0180437, IMG submission 132410) | Hypersaline lake sediment archaeal communities from the Salton Sea, California, USA - SS_3_D_1 metaG | ecosystem: Environmental > Aquatic > Non-marine Saline and Alkaline > Hypersaline > Sediment... | reverse complement strand
GTCAAAATCAACCACTATCCATTCAGGCGGGCTGCCTCCCGCAGGAGCGTTGATGACCTGATATGGATTATCGAAGTCCGGACTCATTGACGTAAGACCTGGACACAGCCTGACGTTGTCAAACGCCTGAGTAGAATCCACGTATATCTTGAACTTCGTGACCACAAACGGAGGAGTGATGTAGGGAGCCAGCTTCTGTGCGAAGGCGTCCGTGGGTCCGTTGGGCGGAGGCGTGGGAGCCCACCATCCGTCCCGCTCGAAGTCGTCATACGCGATCTCCCCGTACTCATACGTGTGGGTGGTTCTGCTCAGCTCGTTGTTGAGCGGGTTCTCGTCCCCTCCGAGCAGAGTCCTCGCGTGAAGCTCGTAAGGGTGATCGTAGAGAACTGGCACCCAATTCTCGAAGGTCACGGCGCTCGTTGAATCAGGCTCGAGCCCGACAACTCCGGCGGTGTCTATGTACTCGGTATCCGGCGGGGTCAGAACCAGGAACTCCACATCGAAGTCCTCGGTCCCCACGCCGCGGTTCCTCACTCCTACCCTCACAAGCTGACTGGTATCAACCCATGCGCCGAATCCGGGGGACAGAATAGAAGCAAGGGATACATCGTGTGTGAGCGCGGTCCAGCTGACGTAGGCCTCCAATGACAGCTCTCCTCCCGTGAACTGTGTCCAGGAACCCGGGGTGCCCGAGAACGTATAACCCTGGAACACGGAGTCGGCATGGCTGCTCGGATGACTGTCGCAAAGAGGAGATACAGAAACCCAGAAAGTCCCGCTCGTTATCTCAATCGAATCAGTACCGAGGTCCCATTCAGTGGGCGTGACGCCGATTCTGTCTACTGGAGTCATGGTGTCGGACTCAAGGAGCAGAGTAACCCCGTCATCTGAGTATACTTTGTACGTGAAAAGAGTGCATGCACCCCAGGGGCGCTGGACGGGAAGCTCGTAGAACTGGGACCGGACTCTCTTTATCCACAGAGGGACCGTAACGCCGGGAAACTGATCAGGGTCGAAGTGCGTCGCTCTTTCGGGTCCAGTCCACCAGATCCAGTAGCCGGTCCCGCTCCAGTAGTGGATCCACTGTTCGGCCAGAGTGTTGTCATTCCCACGCCTGGCGCAAGAAACCCACTCCCCTTTCTCGATATCTTGAGAGACCCGCACGGGTCCGGCTGTCATATCAGCCCATGAACATATGCAGAGCAAGAGAGTGAGCAGAGCCGCCAGCACAAACGAGGAAATTCTCATCGCAGAAGCCTCCTGTATTGCATAAATGGTCTCAGGGTAGGAATCCCTGGAGCAGCTGCCCCGTCTGCTTCTCCGCGGTCTACAGCCCAATGTTACCAGAGCAATGGCCGTTATGTCAAGGCCAAACGGAGAACTCAGAACGAAGAACGTAGAACTATGAACTCACGGACCAGCCGGAGCCAGTATCGGCTCCCCCTCCCTACCCTCCCCCCGCGAATCTGGGGGAGGGAAAGGGTGGGGGAGCATTTCGCCGGGGGCAGTGAGGGGTGGTCGTACCGCGTGAATCGTAAAGCGTACGGCCTCTGATTACTGTCTACTGATGGCTGATTGCTCCGCTGCCTGTCGAAAGGCCTGACCCCAAAAGAAGAAGGTCCGGCATCTTGCGGGACACCGGACCCCTGAATTACAGTCTGCTGGGGCGCTAAGGCATGACCACCATCTTGTTGGTCAGGTTGTAGTCGCCCGCGTTCAGCTTGCAGAAGTAGACTCCGCCACCGACGTCTCTTCCGAGCTCATCAGTGCCGTCCCAAACAACCGTGTGAACACCGGCTTCCATCGTCCCCGACTCGAGGATCCTGACGAGACTGCCGCTCGTGTCGTAGACCTTGAGCGAAGCATGGATGGGTAGCGAGATGCTGAACTTGATCGTAGTGCCGTTTCTGAACGGGTTCGGCGAATTCTGATACAGACGCGTCTGCAACGTCGGCCTCACGTTCAGATCTTCGGCAACTCCAACGGCCGTCAAATGAACCACCCTCATGAACCAGTCCTCGCCAAAGAGGTTCCAGGTCGAGAGATCACTGGTCCAGTAGGACTTGAGGTCAAACGGCGCATCCTGGTCTGACCCTATGCCAGGGCCGCTCGCCCCGTTTGAGAACTGAGCGCAGAGCCATATGGGCTGACTGTTGTCCCTCCTCGTGAGGGAAGTGTCGAAGTCAACCTCAATCCACTCGGGTGGATTGCTGGCGGCGGGCGCGCTTATTGTCTGGAGTGGGCTGCTGAAATTGGGAGTGCCCACGTTGTCCGGACACAGTCTCACATTGTCGAAAGGCTGTGCGCCATTGACGTATATCTTGAACTTGGTCACGTGGAACGGCGCTGCCATATAGGGTATCAGTTTCTGCGCGAACACGTCCGTCGGGCCGTTCGGGCTCCCGACCACCCACCAGCCGTCCTGCTCGAAGTCATCATAGGCTATTTCGCCGTATTCGTATGTGGTGGTCGTCTTCGAAAGCGCGTCATTGTTAGGATTCTGGTCGGTAGCCAGCAGGGTCTTTGCCGTGACTGTGTACTGGTTGTCGTAGAGGGCAGGAATCCAGTTGGCCATCGTGATCTCCAGGGGCGTTCCTGGAGTCAGACCGCTCACCGCAGATGTGTCAACGTATTCCGTATCAGCCGGCGTCGTTATGACGCACTCCACGTTGAAGTCCTCGGTATTGGAACCGTTGTTCCTCACTCTCACCCTCACCTGCTTCGTGGAATCGACCCACGCGGCCGCCCCTGGCGAACGAATTTCCGTCACAAGAACATCGTGAGCGAGTTCTCCCCAGTTGACATAAGCTTCCATCGAGAGCTCACCGTAAGTGAACGGCGACCACGCACCCGGATTGCCATACCAGGTGTGTCCCTTCCAGCTGTCATCAGTGTAGTTGCTGGGATGGCTGTCGCAGAGAGGCGCGACAGCAACATAGAAAGTTCCAATTGTAATTTGGAGCGAGTCCGGTCCCATGTCCCATTCGGTAGGAAATGAGCCCGACCTGTCTGTGGGGGTCAAGGTATCCGACTCGTGGAGAAGAGTGAAACCGTCTTCGTCATATATCTTGTATGTGAACAAGGTGCATGCACCCCATGGCCGCGTACCGGTCAGCTCATAGAACGTCGACCTGACCTTCTTTATCCAGAAGGGATACACGCTATTGGGAAAGCTGTCAGGCTCAAAGATGGTCACCCTTTCGGGTCCACCCCACCAGATCCAGTATCCGGAACCGCTCCAGTGTTTTACCCATTCCTCGCCGAGCGTAATGTCCTCTCCACTCTTCTTGTTGGCGACCCACTGACCCGAAGTCCTCGCCGACAGGTTATGGGAGGGCGCCTCCATCATCTCTGCCCAAGCCGAGACAGCGAGAAGAACTGCTGCGGCAAATACAAAGAGAACCAAACACTTCCTCATTACGAACCTCCTCTTGACAATTGGGAAATGCTGCTCTTACCAGGAGAATGTTGCCTGAATCACCCCCTCTCGTGCTTGTTTGTATAGCCCCAATTGATTAGGCTACCAGACCCGATACCCGCTGTCAAGCCATTTTTGGCTCTTTCAAACTGGCGACCGAAACCGCAGGGAGTCATCGGTAGACAGTGATCAGAGGCTATACGCCTTACGTTTTAAGCGGTACGAGCACTCCCAACCGGGCGGGACGGTCCTCCCTGCGGACTCCATCCGAAGGATAGTGGCCCTTGTACGGGTGTCAGCGACGACCCGCGATCGCAGTTCCCAGATCTTCGATCTCAAATAGCGAAGGGCCGGCCAAGAGGCCGGCCCTTCTGCGCTACTCGTTTCGAGATATCATCGGACAAGAACGAGCTTGGCAGTCGATTCCAGTTCGCCAGCGGAGAGTTTGTAGAAGTAGACTCCCTCAGGGACTCTGGCGCCACCGTCATCCCTGCCATCCCAGATCGCTCTGTAATATCCAGCGTCAGCTTCGGTGTCGACCAGCGTCCTCACAAATCCACCAGTCGCATCGTAGATGGAGATGCTCACTCTACCGGCCGCGGGTATGTCGTATGCGATCGAGGTCGTGCCGCTGAATGGGTTCGGAACATTCTGGTGGAGAGCCAAGAGCGTAGGCCTGTGCGGCCTCAAGTCTCCAGCAACCCCTGTAAAGCTCACACTCGACCTGCAGAGCGTGTCGTTCGCAGGATTCGCGTCGTCGACAAGTTCAGTCCAGATGCACGTGTTGTAGGTCACACCCACATCAGGAGGAACGTTCCAGATCGCGAAAATCACCTGCTGGCTGTACGCCGGGTCGAGATTGAAGACCGCCTCGGTGTCTGCCCAGACCATGTATCCGCCTGTGTCGATCTCGCAGAATACCTGGAACACCTCGGTCTGGTTGCCGTAGTTGTAGACCCATGCGGTGGGGTTGTAGTCCATGCCCGTTTCCACGGTATCAGGTGGGCTCACAATCGAGTCGACCCCCACATCGTGTATGGCCGGAGCCAGAGCGTAGATGTCCTTGCACAGGGTATCATTGCGCGGGCTTGAGTCCGTTCCCAGTAGTGTGACGACGCACATCGTGTAGTTGGTGCTGTCGTCCGGGGGCACAACCCAGTTGGTGAAGCTGATCATGTAGTCACCGCCGGGAGCCAGGGGCAGGACAGCCGCCGTATCGATGTATCCACCTGGATCGATTGTGCATTCTACGTTGAAGGCATCGGTCGTGTCGCCGTAGTTATGGACGTAGGCAATCACCATGTACGTCGAGTCGGGCATGACCGTATCCGGCGGACTCGTGATAGAATCGGGTGCAACGTCGTGAGTGGCGGCTGTGACGTACTCAACGTAGGCGCGTATCATCAAGTCGCCCGGAAATGCCTCAGACGTGCCGTCGTACCAAGCCATCCCGTCACCAACGTAGCTCCTGTCACCGTTGTTCAGAGTACCGTCAGTCAGGATAGCTGTTGTGTCCGCCCCGGAAGGCTCGGGTATGAAGAATCCGAGCCAGAAGTCAGTGCCCGCGGTGTAGGTTATGGGTGTACCGATGGAAAGATAGTTCCACCAGTTTCCCATGTCGGGAGTGAATGTCGTCGAGTAGACAGCATTCCCCGGTTCCCCCGCGTTGTCGTCCCATACAAAAAGCGTGCAGGTGGGCGAAGTACCAGTTATGTAGTAGATGGCTAGGTGAGCTTCCTTGACAGTGCAGTTCTCGGCCGGAGTGAACCTCACAGCCCAGTACACATCCGTCCCTATGTAGTAGAAGTAGTACGCCGGCGTCCCATCATCGTAAATGATCGTGTCACCGGGGTTGGGTACAGGTGGAGCGCCCAGAGTGGGAAGTTCTTCGACCGGCGAGATCCTTACCGCCCTTCCGGACTCAAAACCGATTCCCCATACCGCAGCACCTGCAAGGAATACCGACAGCATTATCACAAAAGTCAAACAAGACTTCCTCATGCGAAACCTCCTCGGGTAGTTCTCGCAGCACACTTCTTCCGACCAGGATTCTCTCTTCCCCCGATCACCCCCTTTCCATGTTGTTCATTATCCACACAGGATACCCGAGAATCGGGCCGATGTCAACCGAATCCGACGCACACCGGCCACCCGAGAAAGATGGACTCAGCGAGAATGGACGCGTGAACTGCTCTCTCACAACGGTGTTGGCGACTACGAGTGACTGCCAATCGACAATTGGCGATCCTGAACGGCAGCTGCAGGAGTCGGGTTTCCCGAACCGGCCCTCGGGTCAACGCGTCTTTCTTCGTTTTCAGGTTGACACAGAAGTCATTGGGGCGTAACATGTATTTTCCTCTTCGGGGCTGGGTGAAATCCCCGACCGGCGGCGAACGCCCGCGAACCCGCAAGGGTTGATTCGGTGAAACTCCGGAGCCGACAGTGACAGTCTGGAAGGGAGAAGAGGAGCTACTCTGATAAGAAGCTTATTCTAAGTGCCCCGGAGAGAAGCTCGGGGTTTCTTAATGCCTGAGACTGCGAATGACCAACTGATGAAGGCGGCGCTCTCCCTTGCTGAAAGAGGCCGGGGAAAGGTGAGTCCCAATCCTCTGGTGGGCGCGATCATCGTGAAGGACGGCGAGATAGTGGGCAGAGGCTACCATGACGGCGTCGGCAGACCGCACGCAGAAGTCCATGCTCTGTCGGAGGCGGGCGACCTGGCGCGGGGAGCCGCGATGTACGTCACTCTCGAACCGTGTTCCACGTGGGGAAGGACCCCGCCGTGCACGGATGCGATCGTAAAGGCCGGCATATCCAGAGTCTTCGTGGCAACGACCGATCCCAACCCTTCGGTCAGCGGAAACGGCATCCGAATCCTTAGCGAAGCCGGCGTGGAGGTAGAGGTCGGCCTCCGACACGGAGAAGCAGAGAAACAGAACGAGTATTACATGCACTACATGAAATACGGGCTCCCTTTCGTAGTGCTCAAAGTGGCAACTACCATCGACGGGAAGATCGCGACCGCCGCCGGAGAGTCGAAGTGGATAACGAGTAAAGAATCAAGGGATTATGTTCAGTCCCTGAGGAGCGAAGTCGATGCGATACTCGTCGGTGTTGGCACCGTACTGGCGGACAATCCTTCCCTCACGGTTCGAAGAGATGCGGCCTTCAAGAGACCCAGACGGATAATCCTCGATTCGAACCTCCGAACGCCACCGGATGCCGCGGTCCTTGACAGAAGCGCTCCCACCGTGGTAGCCACCGCAGCGGATGCGCCATCTCCTCCGAATGGCGCCACAATCTGGCGACTGGAAGTTGACCGATCGGGAAGGCTGAGCCTGGATGGGCTGCTGAAGAGAGCAGCCCGGGAGAACATCACCTCAATTCTGGTCGAAGGGGGATCTGAGGTGTTTTCTTCATTCCTTGCCGAAAACAGAACTCAGAAGATCGTCTTTATCATGGCGCCAAGGATACTCGGCTGCGGCATAGACGCATTCAGCGGGATAAGGGTTGACGTGCTTGACGAGGCTTTGCCACTTGACATAGAGGAGGTCAGTATGATAGGCAGTGACATAAAGGTTACTGCCTATCCTGAATGGATACCTGAGGCTCTGAAGGAGTAAGGATCCAAGGTCATGTTCACGGGATTAGTTCAGGAAGTTGGGAGAGTTGCCGCCAGATCGAGGTCAGGTGGAAACCTTAGACTGGCTATCGAAGCGGAACGGCTGGCCTCCGAACTGGGCAAGGGCAGCTCTATATGTGTCAACGGTGCCTGTCTCACGGTTACGAGACCAGGTCGGAGGTTCGAAGTCGAGGTCGGCGCCGAGACCACTTCCCGAACCACACTCTCAGGCTTGAGAGTCGGGGACAAGGTTAACCTGGAAACCCCTGTGAACCCCTCCTCGGCCTTTGGCGGCCACTTCGTCACCGGTCACGTGGATGGAACCGCAAGGATCAAGGACATAAGACGGGGGTCAGGCAAAGAGGTTTGGAGGATAGAGATCCCGTCCGAGATAGCGAAGTACGTTGTCGAAAAGGGAAGCGTCGCGGTGGATGGTATCAGCCTCACCGTCGCGTCCGTGGAATCCAGAGTGTTCACCGTGGCCCTGATACCGCACACACTCGAATCGACAACCCTCAAGGGTAAACGGCCCGGTGACATGGTCAACCTGGAGGCGGACATCCTGGCCAAACACGTTGAAAAACTGATGGGCAGAACCTAGGAGATGATGAAGAAATGAACCAGTTCAACAGCATAGAAGAAGCAATTGAAGACATGCGCATCGGCAAGATGGTTGTAGTCGTGGATGACGAGGACAGGGAGAACGAGGGTGACTTTATCATGGCGGCTGAGAAGGCGACACCGGAAACCATCAACTTCATGGCGATTCACGGGAGAGGCTTGATATGTCTTCCCATCACAAGTCAGAGACTGGACGAATTGAAGATACCCGCGATGGTGTCCAAAAATACTGCCAAGATGGGTACACCGTTCGCCGTCGCCATTGACGCGGTCAAGGGAACGACGACCGGCATATCGGCTCAGGACAGAGCTCAGACGATCAAGACCGTTCTGGACCCCGACACCAAGCCTGAGGATCTGGCGCGGCCCGGGCACATCTTCCCTCTCCGCTCGACAGAGGGCGGCGTTCTCCGCCGGGCCGGTCATACCGAGGCGGCTGTGGATCTCGCGAGACTCGCGGGTCTGTATCCCGCTGGCGTCCTGTGCGAGATAATGGATACCGACGGAACCATGGCAAGAGTCCCAAAGCTTTTCGAGATAGCAGAAGAGCACGGACTCAAGATGATCACGGTGAAGGACCTGATAACTCACAGGGCAAGAAGCGAGAGACTGGTGAGAAAGGTCGCATCATCATACATACCCACGCAGTATGGGGAGTTCAGTCTCTACGTCTACGAATCGATTCTCGACGGGTTTCATCACCTCGCTCTCGTCAAAGGACAGGTTGCCGGGGAGAAGGATGTCCTCGTTAGAGTACACTCCCAGTGTCTCACCGGCGATGTTTTTAGATCACTGAGATGTGACTGCGGTGACCAGCTGCACAAGGCGCTCCAGATGATCGAGAGGGAAGGCAGAGGAGTGCTTCTGTACATGAGACAGGAAGGACGGGGGATAGGCCTGCTCAACAAGATCCGCGCGTACGAACTTCAGGACGAAGGGCTGGACACAGTCGAGGCCAACCTCGCGCTCGGTTTTGATGCTGACCTGAGGGACTACGGGATCGGAGCTCAGATACTGGTTGATCTGGGGCTTACGACCATAAGACTTCTTACAAACAACCCGAGGAAGGTGGTTGGCCTCCGGGGATACGGACTCGAGGTGTCAGAGAGAGTGCATATCGAGGTTCCTCCCACCGAGGAGAACAGGAAATACCTCAAGACGAAGAGGGACAAGCTCGGGCATCTGCTTGGAAAAGTCTAGCAAGGGGGACACAGATGAAGCAACACGAAGGGAAACTGATTGCGAAGGGTAGAAGATTCGCGATAATACTCTCCAGATTCAACCAGTTCATAGGTGAGCGACTTCTTGACGGCGCACTGGACTGCCTCAGGAGGCATCATGCGGACGAGAACGACCTCGAGGTCTTCAGGGTTCCCGGATCCTTTGAGATCCCATATCTGGCGAAGCACCTGGCCAAGTCCGGGGAGTTTGACGCGATAATCTGCCTCGGGGTGGTGATAAGAGGCGAAACGCCGCACTTCGATTTCGTGGCCCGGGAAGTGGCGAAAGGTGTAGCGCAAGTTTCCCTGGACAGTGGTGTTCCCGCTATTTTCGGGGTCGTGACGGCGGAAACGCAGGAACAGGCCATCGACAGAGCGGGCGCGAAAGTGGGTAACCGCGGATGGGATGCCGCGATAAGCGCCATGGAGATGGTAGATCTACTGGGATCTGTCAGCAAGAAAAAGTAGGAGTCTGCCCATATGGGTAAGCGGAGGCGGGCCCGAGAGCTCGCAATGGAAGCTCTTTACAGGATCGAAATAGCAGAAGACAGCCCTGAGTCGGTCCTCGAGGATCTCTTCAGCGCAAACCCGGTGGACCCGGAAACCAGAGCATTCGCCCAATCGCTGGTCCTCGAGACCGTGGGCAACCAGGGAGAAATCGATCGCCTCATCTCGGAAACTGCGAAGAACTGGGACCTCGAACGGATCGCGATAATCGACAAGAACATCTTGAGATTCGCCATCGCCGAACTGTTCTACTTCGCGGACATACCCATGAAGGTGACAATTGATGAGGCAATCGAGATTGCCAAGAAGTACTCGACTCCCGATTCAAGTCGGTTCGTTAACGGCATACTTGACCGGATAGCCAAGAGCCACCCTCAAGCATCCGCCAAGACGAGGTACTGAAGGATCTTGCGATACGCCCTGGTTTCCGACATACACAGCAACCTCGAGGCATTGACCGCGGTCGCCGATACCCTCAGAGGCGAACGTATTGACAAGTATCTCTGTCTCGGAGACGTCGTGGGCTACGCCGCTAATCCGAACGAGTCGATCGATATTCTGAAAGGCTTTGCAGAGGCCGTCGTTCTTGGAAATCACGACAGCGCGGCTGTGGGAACCACAAGTGTTGAGGGGTTCAATCCACTCGCACAGAAGGCCATATCCTGGACCGCCGAGGAACTGACCCGGCAGAACAAGGAGTATCTTGAATCCCTCCCTGATACCCTCACTATCGATGATTGCCTGCTGGTCCACTCGAGCCCATCCGACCCGCTCATGTGGCGTTATATCTTCTCCATTGATGACGCGAGAATGGAGTTCCATCACTTCACCAGCAGGATCTGCCTGGTGGGTCATTCGCACCAACCGCTGACGTTCATCCAGTACAAGGGAAGAGTTATAGTCCACACAGGCCATTTGATAGAGATCGAAGAGGGGAATCGATACATCATAAACGTTGGCTCCGTGGGACAGCCCAGGGATATGGACCCAAGAGCCACCTACGCCCTCTACGATACCGAGAGGAGGACCGTTGAGATCAAGAGGGTCGAGTACGATGTCCATGCCGCGCGTGACAAGATAGTCCAGGCGGGGCTTCCGCACTTCCTTGGAGACAGACTGCTCGTTGGGAGATGAGCCTATGCCTTGGGAGCCCGCGCTCGAGCGATGAAACTCGCGCCAGAGAAGATACTCGTCATCTCCCTTCCGGGCATAGGCGACACAATCAACTCGACACCCGTCTACAGACCCCTCTCAAGAGCCTACCCAGAAGCACACATTACCGCCCTGGTGATGTACGGGCCCTGCAAAGAAGTCCTCGAGACGAATCCGCATATCAACGAAGTGATACTCTGGGAGTTCCTCAAGAGAAGCAAGTCGGCTACCCTCGGGTTCATCCTCGAGATGCGGAGGAAGCGGTTCGATCTGAGTATCACGTGCTATCCGGCGAACCGAAAGGAGTACAATCTCGCGAGTTTCCTCATCGGTGCCCGGCTGAGACTTGCGCACCAGTATTCCCACATGAACATCCAGAATCTCTTCTTTCTAAACAACAGGACCATTATGGAAAGATCCGGTCTCCACAATGTCGAGGAGAACTTGAGAATCCTGGAACTGGCCGGGGTCCCTGTCCGAGAGGAGGACAGGGTTCTCAGCCTGCCATTGCCGCCGGAGGATGAGGCCTTCGCCAGGGAGTTCCTCAGCGGCCTTCCGTCCCGCCCCCTGCTCATAGGCATGCACGCCTGGTCCACAACTCTGAAAGAGATGCACCGGAAGTGCTGGCCGGCTGACAATTTCGCGGACCTTGCAGCCAGACTGAAGCGTGATTTCGACTGCGAAGTACTCCTCTTCCAGGGTCCACACGACGAAGAGACAAACAGAAGGATACTGGACAGGTGTCAGGCTCCTCTACGCGTCGTGCGGAATACGACCGTCAGGCAGAGCGCGGCACTCCTCAAAAAGTGCGACCTCTTCATCACCAATGACGCTGGCCCCATGCATATCGCAGCCGCCGCCGGGACCAGGATAGTGGCGATATTCGGGCCCACTGACCCGGGAGAGCTGCACCCCTGGACCAGGGATTTCCGCATCGTAAGAGCAGGCCTTGAATGCAGTCCCTGCTTCTACTACAGTCCCAGACCCCTCGAGTGCGAGCGGAAGGACTTCGCGTGCCTGACACAGTTGAGCGTTGACAAGGTATACAACGAAGTCGCGGATGTCCTGAAGAGTCTCTGATCTGCGTTCGAGTTGTCATGGGTGGGCTTACTCGGTAACTTCCGCTCCGGATGGTTCGCCGGCAAGTCTGATGGTTATGGCGCCGAATGCCTTCTTCTGACTCACCCTTATCCTCTGCAGCCTTATCAGCTCGAGTATCGCCAGGAAGGTCACAACAAGGTCGGATCTGGTGGACTGCTCACTGAAGAGGCTGATGAACTTGACACCCTTCTTCCCCGCCAGTGTATCGAGTATCTCATTCATTCTCTCTTCCACAGAGCGTCTGGGCGTCTCTACCTCATAGACCTCTATGTCCTTTCTTCGTTCGAGAACCGATTTGAATGCCGCGAGAAGGTCGAACAGGCTCGCTTCTATCTCGCCCTCGGTCTCGGGCTCCTCAAAGGGGGTGTAGGTCCTGGGGAAGTGG
>Ga0180437_10009515_pt1 | contig 12026 bp, 16 predicted proteins | sample SS_ome_4_FD_132410 | JGI IMG/M metagenome (GOLD analysis project Ga0180437, IMG submission 132410) | Hypersaline lake sediment archaeal communities from the Salton Sea, California, USA - SS_3_D_1 metaG | ecosystem: Environmental > Aquatic > Non-marine Saline and Alkaline > Hypersaline >... | reverse complement strand
GAGACGCCGTTGCGGGCGAGCAACGTCGCGAAGGTGTGCCGAAGGCTATGCACGTCCACGGTGCGGCCCTGAGCATCGCGTTTCGGGATGTCGGCGGCGGCAAGGTCGAGGTTGAGCGTCCGCAGCAGGTTCCGCCAGTCAAGGTCGAACAGCGGCGTATCGGGCGAGATCTCGCCGCCGTTGGCTTCGGCCAGACGGGCGGTGTGCTTCCGCAGGTCGTCGGCCAAGTCGCCACGCAATGGCAGCGTGGCCGCCCGGCCGCTCTTGGCGTGCTTGCCTTCGACGTGGACGTAAGGCCCGTCCTCTTCGAGGCACAGGGCCCCCACCATCACCGACGCGGCTTCGCTGCGTCTCAACCCGGTGAGCATCATGAACTTGTACACCAGCGCTCGCTGCTGGCCGACGCGACGGAGCCGCCGGCGCTCCGACTCGCTGACCTTGGCCAGCAGCTTGCCCTTGTTCTTGCCGCGTCGGATCGCCAGCGCGTCCCGCAGCGGGCGCTCCTGAGCCGCCTTCAGCAGCCGGGAGATCTCGTCCTCCGTCAGGGGGCGCCGCTTCCGGGCGGGTTCGGCCTCTTCGGCCTTCGGCAGGCCCGCCAGCGGGTGGGCCGCAAGGCGGCCCTCCGATACGCACCAGTTGCAGAACGCCACGATGGCCGCGCGGTGCATGTTGATCGTCCGGGCCGAGACGGGCTGGGAGTCCGGGTCTTCCGCGTCACGAGCCGTCTGGCCGGTCTTGTCCATCCATCGCCGGACCACGTCGCGGTTGATGTCCCGCAGCGTACGAAGCCGGCATTCGCGGACAAGACGGGCCAGGTGCTTGCGCACGTGCCCGACGTGCTTGGCCGACACCCGCTTGCCCCGGACGGTCTTGGCGGCCAGGTGGGCGAGGTAATCCTTAGTGTACCTGCCGATGGGCACGTCGAGATGGCTGGCCGCCGTCATCTCACCCCGGCTCATCACGCCGGCCTTGACCTTCTCCACTTCGGTCAGCTTGTCCGCGAGCACCTTCTCGGCGGCCTGGCGATCCCGACAGCCCGTCGACTCCCGCCGCATCCGGCCCGCCGAGTCCCGGTAGCGGATGTACCAGCAGTCCGAGACGAACTGCACGCGACCGTCGGCCAACACCTCGGCGGTCCGGACCTGCCCCTTGCCGCTCTGCCATCGGGCCAGCCGCTTGCCCCGCCGCGTTATGATCTCCGCCCCGTCCGGCATCGGGATCGGGTACTTCTTCTTGTAAACCGTTGCCATCAGATTCCTTCCATGCTTCGAGCGGGCCTCATGGCCCGCCTCGTCGTCTTCCGTGACACACTGAGCCGCCGGTCGCCGCCCCCAGCAAGGGCTTTCCGGCGAGAATCCCCCCAGCCGTGGGCCGCCTCGGGGGGCTTTTGGACCTTTTGGGCCTTTGGACCTTCCCGGCCATGTTCACGGGACCATCCCTTGGGCCCTCGGGACGATGAAGCGCTTGGCCGCCCAGCGAGGGCTTCCCGCGCCCAACCGCCGCACGCACGGGCCAGGGGTCCGCAGGTCCAAAAGGTCCAAAAGGGTCGCCCGACGGGCTTTTGGACCTTTTGGACCTTTGGACCTTCTCGGCCATGTTCACGAGACCATCCCTTGGACCCTCGGGACGATGAGGCGCTTGGCCGCCCAGCGAGGGCTTCCCGCGCCCAACCTCCGCACGCACGGGCCGGGGGTCCGCAGGTCCAGAAGGTCCAAAAGGGTCTCCCGACGGGCTTTTGGACCTTTTGGACCTTTGGACCTTCCCAGCCATGTTCACGGGACCGTCCCCTGGGCCCTCGGATTGATGCGGTATCTCACCGTCGGCCGGCCCGTGGTCAGGACGGGTTCCGGTCGAAGCCACCCAAGCTCGACCAGTTCGGCCACGGCCAGTTGCACTTGGGCTGCATCGGCCAGCATGGACCAGTGGTGGCCGTGGTAGACATCCCGGACTGTGAAGCCGTCGCTTACGTCGCCATTGCCAATCCGTCGTGCGAGCGCCTTGGCGTGGGCCACGGCCGGGTCGATCCCGCAGGAGTAGATGCGTCGGGCGTGGCTTTCGAGCACATCGCCCCAACGGATGGCCCGGGCGAGGGGGTCATCCTGCACCGGGCCTGACTGCCCTTCGGCCAGGTGGATCAGCAGCGACAGCGCGGGGATCAGCTTGCGGTACTTGACGAGGTGGCTTTCCATGGCCGGGTGTTCCTCACCACGACGAAGGCGATTCTCCCGGACGGTCATCCATGTGTTGAACCGCTCCTGGGCCGCCTGGGCGAACCGGAAGAACGGCACGCCGGACTCGGAGAAGGCGTCCGTCTCCGCGCCGATCGCCATGGCGTTGAGGTTCTCCAGCCGGCGGAATACATCGAACGCGAGATTCCGAGCCTCCTTGTCCGGGTGGCGGTCCACAACCCGCCACTCGCCGGGGTCATCCGGCCAGACCGAGAGCTGGAACCGCTGCATCAGCCCGTCGTCGCCGGTGCCGCCACGAATGGCTTGGTGGAGATACGCACTCAGTGGGCCCGGCTGGATCGTCCCGAGGATCGACAGACACGCCCCGCTGATGTGCGTGTTGCCCCGGGCGATCCGGTCCGACTCGTACGCCCCGTTGCCCGCCCAGCACTCCAGGTAGAACGCCCGCGCGCCGTCCTGCCCCGGCCGGTCGAGCGACTGGAGGAACCCCATCATCTCGTCGCGCTCCAGCAGCACGCCGTTGGGGTTGTCGGCGAGGATCTCGGCCAATGCCTCGATCGTCGTGTCATTGACCGTGTACCGCCGACGCAGGGGCTTCTCGGGCAGGTCCGGCACGAGGCTGTCGCTGAGTGTCTCGACGTCCTCACCCTTGGACAAAGCCGCCTCGACCTTCCGCCGGGCCTGCTTGGCCTCGATGTCCGTCAGTTCGACCTGCCGGTGGTAGACCTTCATCGCGGCGCGGTGTTCCTCGCGGGCGGCCTGGGTCAGCAGACGGATGGGCGTAAGCACCTGCTTCATCGGCGGGCTCTTCATCAGGCTCGGCCGCCCGATCAGCATGCCCCACAGGTTCGGGTACTCCGTCCAGTCGTCCCTCTGCATCGGTCGGATTGCAGCCCGTCGCCCGACCATCCCCGCCAGCGCAACCATGGCCGACGCGGCGGGGAACTCGATCGGACACTGCATCCGCTCGGCGATGTCGACCACCCACGGCCGCAGTGTGGCCGGAAGCAGGACAGGATCGAGAGCCTTGACCGCCGGCAGGTCATCGGGAATCGGCTGGGGCTCGGGCCAATCGGTCCCGTCACCCAGGTACCGCTCGGGCCAGTGCTCCGCCTGGGCCTGGCGCGAGGTGTCGGGGTCGTACCTCCCCACGCTCCGGGCGATCCGGTCCACCTCGGAGGCACCCAACGGCGGCCGGCAGCGTTGGGCGTTGATGGCGTGCAGCGCCGGGGCGATCTCCTCGGCCGCCATGCCGATCTGACGCATGTGCCCCGCCTGACTGGCCAGCGTTTTGTTGCGATACCCCTCGGGGATCTCGTCGCCCACGACGGACGGGGAGTTGAAGGTGGATGCGTTCGGGGCGGCAGGGCGCATGATCAGGTTCAGCAGCCAGGTCGGCGCGTCGGCGACTTCGTGGCACACCGGCTCCTGACCGATCAGCCAGCGGTACTCCTGCCCGACCGCGTGGTCGCTGGGCGGCAGGATGATGTAGCCCCCGTCGCCCTTGACGTCGATGCCCGGACCGATCTTGCCCGTGCTGCACGGGACCCGGTGGCCCGGCCAGTTGAGAAGGACATGCCGGCCGCCGCCCCCGGTCTGGCTCTCCACGCTTTTCGGCAGATCGCTGTGCTCTGCCTCCAGGCGCTCCAGGGCCGCGTCCCCGCCATTGCGGGGGTCGATGTCAACGGCGAACAGGCCCGTCGCCTCCCCGGTCCGCAGGCCGATCGCCGCTCGTGGCCACTGGGTCCACCAGGACCGGATCCTGGTCACATCGCACGTCGCCGCATAGAACCCGCGTTCAACCAACGGCTGGTGCCTGGTGGGATGGCAGGGGAAGACCTGCCACCCCATCCGGGCGTAGTCGAGGGCCTCGTCAAGCAGTGTCTCCATCAGAGTCCTCATTGGGCCACTCCCGCCAATCCGAACATGCTCTCGATCTGGCTCCGGCTCAGACCCCTCATGCCATGGATCATCCACTGCCATGGCGTCAGTATGCCCTCCTGGACGTGCATGGTTCCCAGATAGCGGAGATGCTCTGGGGCAATGCGGTCCTGACGGATCACGCAGTGGAACGGGGCCGAGAACTCGGCGACATCGTCGGCCAGCAGATCTCCGGTGATCCCGCCTGGACAGATCCGGAAGAGCGAGTACGGGTTGGCGAACACCTGGCCGCACGCGATGTTGTCCGCGACGAGCAGGTCGGTGAAGGCGTAGATGCGACCATCACCTCCGGCCTGCAGGCCTTCGCGTTCGATGGACTCCACGTTGTCCGGATGAGTGACGTGGTAGAGGAACGTGGTCGGGCTAAAGGGCCTGTCCGCAACCATCACATCACCTCCTCGGGACGGGGACACCCCTGATCGATCCATCGCTCGACGATCGCCTTGGGCCACCGGACCAAGGAGCCCAATCTGACCGGCTTCGGCATTCGGCCCGCGTCGTTCAAGCGGTAGACGGTCCTGGGCGAGCAACTCAACATCTCGGCGACGTCATGGACCGTCAGAAGCGCTGGACGCACAGCCCTGCCCTGCACACGATCGATGGTGGCGACCTCTTCGCTGACGCGAGTTGACGTGGTGTTGGCGCATACCATGGCTCAAGCCTCCTCCCGCTGTCTCTGGACACTGACGGTCTCCACCGGACGCCCTGCTCGACACAGCTCCGCCGCGATCATGCCGAGATAGTCTTCGGGGATCAGACGCCGGCCGCCCACGATGGGGCACAGATCGTCCCGCAGATGCCTGCGGTAGAACAGATCTGAGATGTCCCGCGGCCGGGCCTTCAGCCGCCGGGCCGCCTCCGATACGGACAGATACGTCATCGCCTTGCCTCCCACTGGGAGTTACGTTGGTGACCGCCACCGCGGCGGCCCTCTACTTGTATGGGGGGCGATTCTCTGACCAGAATCAGGGAATGGCGTGACTTCCTTCAGGGAATCTGAAGGAACTGCGGGGAATGGGCCCGGCAACGGCCGGGAAAGGCCGTCAAGAGTTCCCGAAGCGGCTCATCAGCGTATAGCTGGGCTCGTCGCGGGGGCCTTCCTTCAGAATAACGACGTGGTCGTCAAGGCCGTTCTCCCGCAGGTGACTGCGGAGCTTCGACAGGGCCTTGGCGATGCGGTTCATCGACTTGCGGAAGGCGTCTTCGCCATGATCGTTGCGGTAGGTCTCCACGCCGTCCACGGCACGCTGCACCTCGCCCAGGGAATGGGGCACCCCCGGCTTCCTCGCCAAGAGCATGAACAGCTCGCGGATCTGCGCCCCCTTCGGCCCCAGGTACAGCCGCTTGCCTACCCATCGGACCACCCGATGGTCATACGGGTCTTCTTCCGGACCGCCGAATTGCCCTTCGTTCACGTCGTCCGTTGGCGAGGCGGCAGCCCTCTCTTCATGCTTGGCAGCCCCGTCGTTCTTCTGCGATGGCCCGCCGTCTGGAACAGGCTTTGGCATCTGGGCCGAACCGGCCTCTTGTGCCTCGGAGGACAATTGATCCTGGCTCGGAGAGATACCGTGATCCGGTACCTGTGCAAGAAAAGCCACCAGCACTGGAGCCTTCGTCCTGACCAACTCCGCGTCGGCATATCCCTGGGCACAAAGGGCTACTCGGATGCGAGTCCAGTCAGGCGTCGCAGGGCTGTTCGGCGCGAACACACGCTCAAGGGTCTGTAGATCCTCTGCCCGCGGGATGTAGAACTCCCGATCCTCGTCACGGTAGAGCCCATTGTACGTGTCGTGCGCCCCCCGGTGCCCTTCAGTAATGTGGTCGTCGGCAGGCGTATGCTCGGTGACGAATGACGGCCCGTTTGGCCCCGGAACCCACCTGCGCAGGGCAATCGCCTGGCCTGGCTCCTTCAGCCAGTCAGACCACAACTCGACGGACAGCTGGATACTGGGCCACGCATCGTCTGCCAGTGGATACAGATCCCAAAGCCACACGTAGTCGCGCGATGAGTCAGCAGCCTGACGCATCCAGTTCAGCCTCTACGCCATTCGGCCAGGATCGCGTTGACCTCTTCCAGATCGAGAGCTTCCGGATCGAATTCTTCGCCGAGCCATTCGACCATGTCCTCATGATCCTCATGGTCCGGGTCCGCGACGGCCTTCAGCAGTTCGTAGTAGCCCCACACCCCGCCGCAATCCTCCGGCGGGCAGGCCTTCTTGCCCTCCAGACAGACGGGGTATGCCGCGCCTGCCTCCGGCTCGGCGATCTTCTGGACCTCGATGGTGTGTTCCCACCCGTCGCCAAAGTCGTATTCGTAGATCAGCTTGCTCTTGACCTTCGGGCAGACCTCGGCAAGCGTGACCGCGCGCTCATCCTCGCCGTCCATCTCGGTAGGCTCACCCCAGGGCGTCACCTTCGTGACGAACACGCGCCGCCCCTCCATCCGGTCGAGGAGAGTCGGGTCCCACGCATCCTGCTGAAGCCGCCTGGCCATCTCCTGCGGGTAGGGCTTGAGCGACTTGTCGCGCAGGACGAACTGATGCAGATGGCTGTCCGTCCAGCCCATGGCGATCTGAATCACCTCGTGCAACTCGCCCAGCGTGATGTCTGACCGAACGGCTACGCGCCGCCAGATTGGCGGCTTACTTCCGTTGAGGGTGATGCGCAACACAAATGTGCTGTCTGCGGTCACTTCACGTCCTCACATGTCGTAACTGCACCCCCACGTCCAGACAGAAGACCATATCGCCGCCTGTCTGTTGCTGTCAACAGCCGGCCAAGTATGGCAGGGCCGAGCATACCGGCTGGGCACGACAGCGATGGCCGAGGGCTCGCGAGTTCCTGTAAGACGCCATGGGGTTGTCGCTCCCGACTCTGGCAGGCGAGACGCAGGCAATGCCAACAATGGCATGCCGAGCTGAGTCGCGGGGAAAGCCTGTCAACGCCTGGCAATCCATGTCACACGGATTCACGGGTCCTACCTGCCAATCCGGCAGGTGAGGCCAGCGGGAACAGTCGCGGTCATAGGGAGAGTTTGTTTCGGCTGTCCGGTTTTTCCTGGACGTGGGGCCGTAGGTCCAAAGGTCCAAAAGGCCCAAAAGCCTCACGGCACGACCACGGCTGGCCGCTGGCGCCTCTTGGGCCGAGCACCCCACCGCCCACGATCGCAGCACATGCTGGCGATTGGGCCCTGGACGTGGGCATGCTCCTACGCCCCGCGCTGACCACTGGCTGGGGTGGCCGGACCGACCACGTGGAAGGCCGTGGTCTTCACCGGATTCGGGGTGGCATGTCTTGTTACCATGGCGACTTGCATGACCTGCAACTTCTTTCCAGAAAAGCACTTAATTGCCTTGATGCAGGGCGAATTCCATGGCTTCATGTGTGTGTAACGTAGCCCATGACAAGGAGATAGCGATGGACGGCAAGACCAGAAAGAACGCGAAGGACGACAACGCGACGCTGAACTGGCTGCTGACGGCCGGACGCGGCGGGGTCCGCCGCATCGAGCGGCTGGGATGGCGGCGCCTGGCGCGGATCTACCTGGCCGCCCGGCCCGGCAGCGCCATCCGCAAGGCGATCAACGCCGAGGCCCGCCGCTGCGGGTACACGCCCCGGACCATCATCGCACTGCACGCCGAGTAGGAGAAAGGGAACGTGAAGACCACGCGAATCGACATCGAAGGCCCCAACGGAAACGCGACGATCGCCCGAAGCGACATGACCATCGAGATCATCGGGCGGCGGGGAACGCGGGTGATCGAAACCCGCGACGGGCGGAGCTGCCTGGGGTACAGACGATTCCGTTGGGCGGTGAATGCCGGCAACTACGACGAGATCGACGAGATCGCCCGCCGCCTGCAGCGGGCCCTCGACGGGTACGAGGGCACCAACGGCGACGTCGCCGACTACCGCCGGGTGCTCGCCGCATTCGAGGACTGACGAGAGCGGGGCACGGCCCCGCCGCGGACGCCCCGGCGACCGGGCTTCCGCGGCGCGGCCGGCGCGACCCGGCCAAAGGACAGCGCCATGAACGAGATCGAGATGGAAGACCTGCTGTACTGGATGCTGCGGGACAAGGACATCGCCCCGTGGGCGTTCTGCGTCAAGCCCTTCGACGAGTCCGACGTGGTGACCGACAACCGCGGCCTCGTGGTCCGTTGCACCGACGGCGCGGAGTTCCACGTGACGATCACCGAGAGCCCCTGAGCGGGAGGAACTGCCATGCAGATCGAAGGCATCGAGTTCGACACGACCGGCGAGGCCATCCAGTACACCCACGCCGCCGGGCACGGCACGGCCATCCGCGCGGGTGTCAGGAACCTCGTCATTCGCCAGGACGACGCCGAGCGCATGGCCGCTGCGGGCGTCGAGTTCGCCTACCTGTGCGATCACAAGGGACACATCGTCACCATCCCCGTGGACCGACGCGCCCACGGAAGGAGCCCCTGATGCACCAGACGTTGACCATCCAGCAGGCCAATCGCCTTGCACGCGGTACTGCCCTTGTGTCGGCCGACCCCGTCGACCCGTCGCTGTGGCGGGTCGAGGACGAGGAGGCAACCGAAACGCACGAACCGATGACGCGCGACCAGTGGGTCGCATTCCTGAAGACTTGGGTCCGGTAGCGGGCCCGCAACATGAGGAGATGCAGCGATGAAGAAGGACGAGATCAAGGTCGGTGGTTGCTATGCCGCGAAGGTGTCGGGACGGATGGCGACCGTCCAGATCGACACGGAGAACCCTCGAGGCGGCTGGAACGCAACCAACCTGACGACGGGCAAGAAGGTCCGCATCAAGGTACCCGTCCTGTAAACCCCACCCCCCGGTTTCCGTGAGGTCTCGGGTGGGCAGCGGAGGGGGGATCGGTTCGGGGTAGGTCAGCCGGCTTGGGGAGCCGGCTCGGGGCGGCGCCAGTGATCCGGCAGCAGCTCGGCGAGCCGGTTCGAGGGGTGGTCGCTGATCCGGGCGATCACGTCCCGCAGGTAGGCGAACGGGTCCAGGTCGTGGCGCTTGGCGGACGCGATGAGGCTGTAGAGCACCGCGGCGGTCTGTCCGCCGCGGTCGCTGCCGGCGAACAGCCAGTTCTTCCGGCCCACGGCGATGCCACGAAGTGCACGCTCCGAGGCGTTGTTGTCGATCGACAGCCGCCCATCGCCGGCGTACCGCGTCAACGCCTCCCAGTTCGACAGGCAGTAGTTGATCGCCCCGCCCATCGGGCTCTTCGGAAGCACCGGCGAAGCGCCCTGCGTCTGCGAGGCCAACCACGCCCGCAGTTGCTCCAGGACGCCGGCCGACTGTCTCTGGCGAAGTCGCAGCCGGATCTCCGACAGCGTCTCGGCGCCCTCGGCATCGCCCTCGGCCTCGAACAGCGCCTTCGCCTCCCGCTCCACCTCATACAGGCGACGAATGTAGGCCAACGCCGTCAACGCACGCTCGGCGTCCGAACTCTGCGCGTCGAAGAACTTCCGACGCGCGTGGGCCCAGCACAGGACCTCCACGATCTTCTCGCCCGCGTAGATCCCGTCGTAGCCGCCGTACGCATCCGCCTGAAGGTACCCCTCGTAGTCGCCCAGGAACTGCTCCGGGCCGGCCCGCTGACGCGTCGCCGTGTAGTCATACACCGTGTACGGATGATCCCGATCCCCCCGGTACACCCAGAGCCAGCCGGTTCGCATCTTCCCCCGACGGCCGTCCTGGACCCGAACCGGCGTGTCGTCCGTTCCGATCGTCTTTGACGTCAGCACCCGGTCGACCATCTCGCCGTACAGCGGCGACAAGAGATCCGCCGACTGACGCATCCACCCACAGAGCGTCGAACGGCGCAGCGTCACCCCGTGGCGATCGAAGATGCCCTCCAGCCGGTGCAGCGGAAGATGGTCGGCGTACTTGCTGACGATCACGTGCGCCAACAGCCCCGCGCCCGGCAGGCCCTTCTCGATCGGCTGACGCGGCTTGTCCGCCGTCACCACCGACTGTTCGCACTGCCGGCAGGCGTACTTCGGCCGCACGTGCTCGACGACGTACAGCGACGCGGGAACGTAATCGAGCTGCTCCGACGTCTCGGCACCGATCTTCGTCATCGGCTCCCCGCAGCAGCGGCAGATCCGCTCGGCCTCGGGAAGCTCGTGCACCACCTTCTTGCGGGGGAGGTTCCGCGGCAGCTTCCGCCGGCCGTGGCCTCGGCGCTTCGGCTTCGGCTCGGGCGACTCGGCGACCGGCTCATCCGGCGGCTGGGTCGAGATGGCCGTCGCTTCGTCGATCAACTGCTGGAACAGCGCCAACTGGTGCGGATCGATCTTCTCGCTCCGTCGGCCGTACACCCGGCGAAGCAACTGGTCCAGGCGATGCGTCAGTTGATCGATCCGGCGATCCCTCGCCTTCAGAGACGCCAGCAGTTCGCGGATCATCTGCTGGAGAACCGAGACGTCCTCGGGAAGAACTGTGGAATCGACATCCTTGTCGAGCGATCCGTCCATGATATGTAGTTAAACACCGCAACGGCCGGTTCGGTTCGCTCAGAAGACCACAAATCGGCGATTCTCCGTCATTCTGTGGTGTTCCCGATCTCTTCGGGCCCCGCGGCGCCACCCTCAGACCGTCACCGTCTTGCGGCGGTACCGCTTCCGCCGGCGGATCGCGCGGAAGTCCACCCCCTCCAGCATCATCGCCAACTGCGTCGCGTCGATCTCGGCGCCGCCCTCGCCCTGAACCGGAAGATGAAACGTGCCCCGCTCCAGCCGCTTGTACCATAGCGCCAGGCCGTCCTGGTCCCAGTACAACAGCTTCACCCGATCGCCCCGACGATTGCGGAAGACGAACAGATGGCCCGACAGCGGATCGGCACGCATCACGTCCCGCGCCATCGCAGAGAGGCCGTCGAAGCCGCGACGCATGTCCGCCGGCTCTGTGCACAGGAAGATCCGAACCGCCGACGGCAGCCTCAACATGGTCTGCTGTCCCCCGCACCGGGCGACGGGGCCCGCAACGCGCTCAACACGTCCTGAAGCATCGCACCGTCGGCGCCCGGCCCTGCGCGGAGGACCGTCCCGCACGGAAAGACGACCTCGATCACCGCGTCAGCCGACAGAGCTCCGGAGCCCACTACGCGCACCGGAACAAAGGCTGAGCCCGTCCGACCCGGTGAGCCCGCTGCCGCCGAGGATTCCTCCCCCAGCTTCCGCCGCCAGAAGTAGAACGCCGACTCCTTGACGCCACGCTTTCGACAGAACGCCCGGACCGACCCGGCCCCCTCGGTTCGCCACTGACGGATCGTCCGATCCCAGAACGCCCGTCCCGACCTCTTGGCCCTCGATGATCCCGGCATAGCGCACCTCCCATCTCGCCACGCCTGGTCTACTCGATTCCCCCCGCCCCGAGAAGGTGGGGTTCACAGGACGGGTACGCATCAAGAGCGCTCAGCGCCTGCGCCACGAGACGCGAGCGCCGGGCCGGCGGGCGCCGGCGAAGCCGGACGCTGCCACCAAGCCCAAGCGCGGGAAGGTGACGATGACTAAGCCCGACGCCGTCAGCACCGCTATGGAGGCCGTTGAAGAATCGAAGCAGGGCGGGAAGGCGGCCAAGGGCACGACCCGCGGCAAAGGACGCGACACGGGCCAACGTCGTAGCACGTCGGGCCGCCTGAGCGGCCTGGATGCCGCCGCCAAGGTACTCGCCGAAGCGGGCGAGCCGATGGGCTCCAAGGAGATCGTCGATCAGATGCTGGCCAAAGGCTCCTGGCAGACGAAGGGCAAGACGCCATCGGCCACGATCTACACGGTATGGACAATGTTGGAGAATTGGGCCGCCTGAGCGGCCATCAGCAAAAGGGCGGGGGCTCACCCTATAGATGATTCGCACATGACCTTCTTCGATCTTCACCACTTTTACAAGGCT
>Ga0180437_10009513_pt1 | contig 12028 bp, 13 predicted proteins | sample SS_ome_4_FD_132410 | JGI IMG/M metagenome (GOLD analysis project Ga0180437, IMG submission 132410) | Hypersaline lake sediment archaeal communities from the Salton Sea, California, USA - SS_3_D_1 metaG | ecosystem: Environmental > Aquatic > Non-marine Saline and Alkaline > Hypersaline >... | reverse complement strand
GTTGATATATCAGATGACCCATATGCAAGGCTTATATACTCCGTCACAGACCAAGAGGGCAAAAGAACAGATTATGACTATCAAGTATCGCTTGTAACAACTCCCTGTAACTTCGGGGGCGAGCGGTACTGGTTTGCTTGTCCGTCATGCGGTCAGCGTGTGGCGGTTTTATATCGTGCGCCGGGCGATGTGTATTTCCGGTGTCGGTATTGCAACAACCTGTCATATCGCAGCAGGAATCGCGGTGCTTCGGAGTCATTCGGACATACTTCAAGACAAATAGAAAAGCTCCGAAGTGAAATCAAGCGCTGGACGTGGAGAGGCAGGCCCACAAGGAAGGTAAAAAGACTACTACGTGCCCTTGAAAGAAAAGAACAGATGCTGGGACAGCAGGCTATGAGACGGTTTGAAAGATTCAAGGCTTTGTTACTTAGAAAATGCTAAAAAGCTCAATAGAGGGGGTGGGGGAGGTAGAAGCACCCCCCGTCAACGAAAAGTAGTACCTACTACACCGGAATGTAAGCCGATTTTGAGATTGTGCCCCCGAACCCCAAAAATAGGGGGGGGGGTAAGATTCCTCTAAAGGGCATTACCTTGCTAATGACCAACGGATTGTATTACTATTTCTTGCGAAAAAATTTGAAAAAGTTTAATCTTTGGCCAAAAATGCAGGGTTTTTTGGGGCTTGCCAAGCAAAAGTCATTGCTCATAGAGATATTTCAGAGACACAGCAACGAAAGTAAAATTTTATGAGTCAGGACAGCCGACCCCCGGAGTTCCTCTTGTTCCGGTGGTAAAAATTGCAAACGATTATTCGTGCCTTAAAGCGACTATCGGATCAACTTTAGCTGCGCTGGCGGCTGGATACAGGCCGAAAACAATACCGACACCAACACTGATAAAGAATGGAAGCAGTATGCTTTCCGCTGTTATAACGGTCGGCATCTTGGCAAAATAAGTAATGATACACGGAATGGTAATCCCCAAAGCAAGGCCGACTATGCCGCCAAGAGTCGAAAGTACAACGGTTTCAATTAGAAACTGAATTATAATCTGTTTTCTTTTTGCACCTATGGCTCTTCGAATACCTATTTCACGTGTGCGTTCTGTTACTGAAGCCAGCATAATGTTCATAATACCTATCCCTCCTACCAAAAGGCTTATGCCTGCAATGGAGCCAAGCACTATATTGAAAGTTCGCTTGGTAGCTTCTGCTTGTTTTAATAAAGCGAGCGGGACACTAACCTCGTAATCTTTTTTATCGTGAAACCTTTCTAGCATCCGTTCAATACCTACGGCGGCTGACTCGACATTTTCTGTTTTATCGACTTGCACAATGATCTGGTGCAATTCCACTAATTCTCTTGTTCTGCTGCCCGCGGTTCTCTTTGAAAATATATCTCCATAGTATTGACGTACCGTGCTTAGTGGAATATATGCATCAATTTGCTGGTCTGGTATCTGGATGTTTCCAGCTTGGCCGGATTCACTTTTAATTATTCCAATAACTTCAAAATAATCTCCGCCAATTTTAATTGTTTGGCCAATCGTGTTTTTGGTAGCCAGCAGTTTTCTCGCTCCGTATTCGGTAAGCACGGTTACTGCAGAAGAGTCCAAATCTTCCTTTTTATTGTAAACTCTTCCTGCAAGAATTTGCCTTGGCACTAACTCAAACCATTCCTGAGTAGTACCTACTATTCGCAGTTCTAACGAGTTTGAACCAAGACGTGATTGTTTACGTATCAGCTTGGCTGGTGCCACTTTTCGAATATCCTTGAAACCTTCGTTTATTCTCTCGTGATCAAGATATGTCAATCCATAGATGCTCATATGAGAGTGTTCTGTGCTGCTGGATTCTTCTTCGATAGACTTAATAGAACTGACAATTATATTATTACTGCCGAGTTTCTGGATTTGACTAAGTGCTTCTTTACTGGCACCTTCTCCAACGGCTAACATAGCCACAACGCTTCCTACTCCGAAAACGACCCCAAGCATCGTTAAAGACGAACGTAGCTTATGCAGAAGAAGATTCTCAATACCAAGCCATATATTTCTGATAAACCTTGATTGTTTCATTATCAGCTCTCTTCTATGCTATCAATAAAACCATCTTTCATATGCAGCCGATTTTTGGCATAAGCCGCAATATTAGGCTCGTGGGTCACCATAATAATAGTTTTACCTTCGGTGTTTAATTCGGCAAGTAAATCCATGATTTGTTCACCCGTGGAGCTGTCCAGATTGCCAGTAGGCTCATCAGCCAGGATAATATGAGAATCTCCAGCCAGGGCACGTGCGATAGCAACCCGCTGCATCTGGCCTCCGGACAATTCCGAAGGGCGATGGTTGAGCCGGTCTCCAAGTCCTACCTTTATAGCCACTTCTCTTGCTTGCTTACTACTCTGGTCAGCATCTAATCCAAGATAATACAACGGTAATTCGATATTCCTTTGGACCGTTAACTGAGGAATCAGATTAAAGCTTTGAAAAACAAATCCAACGTATCTTAGACGAATATCACTCAATGAATCATCGCTTAAAACGCTTACATCCTGGTCTTCCAGAAAATATTGTCCCGAGGTAGGAGGGTCGAGACAACCGAGTATGTTCATCATCGTACTTTTGCCGGAACCGCTGGGGCCCATGATAGCCCAGAAGCTACCCTTTTCAAAAGAAACACTTACACCATTCAGTGCTTTAACCTGCTGGGTGCCCATCTCATATATTTTGTGAATATTATCAAATCTTACAAGGCTCATGTTATCACTCTGGTTTATCTTCGCCGCTCTTTACGGATTTTTTCTCTTTCTTCCGGAGACATTTACTGGAATCGTTTTCTCATCTCTCCCCGTTTCTCCGGATCGAGGTTTTCAAACCTTCGTCTTCGTTCTTTAGCACCTGAAGTATCATTTTCTGGGCTATCGGTTTTGTTATCTTTTGGGCTTGTTTTTATGTTGTTAAGACGTTCTGATATTTTCTGTTGCAGTTGGTCAGTAGAAGACTGTCCTTGCAGATTATTATGATTTTCAGAACTTACCGCAGTTGATTTCAACGGGGGATTGAGTAAAACGACATCCCCCTCATCCAAGCCATCAAGAATATGAATCATTTTGTTATTGTCGAGCCCTGTTTTGACCTTTCTGGGTTCGGATGAATCGCCAGCCTGTACATAAACGATAGGCTCTATTCCAACGCGTATAACTGCCTGAAGAGGAACATAAATAGCGTTTTTGTATTGTTGAACAATAATCTCAGCCTGACAACTCATTCCGGTTCTGAGAATTTCATTATTTCCATCAATATATACTTCTGAATTATAAACTTTAAGATCCGGGTTCATCCACATGCTTTGTGCGTCAGGCAATGGAGCAATCTGTTCTACCGTACCATAGAAGGTATTCCCCGCCAAAGCGTCCACAGTAATAATTGTCGGCAGCCCGATTTGTGTCTTTTCCAGATTGGATTCATGAATTGTAATCTCTGCTTTGGATAGATTGCCAATAGGAAGATATATAAGCTCTTGACGCTCTTGTACTTCCTGCCCTTCCTCTAAGGGTTCGACTCTGCTGCGGAATCCTCCTCGCCTTGCACTGGTAGCATAGATCACCAGTCCGTCAGCGGGAGCGTAAATCTTAGTCTTTTTGACCTGGTCTTCAAGTTTTTGCAGTTTATCTTTCTGGCGATTATATTCAGCCTCTTTCGCTTTAAGCTCAGCCTGGGTCTGTATTACGTCGGCCCTGGCCTTACGCTCGGTACGTTCTAATGCCATCTCGGCCTGTGAAACATCGCTTTTTAACTGGGCTATATCTCGCTTATAAGTGTAGTCGGTTAGAAGTTCTTTGCTTTTTTGGGCCAACTGAACATCCAAAGCCTTTTTCTTTTCTGCCAGTTCATCTTTCTGAAGTTCCGTTTGAGAAATGTATTTTTCCTCATAAAGTGTTGTGGACCATCGGAGTGTTTCCTTGGCCTGTACGAGCTCTTCCTGGGCAAGAGTAATGTCCGCTTCTGCCTTATCGAGTTGGTATGGGTATTCGCCCTGGATATATTTTTCCAGATCCTGTTTTGCAAATTCAAGATTTAGATTCGCCAGGTCAACATCACTTTTTGCCTGATTTTCGACAACTGCCAAATTCTCCTTTGCACCGATATACGATGCCTCAGTATTTTGCACTCTGATTTCCTGGTCGATTTTCTGGTCTTCTAACGAGCTTGCATCTAATTCAACGAGCAAGTTACCTTTTTTAACATGTGTTCCCTCTGGAATCAGAGATATGATGGATGTTCTGCCTTCGACTTCATTTTTAATTATTATCTGGTCTCTGGCTTTGATAGTTCCGGATTCGACAAAACTTATGACCAAAGGACCACGTTTTACCTGATACGTTGGGCCATTCGATTTGCCGCTTTTATCCTTAAAAATTTGTCCTGAAACAAAGAGAATTACCAGAATGATAATTGCACAAGTAATCACTATGTATATTTTATTTTTTGACATCTTAATTTTCTCCGGGAGAATATTCTTGCCATAATCCTTTTTCATTAATTCGTAAAACACCCATATCACGCTGTAGTTCCAACTCAGCGACCCTGTAATTTATCATCGCGGCGGTCAATGCATTTTGAGCCGACAGAAGAGCTTCCTGTGATTCAAGTAGGTCGCGAATTTGGGCTCTTCCGGCCTCCAGAAACAAATTTGTACTTCTTACACGTTTATGTGCAAGCTTTACACTCCTTGCCTGAATTAGCAGGCTTTCCCGCGATTCAAGCAAGTCTCGCAGCTTATTTCGGATGCTTATTTTGATCTCATCCTCAAGTATTTGCACATCACGCACAGCCTGCTCCAATGTAATAAATCCATTCCTGTACGCGTTACGTTCAGCAGTTCTTTCAAAGGGCAAATCCAAAGTAATTAATGCCGAATATTCACCTGTATCTGTTCTAAGTTTTGCATCATCTGAGGTGGCGGTGTCGATTGACCTGCTGCCGCCAAGTTCTGCGCTTCCAAGCAAAGTTAATTCCGCACCTAACGCATCAGCTAAAACAACGATAGCTCTTTGTGCATCATAGACCTTGCCTTGGGCAACCATCAAATCAAAACGCTTTTCAAATGCTAATCCTAATGCTGCTGTTTCGTCTATCTCAAGTGGGCCGATGTTTTCCGTGTCGGGTGGTTCTAAAATCACCGGGGCATTAGCAGGCACAGCTTTAGCATTTGTTTCTGGTTCCTGTGTGTTTGCGGTGTTTTCGGTGCATCTATCCGAATATACCGCTAACTGCTGTAATTCAGAGCGATCAAGTTCAATTCCGGCATCCGGCGGCAGGCCCAATAAATTCTTGAAGGAATCCAGCCTGCGCTTGTATGTTTCTACTGAATTTATCCATCTGTTTCTTGCCCTTAGTTCATCCTGTACAGCCTGGTCAACCTGTACCTCAGTCAATCGACCGGCATCTGCTTGTCTTCGTGCCCGCCTTGCTGAACGAATCAATCCACGATAATTTTCTTCGTTATTTTTTACTACATCTAACTGCCTTAAAACACTTAGGTATTCAGCAGCAATACTCACCGCAAAGGTTCGCCTGAACCTTTCAAATTGGTAAATAGCATAAACAACATTACGTTCTGCCTGAGTCAACGGTTCAGTAACGATATGCCTACCGCTGCCGCGTAATAATGGAACCGAGACAGTTGCATCTGCTGAAATACCAAAGGCCGAGGCCTGGTTAAGGGTAAGTAAATTAGCTAAGCTCACCGCCAATTCCGTAGTCAGTTCTACGCCGGATTCAAGCTTTCTCGAAACACCTGTTGTTCCGCCGTATTCAACACCACTTACGGTCCTTCCGCCGCTCATATCAGTTTCGATGAGACTATCAACCTCAGCTACAAAGATATTACGAAAATCATTACGTTCGAGGTCAAGATCCAAGGCTTCTTTGAAAATATCTTCTTTGCGAGTCTGGTATTCAAAACTATTATGAGCACCTATTTCTAATGCCTGCATAAGTGATAATTGCCGCGGTTTATTTGGCTCTTCCAACAGCACAATCGGATCAAGAGAAGACTCTGTCTTGGGGTAATCGTCTTCGGGCCAATGCTCGATAGGCTCTAACCGATCAGTTCCCAAAGAAGATGGACCGGCATAAGATAAGTTTTGTTCTGTTAAAAGGCGACGGCGAAGAATGTCGCTTGATCGTTCAATGCTGAATTGTTCTGTTCGACCAATGGCTTGCATTTTTTTCTGAATTATCTCACTAGCGACCTTATCAGCTTCAAGGCGGTATTCAGTGGGAGACTGACATCCAATCTGGAAAAATAACATTGAACATAAAACCACAACCAACGCACCGAATTTGCTTTGCAGAATTTTTGCCACAAGTGGTTTAAGAACAAACTTGTTTAGCCTTGTTTTCATAAAGAAAATTCTGTCAATAATTAGATACCATCTTTGCTACGACCATCTCTCGTGTTGAGACGTTATCATTCAATGTACATACTCCGTTCAAAAACATGTCTACCAGTAATTTGCAGTTTTTCATATTCTCCGGTATGTCCTGGAGATCCCTTGCTCGTGTTCTCAATAGTCCAAGAAGATAGGTTGCCATAACTTCGGCCGAAATATCAGTTCGAACCATCCCCTCTGCAATGCCATCACAAAATATATCCGCGAGAACTTTGACAAGCATTTTACGTTTGTCCAGCCAACGCCGTCGTATTTTACCTTTTCGCCAATATGCAAGGTTCGCCTCGGTTTGCATCATTTGTAGCAATTGTTTTCTAGCGGCAAAAAACCTGGTGATTTGTTTACATGCGTTCAAAAGTTCCTCAGTAAACGAGGTATCGCATGGAGCCGTTCGCTTCAACAATTCGCACAGTTCCTCAAAACCGGAAGTAGCCACCTGAAAAAACAAATCATCCTTATCCGCAAAATAGCGGTAAATAGTGCCCTTGCCAACTCCAGCTGCCTCAGCAATCTCATCCAGTGTGATTTCGTGGAATCTTCGATTGGTAGCTAATTTTTCAACCACCCTCATAATCTGTTTTTGTTTACCGTTATGAACCATATTTCTATTCCTGATTCTATGGAAATAGTTGCTTTCTGGGATACAGTTAGACCCTCCTTGGACAGAACTGACCAGTCAGTACTATATTCGGACGGATTAAAGGCGAAGTTTATTGCAAATTTCTTGAAAATGTGGCAAAAAAAGAATTTACAGAAAAAATGTTGCTTAATTTTCTGTAGCACATGTGCTTACTGATAGGTTTTTTTTATCCGATACAGCCCCCTCCCATTGGTGAAGGTCGCAATTTGGCCTACCTGGTACAATAAATGCGATTTTGTGTCAAATTCCATTTTTTATTTGACTAATCCCCACAGTTTGACGAAAATAATTATGAACATATGTTCATAATAGGAGTATAGGCAGTATGCCAAGACCATGTAAAAATCGGTTTATTTCGGGTTGGCCCGTTTCGGTTGTATATAAGCCGGCTGGGATTCCTGCAAGAACTTTAGAGTGGCTTAGTCTCGGGCTGGACGAGTTTGAAACTATACGTCTGCTTGATTATCAGAGACTTGGCCAGGAAAAGGTTGCTGAGTTAATGGGCATATCCCGGCCAACGGTAACTCGCATCTACGCCAGTGCTCGCAAAAAAATTGCCGAGGCTCTAACCAAAGGCAAAGCAATATGTATCGAGGGTGGGCCTGTCGAAGGTACAGGATTTGGTCAGATACCACGAGGTGGCCCAATGGGACGAGGAGTCGGACGGCGGTGGCGTGGTGGCCGAGGTCAGTAAAATATTTGGAAAAGAGAAAGGATAAGCTAAATGAAAATCGCAATAACAGCACAAGGGCAGGATTTGTCAAGCCAGCTTGATCAAAGATTTGGGCGAGCAAAATTTTTGCTCGTAGTTGATACAGAAACCGGCGATTTCGAGGTCCATAATAACGAGTTGAATTTAAACGCTGTTCAGGGAGCCGGCATTCAGACTGCTCAAAACGTAGCTGAACTCGGGGCAGAAGCAGTAATAACGGGCAATCTGGGCCCTAATGCTTTCAAAACTCTCAGTGCCGCTAAGGTTAAAGCTTTTATTTCTAAAGCACCAACGGCACAGGAGGCCTTGGATTTATTTAAAGAAGGAAAATCGCAGCAAGTATCAGAGCCCAGCGTCGAAGGACATTGGGCATAGAAACAAAGGAGAAAACATAATAAATGAAGACCTATTTTGATTGTATACCATGTTTCATTCGTCAGGGACTTGATGCGGTCAGATTAGTAACTGATGACCAAAAAATACAAGAGCAGGTTTTGCGAGAAGTGCTTATACTTGCCGGCAAGATAGACTTAAATACAACCCCGCCTGCTATGGCACAAAAAATCCACAGAATCATCAAACAACTCGTTGGAACAGATGACCCATATAAGCAGGCAAAGGAACTTTTCAATGAATTTTCCCTAAAGCTTTTCCCGAAATATCAAAACATGGTTGAATCTTCTGAAAACCCATTTGAAACAGCGGTCCGTTTGGCTATTGCAGGTAATATTATTGACCTTGGCGTCAAATGTTCACTTCACCTCTCAGAGGCTGAAAAGATAATTGAGCAGGCGCTAACAGAGCCTTTTGATTCGGCGGATTTGGATGATTTGCAACGAGCGACGGATAAGGCCGAGGGCATATTATATCTGGCAGATAATGCCGGAGAAATTGTATTCGACAGATTTCTTATAGAGCAAATTGGCCCGGATAAAATAACGCTTGTTGTAAAAGGCTCACCTATTATCAATGACGCAACCATCGACGATGCAAAAGCAGCAGGTTTGACCGATTTGTTAAAGACAGTAGATAATGGTGACGATGCACCGGGAACAATTCTCGAATCCTGCTCTGAAGAATTCAGGCAGCGATTTAGCCAGGCTGATCTGATTATTGCAAAGGGACAAGGTAATTTTGAAACCTTAAGTGATGTTAACAAAAATATATTTTTTATCCTGAGGGCTAAATGTCCTGTGATTGCCAAACATCTTAATTGTCCAATAGGAACATTAGTTCTACGTAAAAATGAAATTATAAAACAAACACAGTTAATCGAAAAGAGGTGATAAGCAATGCCAAGAGGTAATGGTACAGGCCGGGGAATGGGCCAAAGCCGGGGTAGAGGAAAAATGCGTGGTCTATTTGCAGCAGGGCCGGGCGGAAATTGCCTATGCCCGAGCTGCGGAGCAACGGCTGCTCATGTTGTTGGACAACCTTGTAATGCAAAGAGTTGCCCTGAATGCGGTACGAAAATGACTCGTGCTACGTAGCGAGTACTTCGCAGAGTAGTACGAAAGGTTGATTTTTAACAGGAAGGAGATTTACTATGCCAGGTGGAGATAGAACAGGTCCGGCAGGTATTGGACCAATGACAGGTAGAGGTGCGGGTTTTTGTGCTGGTTTCGGTGTGCCGGGCTATGCCAATTCTGCCGGTGGTAGCGGATTTGGTATGGGCTGGGGCAGAGGCGGCCGATTGGGGCGGGGCCGCGGTTTTGGTCGAGGCTTTGGTTGGGCTGGAACTGGTTATGGAATGCCGGCCTACGGTGGTGTACCTTATGGACCGGATATGCCAACAGTAACATCTCAACAGGAGCTTGCAGGGCTTAAGGAACAGTCTCAGTTTCTGCAGAAAACACTTACTGAAATTACTAACCGCATTGAAGAGTTGGAAAAAGCCGAGCAGGGAAAATAAAAGACACCCGGGTAAAACCTGCTGTATTGTAGGGGTCGGCTAAGGCTCATGGAGGTGCTGACAATGGAAGTTTTAGTAAAGCACGAAAGTGGATTCCGTTTTTCGGCTGCGTGCAAAGGTTATACTGTTACAACCGGGCGTGGTGAAGATGGCAATGACCAGAGGGACGGGATGTGGCCGGCCCAGCTTTTCGAAGCATCGATGGGAATGTGTATCGGCGGTTATGTTGCAAAGTTCTGCAAGCAACAGGGCATTGTTTACGAGGGTATGAGGATTGAGCTTAGCCGTCGTATAGAGACTAACCCTTCTCGGACTACAAGAATCAATGCCAAAATTTGTCTTGGCGGCAAACTGTCCCGAAAACAGAAGCAAGCTATTCTGGAAGCGGCTGACCAGTGCCACATAACTAATAGTATCAGGAAAGGAGTCAAGATTGTTTGTTACCTGGCCGAGCCTGAAACGCAAAATCTGTAAAGATGATTTAAGCGGGAAAAACGATGCCAATATTTGAATACAAGTGTAATAAATGCGGGCATAAAACCGAATTTCTGGAAAAGAGCAGTGCTAAGAACAAGCACGTCTGCGAAAAATGCGGTAATTCGGATGTGCAGAAACTATTTTCAGGGTTTTCTGTTGGGCAAAGCAGTCAGGAAAATAGTTCCTGTCCAACCGGTACTTGTCCTCTGTCTTAGAAAAGATATTTTATGAAAATTGCTATAGCAAGTGGCAAAGGCGGTACCGGAAAAACAACGATAGCGACAAACCTTGCTTATACCATTGCTCAAATGGGCAAGCAAGTCCAGTATCTTGACTGCGATGTCGAAGAGCCGAACGGCCACATTTTCCTAAAGCCTGATATGGACCAAACACAAACTGTTACAATTGGTGTACCGCAAGTTGATGATGACTTATGTAACGGATGCGGCAAATGCGGTCAGCTTTGTCAATACAGTGCCATTATCTGCCTTAAAGGTAAGCCGCTTGTATTTGACCAGTTATGCCATTCGTGCGGCGGATGTATGCTGGTTTGTCCCACAGGGGCCATTAGGGAAAGACCAAAAGAAATCGGTTTTGCTGATTTTGGCTCGGCAAATGGTGTAAAGTTTGGTCAGGGTCGTTTGAAAATCGGCGATATACATACGCCAAGCTTGATAAAACAAGTTAAAGACAATTCACTTGATGAAGGGGTTGTTATTATTGATGTTCCTCCGGGGACATCATGCCCTGTCATAGAAGCAATAAAAGGAAGTGATTTCGTTTTGCTTGTAACCGAGCCTACACCATTCGGCTTAAACGACCTGAAATTAGCTGTTGAAATGGTAAGACAGTTGAAGCTGCCATTTGCTGTGGTGATAAACCGCAGTGAACCTGATGAGCAAATGACGAATCAATATTGTCAGGATGAAAACATAGATATTATTTTCGAAGTGCCAGACGACCGCCGAATCGCTGAGGCTTATTCAGTTGGCAGGATGATAGTTGATGTTTTACCCGACCACAAAGATGGTTTTGTCGGTTTGTATGAAAGTGTTTCACAAAAGCTTAAAGGGCTGAAAAATGAAAAGAGATGACACCGAATTTATGGAAAGGATAACCATTGACCTGAAAACCAGGCGTATGGCATGTAAAGTTCTCGGTGTAGATGAAATGGCAAGCAAAGAAGAGCTGAAAAAGGCTTACCGAAGAGTTGCTATGGAATTTCATCCTGATAAAAACCCTGATGATACCTACGCAAACAAAAAATTTACACTGGTCAAATGTGCGTATGAGCTTTTAGCAGAGAATAAGCCCTGCCCTGAACTACTGAAAGAAATTAACTCCTGGCCAGGTGTTCCAGAGCACAATAAATATAACCTTGAAAATCGGTGGGGACATTTTTTGTGGTGGCGCGAAAAGTTTTTCGGGCAAATATAGGATTCGCAGATATGGAAAAGTATTTACAATCATGTAAATCGGATTTTTGGAAGAATGTCTTTGAAGCGGAGTTGGGCTATATTCTGCACGAGTTAAAAGGAATCAAAAACGTTCTAAGTGTCGGCTGCGGCCCGGCAATTATAGAGACAGGTTTAGCTGAGCATGGGTTTAACGTTACCGGCCTGGATATTTCCAAAGAGGCTTTAGAAGAGGCACCGGACAATATAAGAAAAACAACAGGCTCAGCGGAAAAGATGGACTTTATGGATTGCAGCTTTGATGCGGTTATTTATGTGGCATCTCTTCAGTTTATTAAAAGATATGAACAAGCCATCAAAGAAACTGACCGTGTTCTTAAGTCAGGTGGCAGACTGCTGGTTATGCTTCTT
>Ga0180437_10009511_pt1 | contig 12032 bp, 15 predicted proteins | sample SS_ome_4_FD_132410 | JGI IMG/M metagenome (GOLD analysis project Ga0180437, IMG submission 132410) | Hypersaline lake sediment archaeal communities from the Salton Sea, California, USA - SS_3_D_1 metaG | ecosystem: Environmental > Aquatic > Non-marine Saline and Alkaline > Hypersaline >... | reverse complement strand
TCAGTTTGAACACATTATTGATGCTGTAAGTATGTCCTTGTGGTACATGAAGATGAATTATTTAGAGGAGTGAGTAATGGAAAAACTTATAGATTTTTTTAATGGATTCAATATTCAAACAATATTGGCAATGACCGCTGTTCTTTGGTATTTTACAAGGGACATTAGAAATGAAATAAAAAAGGAAATAGATGCCATAAGGCAAGAAAATACCGTCCAAGCGAACAGGTCTGACCGTTTATATGAAATGTTTATAGATTTGTTAAAGGATAAAAAATAGGAGGAAAAGATAATGCACCCAGTACATGAAATAATAGTATTAGTATGTTTTTTAATAGTGATCTTTGATTACTTTAAGGAAGTTAGTAAAAACTTATTCTACTTTGCTTGTTGGGTTTGCATCACGGCTGCAATGTTTGATCCTTCAACGGGTGGATTTACAAGTCCAGCAAATCTATTCATTGCCTTCCTGATTTTCATGGCTTTCAACCAGAGAAGAAAAAGAGAAATTAAATCTCAGGCTGAGCCACCACGTTGTACACGATGTGCCAGTCAATTGTCTTCCCAGTCTCACCAACACACCGTAGACTAACGAATTCATTTCCTACACCTGTAACAGGAACAAGTTGAAAGTATGGGTTTCCTGATGAGTTATCATTTACAGAAACGAAGGGAAATCCAACTGTTTGAACTGATCCTCCAGTGGGTCTATGGAAAGTACCCTCAAAATTGCCTCCAATGGCTTCTGTTGCGTCATCTCGTAGGGCAACGTATCTTCCGCTTATTGTGACCGATTGGCTCTCTGCAACGCTTATACTTGTTGCTTGGGTAGGGCTTGCGTTTGTTGTTTGAGCGGTTACTTCTGCTAAAATTTCTGTCGAAAGTTTTGCTGGAGTAATTGCCCCATCTTGGATACCTGCCGTTCCAATTTGAACCCCTTTATTTGGAGCACCGCTATGGTCGTGGCTGTCTATGTTGTCTAGTCCTGCTGAAAATGCAGGATCGTAAACCGTCTCTCCTGGAGCTGGCTTGTAGACAGACATATTTGGAGTTCTTGTACCCATGATTTTATTCCCTGATTAATGTTTCTAAGTTCTTCCCTCTATTTATATAAGCTTGCAGTTGAGCTTTGTCTTCAATATCTAAATCTGAATCTGTCTCTATCTCGAATACTGCCGCTTTCCTTTCTTGGGGGTCTTTAATAACGCCTTTTTCATATGAAGGGTAAGAGGAAGCAATTTGTTCTACAATCAACCTCATCCCTCCGCCCTGCATTGTTCTACGTGAAAAACTACCCAAAGCAGTAGGGCTAGTTAAGCCTCTTAAGGTTCCTTCCAAGCCAACACGTAACCCTTTCCCTGCCGCAACTGCGGCTCCTACCTTGGGTAAACCAAATAGCTTTCCTAAAGCACCAATATTGAAAGCTTCCGTTCCTGCTTTTCCTGCTCCCAATCTAGTATCCTCAAATCTTTGTGCCATTCTTCCTACTTGAGGACGTTGAGGTGGCGTATAAGGCTCTACAGGAACGTTTGTGGGTCTTCTGGTTACATATGGGTTCTGAACTCCTGTTGCATTGCTGATACGGCTTGCAACCTTTCTTTGAGTTTCATCTACCAAAATAGAAGCCTCAGTTGCATTCTTCCTCATTACATTTTCGATTCTCTGCTGAATTTCTGAAGGAAGTTGTTGCATTCTGGTTTCAGCTTCATAAACACTTGCTGGAAGATTTCTTCTGATGGCTCCTTGAAATCCTTGGCTTTGCCCTCCATAAAGCTGTTGGACTTTGTAAGATGGAAGATTCGCCATGCCTTGATAAATCGGATCATTTGCTAATAGATTTGAAATAACATCGGCATTTCCTTGTTGTAAGGAAGCAACAAATTCTTCGGGACTCATTTGACTTAAGCTATCAGCCAAATCAGCCTTCAAAGATTCTTTCATCTTTTGGACTGCACCTTTGCCAAACTCTATTTCTATCTCTTTAACAACGTTCTTTGGAAGACGATCAAAAGCCTGATCTATTACTTTTACGGATTCTCTTTCAACTTTAGGAAATACTTTTCCCATCAATTTATTTTGAGCGGCTCCTATTGGTAATCTTTCAACTAGATGTTCTTTAAACGCTTGAAAGACTGGCTGAGAAGCCTCGCCTGATGAAGCGGCTTTAACCTCTAAAGCTTCATAGAGTCTCTGAAGATCATTGGCTTGTAATGTAGAAGGGAGATTACTTTCTAATGTCCGCAAAAAACTTTCAAGCTCTGCCGCTTCTTTAGTTCCAGCCATTGCCGAAACACCAATCTCACGGGCTAGGAAGTTTTCAATTTCTAGTGCTTCTTTTGAAATACCAAACTTTCCAATATCCTTTTGTGCGGCTCCAATCTTTTCTTTTACTGTCGATCTAAAGTTTTGAATCCTTTGTTGGTAAGCTCTTTCTGCCTGTTTTTCTAATTCTGGAAATTCTCTTAATGCACGTCTTTCTCCTGCGACTCTCTCAAGAGCAGTTCCTGCTTTTCCTAAACCATACCCAAGAGCGGCTCCGCCCGCTGTACTTTTAGCAAATTGTCCTGGGTCTTCAAAAAGCGATCTATCACTTGAGCCTGCACCAAATAAAGTCCCTACTGCTGTTGGACTTCTTCCAAGTCTTCCTAATGGCATTGCCAAGTCCATTCCAATAGCTCCAACCTTTCCAGCCATTGCGGCTCTTGGGCTGTCTTGATCTATAACTTTTCTGGCATCTCTTCTTCCCATCCTCTGAGCAATGTAGTTTTCCCCTAGTCTGTCAAAGAATCCTTTTTCCTCTTGACCTTCTCTAGTTGAGATTGCTCCAAAACCTGCGGCTAAAGGATCAGTAATATAGTCAGTAGCTAATCTCGTAAAAACATTATCCGATAGATTTTTAAGAAATGTATTTACGCCTTTAGAACCTGTAGCTTTTCCAATACCTTCGTGAAATTGAAGCTCTGACTCTTTAACTCCTTCCCTTACTTCTCTTTGAGCAGGAGAAGAAAAAAGACTAAAAGCCGCTTCCTCACTAAGAGGAACTATCTTACCGCTTTTATACTGAATCGTCTTGGTATCAGGGTCGATCAGTTCAATTTCATCTTGTACTACAGCCATTATTTTTTCACTTTTGATCTATATTTTTCAGGGTTTTCTTCGATATCCTGCATATCTATTGAAGCAGATCGAAGTATGTCACCACCTTTAACAGGAAGTATTTTCTCTAAAGGTTCTCTCAAGAATCCTTCTGCTGATAAACTTTCAACAGCTCTTTGATTAAGTACATTCTTAAAGTTTTGAGCCTGCTGAACCATTGTATTGTAATCTGATTTCAACCAGCTACTTACTGCTGAAGCATCAGGAAATACATCATTCCAGTGTTTATGCATATTGCTAGTTAATCTGTTTCCTCCAAGATATTCCTTATTGTAAACGTCTTGAAGAGCAGTGATTTTTTGTCTTAATACAGGAAGTGCCTGAACAGTTCTTACCTGTCCGTCTTCTCCAACCACTTCAATTGTCATCGCTTTAGCTGTCCCTGGTATCAAAGATTTCCAAGAGCTTTCGTCGGTGTACATAGCAGGCTGGAATTTCTGAATAAAAGTATTGTAAAGACCTGGTTGTTGTTCTTTAATCACACTCATAATGTCTATGACATCATCAATGGTTCTGTTGGCATCCTTCATCTTACCAAGAGCAACTTTTCCTTCTTTGACTGCTGTCTTGAAGTTTTTGACATCATCATCATCTCGAATCTGATTTGTGTCATACCATAGAACACCTGACTCATCTCCACCGCTTAATCCAATAGTATCTCCTATCACCATCGCATCTTTTCCGATTGTGATCTGAGGTTCTCCATTGGCTCCCTCTGTCATATTGATTACATCGTAATTCTTAAGAAGCTTTCTAACTGCTGGATTTTCTACGTTCTTTAAGTAGTCTTCTTTTAATTTAGCTCTTTTTTCTGTAATTCCCTTTTTCTCTTTCTGAATTTCCCCTATCTTACCAAGAGTTTTCAGACCGCTCTCTTGCTGTTTCATTAGGGCTTCTCCAAATCCTTTTGCAGACCCTCCTAGTGTAGCGAAAAGAGCATCTTTCCCATAAACCATTCCAATAATTACAGGAAGAGCAATAGCAATTCCAAGAGCCACCTTATCAAACGTGGAAAGCTCTCCTCTCTCAATTTTCTCTCTATATTCTTTTTCAAGCTCATTGAGATTAGCCTCCTCTTGAGTGAGGGCTTTTTCCATCAATTGAGCATGCTCCCATGCTTCTTTTGGAATATCACCCCTTTTAAGATTCAGAAGATTTTCAACATTCCTAACAAGATCAGGATTCTGCTGTGCCGCTTCAACAGCTCCAGGCATAGCTCCAAGACCTTCTTCGGGAATATCATCTTGACTTACTTCTTGACCTGTTCCCTGATCTGGCAAAGCCTCAACCGCTGGTGGAAGTGCTGGTTGTTCAGAAATTACTTCTTCTTGAATCATTCCAGGAGATACTTCAGCAACTTCTTCTTCAACATCGGGAAGCTCTGGAAATTCTCTTGATGGAGGAGCAAATTCTTTTTCTGGCTGTGCTTGTGAAGCTTCTAGCATCTGCCTTGTTTCTTCAGGCAAATATTGGGCAAGTTCTGGCTCTTCCTGGATTCTCATTCGGATAAATTCTAATGGGTCTTGAAGTGCTCCACTAGATGTTCTAGGAAGTGTAAAGGCTCCCATTCCTAAAGGAGGCTCAGGATCGGCAACATCATCCAAGGCATCTTCCCTAGACTCCACTCCTGCTAAATCTCCTAAAAGTTCAATACCCTCTGGTATCCCAGGCACATCATCAACACCAACCTCATCTTCAAACATTTCAGGATTTCTTGGAACTTGGGGAAACTGAAATTGATCTGGAATAGCCATTTCTTGAGCTGTTCCAGTCAAATCAACATCCCCTTCCATCTCTTGATCTTGGAGAAGTGTAGCCATATCAGCCAATCCACTAAGATTCTGTAGAACATCAGACTGATTAAAGTTTTGCTCTCCAGTAAACGGTTGTGACTTTATCTTTCTCCTTGCCATTTCTTATACCTTATTAAATTTGTTTCCGTAATACTGCCAATAGACATCCTGCTTATTCTTATCCTGTTTTCCAGTGATATAATCAAAGTACTGCTGTCTTCTTAGGATATCTTCGGCTGTCTTACCTTCTAGTGAAGCCATGTAAGCCGCTAACTTCTTCATTGCCATATCAGCATCCTTCTCTACCAAATCCCTTTGGAATTGGTTTTGAGCAGATAATCCTTTTTGAGCTAAATCAGCTTGTTGGGCATAAGCCGTTCCACCTCTCTGACCCGAACGAGAAATTCCACCAGCCATCTGTCTGGCATAGTTCTGAATCTGACTGTCTATCTGGGCATTCGCACTTTCCTGCATAGCCCTCTTCTGAGCGTCAGACATTCCAGGAATTTCAGTAGTGACATCCTCATAAGCTTCTGTCTTATGCTGTTCTCTCTGTTCTTCCCTTCTTGGCTGATCGGCGATATCCGCTTCACTTACTTTTTCTTGTACAGTTTGAAGCTCCTCTCCAATTTTTTGAGGGTCTTGGGCTGCGGCGGCTTCCTCTTTCAGCTTTTGTTGTTCAGCCTGCTGTGCCGCTTTCTTTTTTCTTTTCTTTTCACGTTTTTTTCTGATTCGCCCAAAAGCCATTTTAATTTCTCCCTGTTGTAAACTGGTTTACATAAAAGAACCTTACAGAGATTACAACTGTAACCGCTCCATTATTAACCAATTCCAAAGCATCTACTGTCCAATCACCATCTGTTATGACTCCGTTTCCTGTCTGTCTAACAATATATCGCTCATTGGGTATCACCCCTAATTGGTTATCAATTACCGCCGTTGCACCTGCCGCAATTTCTACATCATTAACTACGAACGAATTGAAATTATTGTTAAAATTCAACCGCCCATTTATTCCTGTCACAAGATTTTTAAGCCATGCAAACAAATCACTCTGTACATACTTGCTTATTCCCTCTTTAGAAGGTAATCTTGGAGGATTCTCAACAATCATCTCACCACCGTCCTTCTAAAGTCAGGAGCTATTTCTTGCTGAAACCCTTGCAATCGAAAGCTAGTATTTATAGTATTGAGTTGCAAAGCGATCTTTAATGACTTCGCAACAGTACCACCTTTAAGAGGGACAGTGATGAAAGAATCCTGATATCCTGACCATTTAAGCCAGCTCCAGTGATCTGTACTCCATTTCGTGCTATTTATTTTTTGCATAATATCCGCTCTTGTGCTCTCTCTACCTTCTACCCAGTCTTTATAGCTAGTAAAGCATAAAGTTGGAATATTTTGTTGGTATATAGAGGAAATATCATCAAATAAAAGTATAGAACGAACAAATTTCTTTCTAACTCTAGGCTGTCCTGTATCTTCCCAAGAAGATTCCCAGGTAACCCTAGTAGGAGTAACATGATCTACGTTATCTATTAACCTGTACTTTCTGTGTTGCTTATACTTCTTGGAAGTGATCGTTGCATTCTTTCTTTTTCGATCTTGCCAATATAAATTGTCATCAAGAACATACCAGCCACCCCCAGCATCAACTCGTGTCCACTCAAACCAATTCTTCCCTTGATAATCATAGCAAAGTACTCGACTGTTGTTATTTGAGGCTCTAGGGCCACTCTGATCTTCTGCTGGCAAAAAGAGTAAGTATTGATTGTCTTTAGTATAATTTGTGGCTGTTGCCCTCTTTAGAACATATCTTTCATCTTGTTCAAAGTTGTCTTCTCTAAATATTCTATCAACCATGATCGTTAGAGGAATAGGATTGCCAAAAGAGTCCGTTGGATAAAGTTGTGTTTCTGCAATCGCATAAACACCGTTTGTATGAAGGAAGTAAATCAATCCTCCAACAGAAACAATCGTATGATGAGTTACACAACCAATGTTTGATCCTGGAGCAATACTTGTGACTAGGTATTGGTTGTTCAACAAATCACCATTCACGGCATAAATAGATTTATCTTTGAAAATCAAAAGAGTTGACCCTGAAACACCAGCCCCTGTGACATCATCGTCATTAGAAGGAACCACAAAATTATTTGTGGCTTCAGGAACATACTCAGGATTTGGAGCACCTAATTGGGTAATGTCAGAAAACCATACAAAATCATCATTTACTGGATCATCTGTAAAAATAAGCTGTCTTCCAAAGGGTATCACGACTCCTACTCTTGGAGGCGGATCGGGTTCCCTCGCTGGAAAAACATATCTTCTTCCTGCTTCTGCTGTCGCATCTGGTATCGTATCGGCGAAGACTTGAGTAGCTGAATAAGAATCGTTGGCCAAAGTAACCAACAGAAAAGGCTCTGTTCCTCCTGCTGAAGTACGATAAATATTGATCTTCAAATTATTGGAAATTGGAGCATTGTCTGTGACATCTACTGCCGCCCCATCAATTGTTATGGTATTGGCTGTAACTGCCGTAATCGTCCTTGTGGTGTAAGTGCCAGCCGTTACTTGAAAATATGCCTGATCCCCTACTTGAAGACTATGAACCCCTCCCGATCCATCATCGACATTAATTGTGTTAACCCCAACTTGAGTCCCTTGTACAACTGCACCATTTGTATTCCATCCAGAACCCTGTATTAAGTTTGCAACTGTTACGTTGACATCTTGATTCCCTGCCGTTGTTATCTCTGCTGGAACTGACGTTCTTCCTTCTACAAGCCTTCCTGTAGCGTCTATCTGTTCGTAGGTGACATAATAATCGTGTGCTCCATCTGTAACTGTTCCAGCACCTGTATTGAAAGCCACCAATACTGGAGTTGCTCCCCTGGGCATCCCAGCCCTATAAACGGTTTGTCCGTCATATTTCTGCACTTCATCATATCGAGAAGCGATATAAACCGTTTCCTCATATGAAGCAAAAGTTGCTATCCTGAAATCATCATTATTGATCTGAGCCGCAAGACCGCTAAAGGTGGAAGCTACCGTCCTGTTTACAGATTCCCAATAGAACCAATTTAGGGTTACCGATTGCCCATCGGCTATCACTGTTTCTTCTGTTACTTCCAAAAAAGCCCCTGGCTGATTAGTGTCTCCAGTTGTTGAAACTGTCACACCACTAATACCTGAAAGCAATGAAACCAAGTTGCTAATAGTGAATGGAGTCGAAACGTTGAAACCTTTACCCATGCTGGCATCGAATTGTTCCTGTAAAGTTGAACGATAGCTAGCCACAACAGAACCTGTAACTCCGATAAAAGTAACCGTGTACGATCCTGTGGAATAGTCAATTGTATTGGTTCCAACTCCAACATCTCCTATGAATCCACCCTCGGCATCATCTTGAATTGTCAAAGTCCCATCAGTCATGAGAATGCTTCCTGGAGTCAAAGGAAAACCCGCAAGCACACTAGAATAAGTAGAACTTCCTGAACCTACTGCAATCCCTGAAAAAGCTGTCAATTTCTTGAATCTGAAATGAATGCTGTCTGATACTAAGGCAGAATCATCCACTACAAGATAAGGATCAAAATCACATGTTTGATTATCCGATACAGAATCGGGGTCTACAAAAATTTCATAGGATACATAGCTTTCTGGATTGCTGGCAGTATCGTTAAAAGATATTGTCATCGTTCCAGTTTTTTGGACGTAGAGATTTCCATCTCTATTTATGCAGATAGGCTCTACTGTTGCAGTATCTTCATTTTCATAGATTCCTATTCCTAAACCGCCAATATCATCTGTCTGGATTTGATATCCCCTTCTTGGGGAAAGAGTACCATCAGGGAGCCTACTGAGATTAATAGCTTTATCCGCCACGTTTGCAGGTCTGACATACTTAGAGTCTGTGCTAAACCCTCTAAGAACGCTGTATGTCTTTGTTAAAACGTGGTTGTTTGCCATTAATAAATCCCTCTTCTACCAAATGGGAATGATGATCTTCTAAAATTGTTCACCCAGCGAACAGGATAGACAGATTCTCTATATCTTCTATATGCATTAATCAAGTCGTTCATCGCTTCCTTTTCCCTCTCTTTAGCTTCCATCATCTCACCCTGATTTGACTGCAATCTTAGAAGCCTGGCTATGACAAACTCGATCAAGTAATCTTCACATTGAGTGTCTAATTCTGAATGGGTGGAAGCATAATTCCCTGAAACGACATAGATGGCATCTCCAGCCGCTATAGCGGCATCCAGAGCCGCTAATTCTGCTGTAGGGAAGGAATAGTCGGTTTCTGCTGTAATCACCTTTGTAGTGCTGTTATAATTGTTTACAGGGATTTGAGAAACAATTGGTTCACCGTCTCTATCTACCAAACAAATATAGTCGATCTTATCAAGAAGAGAGTTCGCATTAGTCTGCATGTTGGCATTTTTAGAACTTGTAGAGGTAAATGTGAGGGTGATAGTAACTGGTGAATCCGTCTTAGAGGCAAGCTGTCCTCTTCTGACATCGACAGATCGCATACGTTTTTGAAAGTTTACAATCAACCCATTAGTTTTTGAGATATTTGGAGTAGGACTTAAAAGGATTTGACCATCTCTAATGCAATAAATATCAGGAATGTTGATTGGATAACTGAATCTGTCTTGGATCATTCCTTGTTTTAGAGTAGTGAACTCATAAGACTGAGTACCCCATTGATAACGAACATCCATGATTCTAATCGCCATGAAGACATTAATTGGAATATCATAAGCCTGCTGACCACTTACAATATCTGCTGTGTATTCTTCAATGTTTGCAGGGTTGTCAATTTGTGTGATGGCGTGATAGAGCCTATTGAGTCCAAGATTAAAAAGCCTAGCAACTACGTTATCATCCCAGCCCTCTGTTAAGCTGTAATCTTCGCTGTATGCTTGCGCCCTAGCATCGGTAATCATCTCCTCTAGTCGGCGTGTTCCCATTCTTTAATCTCCTGTGGTAGGACTGTCTTTTCAACTCTTTAACTCGTTCAGGGTTTTTCTCCCTGTACTCATTGACAATCTTCTTGTAGCAATTCTTGCACCTTGCATGATACTTGACATTTCCTATCTTTGTTTTTCCATTTGGATAGAAAAAATCTTTCAGGAACCATTTTCGGCACATTCTGCATCTTTTAACTTTTTCCTCTTCCAGCTTTCTTTGTGACAAGAACAACTGCCATTCTTTTTCTTCTATCTTTGTCGAGTTCTGGTTCCTCATCTTCCTCTTCAGATTCATCTACCATTTCATCATAGTAATCATCATCAACTCCTTCAGAATCATACATATCTTCTTCTTCTTCTTCGAAGTCCATATCTTTATCTTCAGAACCATATGACTTACCACGTTTCATCCCCATCTTTTTACTCATGGGTTTCATCTCTTCCATTTCTTCTTGCTCTTCATCTTTGATTTCCATTTCATCATCAAAGAAATGCTTTTTTAAAAGATCAAGCAAGTCATCATGAACCTTTTTTTCCTCTTTGTATTTTGTTGCCATTTCTTACCTCAATGCTTGTACATATTGTGAAGCGATATTTTGCAAGGCACTTGCTCTGCCTTGAGCCATTTCCGCTCCTCTTTTTCTAATTCCTTCTCCAGCTTCAAACTCTCGTCCAAGAGCCGCATTAAGAAGTTCTGCCAAGGTTCTTCTTTTTGTCTCCTTAGCCTGCTTTCTCATTGCTTTAGCTTGTTCTTTAGCACCCAGGTAAGCTCCTAGTCCTTGCGCCCCCTGTCCTGCCGCCATTAGTGCGGCTGTACCTGCTGTCATACTGACTGGTTCTGCCATTACTCTTCTCCTTCTGATAAATCTATTTTAATACCGCTTACATGCTCAATAAAGTCTTCTGCGGCTTCTTCAACCTTATTATCATTTCCCATCTTGAGAACATAGATAGAAAATAATCCAATGCAAACAGCAAAAAATATAGCTAGACAAGTCAGGAATGGCTTTCTAACTTCTTGTGGTATCATTTGTACTTACACGCTACATCTTTTGGTTTCATGGCACTTTGTTGAGCTGATCCATAGCTCTTATTCTCTTTAGGTGTCGTATTGTTCTTCTTAGCGTTTGGAGCAGGGTCGTAATTCTTGCCATAAGCTTTTTCATCATCTGTTGTTAAAGGCTTCTTCTCCTTCATCCAACCTTGGCTCATATTTTCTAGTTCTTTCATTTTTTTACCTCTGGGCTATTTGGTGTAAAATCAAAATTTAATCCTGTCTCATGTTGTACAACATCTTCAACAGCTTCCTCAATGAAATTATCATCTTCTAACCCACACCATCTATTTAATGTAGAACAAGAACATAAAACTAAGCTTAATGCTAAAAATGAAACGATTCTCATACTTCCTCTCTTTTTTGATATTTTTTAACCTCTTGAACAACCTTCTCTCTTTCTGATCTATCTTTTGCAGAATCATATAAAGCCATTTGACCATCAACATGAGACTTGCATTCATTTCTAAATTGATTGATCTCATCCAATTTAGTTTGATCTTTTGATAAAAGTGCTTCAAAAAGTTCTTCTACTGAATAACGATCCAACAATGAATTTGTTCTTTCTAGTCTCTTCCTAAACTCATCACGATCATCAACAGGATTTGTTCTTACCAAAATTTCATCGCTCATTACGCATTCCTCACTCTATAATATCCTGACCACGCAATCTGTCTTTGCCCATTACCAAAGTCTTGCCATTCATAAAAATCATTTGTAGTAGTACCAGCTCTTGCATATCTCACTGTATGAGAACTTGAAATTCCATATGAAGAAGATATTTCAGTAGCTCCAGCATTTCGATAAATTACAGACTGACAAAATATTTGACCCCCAATATTAGGAATTAAATTCTGAACAAGAAATGGAACTTGAGTCAAAGCCTCAACAGCTCCTGCCCCATCTGCTCCACCATCTTCTCTTAAAGATGTATGGCAATAACAAATACCATTTGGAAAAATCTGATATTGTTGTGAATTTATATTAAAGACTGGAGAAGTACCGCCATTGGAAATAGTGTAAGTTCCTGAATCAGCTCCAAACTGACCT
>Ga0180437_10009510_pt1 | contig 12034 bp, 10 predicted proteins | sample SS_ome_4_FD_132410 | JGI IMG/M metagenome (GOLD analysis project Ga0180437, IMG submission 132410) | Hypersaline lake sediment archaeal communities from the Salton Sea, California, USA - SS_3_D_1 metaG | ecosystem: Environmental > Aquatic > Non-marine Saline and Alkaline > Hypersaline >... | reverse complement strand
GGGTGATATTTCCTCAAAGTAGCGTAAAGCCTGGCTTCAACTCGGATCACCCATGACCTCCCTATTCGTGTACTGGAAAGTATTGCCGGTATAGTAGCGACATGTCCCACGGGAAAAGGCCCAGCCGGTCGCCGTCTTTCACCTCGCGGCTCAGAGCCGAGAGGGTACCGTTCAGAAAGATATTGCGACCTAGCTCCTCACGGGGGATGCCAATGTGCCTGACAATGTCCTCGATAGTCTCTCCTCCCTCGACCGGGACGTGAAGGACGGAATCGCTGCTAGGGTCCTGCTTGTCAGCAAAGCGGCGCAGCCTCCCGTAGAGATGGACTTTGATCATATCTTCATTCTCCATTTCTCCGTTTTTCTCTCTCCCCCATTATACCATACCCCAGTTTTTGTTTCAAGGCGTTGACAAGCCAGGTGACATCGAGTATAATCTATAGCGGTTAGAAGCCCTGGCCTGGAATCCCCAGGCCCAAGAACAACTTACAGGAGGAAAAGAAAATGAAAGTGTCCCGTCTGATCTTGTCACTGATCGTCGCCGCCGTGCTCGGCCTGAACCTGGTCGGGTGCGGCCCCCAGCCAGCAGCCCCGGCAGCCACTCCGGTGCCGCCGGCAGAGACGCCCGCTCCCCCTCCCACGTTGGTCATGGTCATCAACATAGACGACGTGGTGACGCTGGACCCCCACCATGCCTACGAAACCACCAACCTGATGATCCACGCTTCAACCTACGACACCCTGGTCGAATTCACGCCCAGCGACCTGACCAAGGTGGCCCCGCGCCTGGCCGATAGTTGGGAGGTCTCGCCCGACGGCCTGACTTACACCTTCCACCTGCATCCCGGCGTCAAGTTTACTTCTGGCAACCCGGTGACTGCCGAGGACGTCCGCTTCTCCTGGATGCGCCTGAAAAACATCAAGGACAATCCGGCTTTCTACGCCGACATCGTCGCCGACGTGCAAGTGGTGGACGATGCCACGGTAAAGGTCACTCTGGCCGAGCCTTCCCCCACCTTCCTGGGCATCTGCGCCGCCCCGGCCATGAGCATCGTGGACAGCAAGGTCGTCAAGGAGCACGGCGGCACCGACGCGGCCGACGCCGACCAGACCGACAAGGCCAAGGACTGGCTGGACCAGAACTCGGCTGGCAGCGGTCCGTTTATCCAGGTCAGTTGGACGCCCAAGGCCGAGATTGTCCTGGAAGCCAATCCCGACTACTGGCGCGGTGCGCCCAAACTGGGCCGGGTCGTCATCAAGCACGTGGCCGACCCCACCACCGCCTTGCAGATGCTCCAGCGCGGCGATGCCGACCTGCACGACAACCTGGACCCCGACCTGGTGGAGCAGGCCAAGGCCGACCCCAATCTGAATGTGGTCATCGGCCAGACCTTGAACCAGAACTACCTGGCCATGACCTCCAGCCCGGAACTCTCAGAGCCGCTGGCCGACAAGCGGGTGCGGCAGGCCATCGCTCTCAGCGTGGACTATGATGGGTTGATCAGTGCCCTGTTGCGAGGCTATGGCAGCCGTGCCCCCAGCATCATCCCTCTGGGTGTCCTGGGAGTGGATCCGGCCATGACCCAGGGCCGTGACTTGGACAAGGCCAAGGCGCTGCTCAAGGAAGCCGGTTACGAGAACGGCTTTACCGTGGACCTCTCTTATGGCTCGACCCCTACTCGCGAGACCATCGCTGCCAAGCTCAAGAGCGATCTGGCCGAGGCAGGCATCACCGTTGACCTCAAGCCCCTGGAGCAGAGCGTTTATCTGAGCGAGATGCGCGCTCAGAAACTGGCCTTCTGCTTCGGCGGCTGGACGCCCGACTATCTGGACCCCACCATGTGGACGGACTATTTCTCTTACGGTGATCGGGGTATCGCCAAGCGGATGCTGTACAACAATCCCGAGGCAGAGAAGTATGCTAAGATCATTGACACCGAGTTTGATCCCGTCAAGCGAGAGCAGGCCATCAAAGACCTGCAAAAGGTGCTGATGGATGACATGGCCTTCACCATGCTCTATCAGAACCAGTTGATCATTGTCATGAACAAAGCGGTGGAGGGCTTTGCCTATCACCCGGTGCAGTTCCTCAACTTCTTTGACTTGAGCAAGTGACCCTAACCTCACCCCCTCCCCCCTCCCCCTCTCCCATCCCAATGGGAGAGGGGGAGGGGGTGGCCGTCAGGCCGGGGGTGGGGGTGAGGGCCAGGAGACTATATGGGCCTTTCCGTTCACATCATCCGTCGTCTGCTGTTGATCATCCCCATGCTGATTGGGATCACTCTCCTCACTTTTACTGTCTCCCACCTGGTGCCCTCCGACCCGCTGGTGGTCATTGTCAGCGAAAAGGCGTTGGACCAGCCCGACATTGTCAATGCCGCCATCCGGAAGTGGGGCCTGGACAGGTCCCTCCCCGAACAATACCTGTATTACCTCTGGAATCTGGCCCACGGCGATCTGGGCGTTTCGTTCAAGACCAAGCGCCCGGTGGCCCAGGACCTGGCGCAATACCTGCCAGCCACGGTGGAACTGGGGCTGGCCTCGTTATTCTTTGCTCTCGCCTTCGGGCTGCCCTTGGGCATCATGGCCGCCATCAAGGCAGGGAGTTGGGTGGATCACTTTGCCCGGTTCATCTCTCTCCTGGGGGCCTCCATGCCACCGTTCTGGTCGGGGCTGATGGCCCTTTTTGTGTTCTATTTCAAGGCACAAATCCTGCCTGGGCCTGGTCGCATTGACACCCGCATGATCACGCCGACCACGATCACCGGCTTGCACCTGGTAGATACCCTGTTGGTCGGCGACATGAACGCCTTCGCCGATGCACTACACCACCTGATCCTGCCCTCGGTCATCCTGGGATGGTTCACCCTGGCGCTGGTCTGCCGGATCACCCGCTCGTCCCTGCTGGAGGTGCTGCGCATGGATTACATCCGCACGGCCCGGGCCAAAGGTTTACACGAGCGGGCAGTGCTCCTGCGGCATGCGCTGCGTAATGCTTTCATCCCCACCCTCACAGTGCTGGGGTTGGCCTTCGCCGGACTCATGACGGGGGCCATTATGACCGAGACCATCTTTGCCTGGCCGGGCATCGGGCGCTATGCTGTAGAGTCGGCAGCGAACTTGGATTATCCGGCTGTCCTGGGCACCACACTGCTCATCGCCGTGATCTATATCTTTATCAATCTGCTGGTGGACGTCTTGTACGGCGTCATTGACCCTCGCATCCGGGAGGCATAGCATAATGGCTCAGGATCTCGGGTCCAGACTGGCCTCCTCCGAATCTCCCTGGGCGCGCGGCCTGCGTATCCTGATCCGTAATCGGATGGCCATGGCTGGCGCAGCCGTCATCCTCATCTGGGCTGTGGCGGCCGTGGCCGCGCCACTGATCGCTCCCTACGACGCCCTGAGCCAAAGCGTCGAGGATCGCTTGAGCCCACCTTCAGCCCAACATCCTTTCGGCACCGATGAACTGGGCCGTGACGTGTTCAGCCGGGTGGTATACGGGGCACGTATCTCGTTGCCGGTGGGATTGGTGGTGATCCTGTTCTCCATGCTGATGGGGGCGTCGGTCGGCGCTCTGGCTGGCTACATCGGGGGCGTCTTCGACTTGCTGGTCATGCGCCTGGCCGACATCACTCTGGCCTTCCCATCCATCGTGTTGGCTTTGGCCATCGCTTCGGCCCTGGGCCCCAGCCTGAAAAACGCCCTGATCGCCATGATCCTGGTGTGGTGGCCAGAGTACGCCCGGTTGATGCGTGGGCAGGTGCTCAGCGTCAAGAACAACGAATACGTGACCGCCGCCCGATCTATTGGTGTGTCGAGCGGCCGTATCCTGGCTCGCCATATCATCCCCAACACCAGCGCGCCGATTGTTGTCAAGGCCTCGCTGGATGCTGGCAGCGCCATCCTGACCATCGCTGCCCTCAGCTTCATCGGCCTGGGGGCGGTGCCGCCTACGCCGGAATGGGGGACCATGATCTCGATGGGCCGTTTCAAGTTCTATCACTGGTGGCTGACCGCTTTCCCCGGCCTGGCCGTCCTCAGCGCCGTGCTGGGTTTCAATTTCCTGGGCGACGGCCTGCGGGATGCCTTCGATCCCCAGTTGCGGGGGACGTAGAGGGGGGCGGGTGGAGAAGTTGGGCGGGCGGTTCGAGGTGGAGAGCGCGCTAGGGCAAGGCACCAAATTGACGGTCACCATCCCGAGTGAGGGAACCCTTGCGAAGGTTCTATTCGCAACCTTCGCAAGGATACTTGTCACCCTGGCATAAATGTGATAAACTGGTCATAGAGGTGAGATACCATGACCACAGTAGATATAGCTGCCTGTAGGGCCTATCTCCAGGCAAGAAAACGCCAACGTGATCAGGAGCGAGAAGCCTTGCGCCAACAGGTCATGCAAACCGTCCGAGCTGCTGTACCCTCGGTGCTGAGCGCCTTCCCTCAGGTGCGCCGAGCCTATGCCTTCGGTTCTGTGGTGCGTCCTGGGGCTACGCTCCGCAGCGATTCGGACGTTGACGTGGCTATTGAGGGGACTTTGAGCGCAGAGGCCTACTTTGCCCTCTGGAGGGAGTTGGAACGGGCCATCCCAGGATGGGCGGTGGAGGTTGTGGAGCTGGGAGGAGACCTACGCTTCGCTGAACGAGTGCGCCAGATGGGAGAGGTAATCTATGAACGCCCAGATTCAGACCCTGAAAGCTGACATCGCTGCTGATCTCCAGGCCATTACCGAGATCTATGCCTCTCTTAACGCTTATCCAGATATACCGACTGGCCAGGAGCAGGTGATCACGGTAGCTTACTATCTGCACAATTTATACTGTGCCTTTGAGAGCATCTTCCAGCGCGTGGCTGAGGCATTTGAGAACCAGATTCCTGACCGGACCACCTGGCACGTGGAATTGCTACACCGAATGACGTTAGACATCGAAGGCATTCGGCCACGCTTGATCAGCCTTGCAGCCTTTGACAGCCTGGATGAACTGCGTCGTTTTCGACACCTTTTCCGTAGCGCCTATCGCCTGCGCTTGGACCCCGAGCGCCTGGCCTTGGTGCGCCGAAAGGCCCGAGCTTTAGAGGCGATTTACCGGGCTGATATAGATCGCTTTCTGGCTTTCCTGGATAGCTTGCTGCAAACCGAAAGGTAGATAGATAGAAGAAGCTGCTATGAACAGAAGACAACAACGAGGCCTTAAGTTACCACTGGCGAATTAGAAATCGGAGGAGGTTGTAAACCATGGGAATCCAAGCAGGCGTAGGGATGAGCCACCACCGTAATCCAAAGGTGGCGGGAAAAGAGGCCGCCGAGAAGGCTCTCGAGGCGGCGGGGGTGGAAAAGCCAGACTTTGTCCTCACGTTCGCCACGGTTGGCTACGATCAGCAGGACCTGCTCAAAGCCGTGCGGGAGGCGACCGGTGGTGCGCCCCTGTGTGGCTGCTCGGCTGAGGGCGTCATCGCCGGGGGTGAGGCAGACGAATCGAACTTTGCCGTTGCTGTGATGGCCATCAGCTCGGACCAACTCCGCTTCAGCCATGGCATGGTGACCGGGCTCAAGGAAGATCCGGCGCAGGCGGGTCGCGCTATTGCTGAAGCGATTCAGCCCAAAGTGAGTTCGGACACCTTGGCTCTGTTTTTGTTCCCGGACGGCATAACAGTGAACTTTGATCGCCTGTTGGCCGGTCTGGAGGGGCAGTTAAACCTGGACCGTCTGCTACCCTTGGTGGGTGGCACGGCTGGTGACAACTTGGTGATGGAGCGTACCTATCAGTATTACAACGATCAGGTTGTCTCCGATGGGGTGGCCTGGGCTCTGCTTTCCGGGGGGGCTCAGATCGCCTGGGCCGTCAATCACGCTTGTGTCCCCGTTGGCGTTGAGTACAAAGTGACCCGCTGCGAGGGGAACGTCATCTATGAGATTGATGGTAAACCCGCCCTGGAGGTTCTCAAAGACTACCTGACTGAGGACGAGATCGAGGACTGGGCGAGAGCCGTATTGACCTTTCAGTTCGGGTTCAAGGTCCCAGGGCACATGCAAGACTATGACGAGTACGTCATCCGTGGCATGCTCGGGGGCAAGGATGATGCGACAGGTTCTGTCACCATTCCGACCGAGGTGTCTGAAGGGACGGGTATCTGGTTGACTCGTAGAGATTATGAAAAGCTCGTCAATGGTGTTGAGCGGGCAGCCGAGGAAATCAAGGCTCAGCTCGGGGAGGACCCGGCCAGGCTGGTTTTCCAGTTTGACTGCGCTGGACGGGGCAAGATATTCCTTCGTGAGCAGCAAAAGTTAGGGCTTTTAGAAACGCTGCGGGGACAAATAGGACCTGATGTTCCCTGGCTGGGCTTTTACACTTTCGGAGAAATTGCCCCCGTGGGAGAACACAATCACTTTCATAACTATACGGTAGTTTTCACGGTCATTTATTAGTGATTCCAGAGGTGGAATAGCAGGTGGAAGAGTCAGGTGCTCAGTACGAGCAGCTTAAAAGCCAACTGGAGAAACTTCAAAACGAGAACCAGCGTTTGTCCGAGCAGATCAAAAACCTGCTCAGGGCCGAGTATGAACTTGGTAAGATCCAGGGGCAACTCGACACCCAGATCCGCCTCTACCGCCAGCTCTACGAGGTTGGCAACAAGTTCAACGCGACCTTTGATCTGGCCGAGGTCCTCCATATCGCAACCGAGTTCGTCCTCTACGAGCTCAATTTCGAGCGTTGTCTGGTGCTTTTGCGCTCTGAGGAGGCGAAGGACTTTTGCGTGCAGGCACAGGATGGTTACTATGATGAGGACGCCCGCCAGGGCGTGGCAAGCTTGGGCCTGTCAACGGAGGAGCCTGCGCTTTTGCCCCTGCGATCGGGCTCCCCTCGACTACCCCTTCGGCTTCGTCCCTCGACTCTGCTCGGGACGGGCTCAGGGCAGGGATCGGGACAGGTAGGGCAGGTGATGTGTACCGCAGAATGTGACCAGGAACACCTGTTGGCGCTGGGCCGTGCTTTCGGGATGGCCGAATACGTCATCTTCCCCTTGGGTGGAGAGCCTCGAAACCCTATTGGGCTGCTGGTGGCGGGAAACACGGTGGATAATCTGCAATATCATACCCGAATCCAGCCGGATAGTGAATTCGTAGTTGGTCTGGCCAACCTGGCCAGCATGGCTACGACCACCATCAATAACGTGGATTTCTATCAGGCACTGCGGGAGAGCGAGGAGAAATACCGCACCCTGTTCGAGGACTCCCGCGACGCCATCTATATCACCACGCCGGACGGCGAATTTGTTGACGTCAATCAGGCGACGTTGGATCTCTTGGGCTATACTAGGGCGGAGATGATGCGGCTGAACGCCCAGGATACCTATGTTGACCCGGCTGACCGACCCAGATTCCAGCAGGCGATCGAGCAAGCAGGTTCGGTCAGAGACTTTGAGGTCAAGCTCAAAAAGAAAGATGGCACAGAAATGGACTGCCTGATCGCGGCGACGGTCCAGCGGGCCAATGATGGCCGCATCCTGGCCTACCAGGGCATCGTCCGGGACATCACCGAGCGCAAGCGGGCGGAACGGTTGTTAGCGGAGTACAGCCGCACCCTGGAACGAGAAGTCGAGCAGCGGACCGCCGAATTGGCCCACGCCACCCGTCAGGCTCAGGAGGCCCGCGCCGCCGCCGAGCAAGCCAGCCAGGCCAAGAGCGCCTTTCTGGCCACCATGAGCCACGAAATCCGCACACCAATGAACGCTGTCATCGGCATGACCAGTCTACTGCTGGACACCGACCTCACCCCCGAGCAACAAGAGTTCACCGAGACCATCCGCACCAGTGGCGACACCCTGCTGACCATCATCAACGATATCCTGGACTTTTCCAAGATCGAGGCTGGCAAGCTGGATCTGGAAAGCCAGCCTTTCGACCTGCGCGACTGCATAGAGGGCGCCCTCGACCTGCTGGCGACCAGAGCAGCGGAGAAAGGGTTGGACCTGGCCTATTTCATAGAGACCGGGGTTCCTGCCGCCATCTTTGGCGATGTGACCCGCCTGCGCCAGATCCTGGTCAATCTGCTCAGCAACGCCGTCAAGTTCACCGAGGAGGGGGAGGTCGTGGTCTCTGTTACCAGCCGTCCTCCCGAAGACGGCCGCCACGAGCTGCTTTTTGCCGTCCGGGACACCGGCGTGGGCATCCCTCCGGACCGGATGGACCGCCTGTTCCAATCGTTCAGCCAGGTGGACGCCTCGACCACGCGCCGCTATGGCGGCACCGGGCTGGGCCTGGCCATCAGCAAGCGGCTGAGCGAGATGATGGGCGGCACGATGTGGGCGGCAAGCGACGGCGTGCCGGGCAAGGGCTCGACTTTTCACTTCAGCATCCAGGCTGAAGCCGCACCCAGCCCCCCGCGTGCTTACCTGCAAGCCGCCCAGCCGGATTTGAGCGGCAAGCGGGTGCTGATCGTGGACGACAACGCCACCAACCGCCGCACCCTGACCCTGCAATGCCAGGCATGGGGAATGCTCCCCCAGGACACGGCCTGTCCAACCGAGGCATTGGACTGGATCCGTCAGGGTGTTCCATTTGACGTGGCGTTGCTAGACATGCAGATGCCGGATATGGACGGTCTGATGTTGGCCACCGAAATCCGCAATCTGAAATCTGAAATCCCTTTGGTGATGTTGACCTCGCTGGGGCGGCCAGAGATGGGGGACGACACAAAAGGAATCGAGTTTGCGGCTTTCCTGACCAAGCCCATCAAGGCCTCGCAACTGTATAACGTGCTGGTGGGCATCTTTGCTGAGGAAGTGCAGCCGGTGCAGAAGGAAGAGGTGGCGGCCCAACCACAGTTCGACGCGCAGATGGGGCAGCGGCTGCCCCTACGCATCCTGCTGGCGGAGGACAATGCGATCAATCAACAAGTGGCGCTGTCCTTCCTGGAGCGGCTGGGCTACCGCGCCGACGTGGCCGCCAACGGCCTGGAAGTTCTCCAATCGTTGCGGCGGCAGCCGTATGACGTGGTGCTGATGGACGTAAACATGCCAGAGATGGACGGGCTGGAAGCGACGCGCCGCATCCGCCAGGAGCTTGCTGCCGAGGCCCAGCCGCGCATCGTCGCTGTGACGGCCGACGCGATGAGGGAGGACCGTGAAGCTTGCCTGGCGGCGGGGATGGAGGATTACATCAGCAAGCCGATTCAAGTGGGAGAACTGGTTACGGCGCTGAGCAAATGCCAGCCACGATTGGCGGTGGAAGCTCACCCCTTCGACTACGCTCAGGACAGGCCCTTCGACAGCCTCAGGACAGGGCTCAGGACACCGCCGAAACGCTCGGAGGACATTGAAGGGCCTGCCGCTGAAGCCCCGGTGACGGCAACGCCTCCCAAAGTGCTGGACCCGGGGGCGCTGAAGCAGTTGCGGGCCACGCTGGGGAAGCAAGCAGACAGGATGCTGCCGGGATTGATCGAGAGGTTCTACCAGGACGTGGACCGGCTATTGAGTGAAGCGCGGCAGGCGTTGGAGCAGGGAGAGGCGGCCGACTTGCGCCGGGCGGCGCACACGCTCAAATCCACAAGCGCGACGTTTGGCGCGATGGCGCTATCTGAGGTAGCGCGGGAACTGGAATACATGGCCCGGGACGGGGTGCTGGAAGGGGCGGCTGGGTTGATCGCACAGGCTGAAGCCGAGTGTGTCAAGGCCAAAGCCGCATTGGAGACAATGCGAAAGGGAACTGTGAGATGAACACGGGGAAAGGCAGAATCCTGGTTGTGGACGACGAAATGATCAACCGGGTCGTGCTCTCCACCAACCTGCAAGAGTCCGGCTACATGGTGGAGATGGCGGAGGATGGGCAGCAGGCGTTGGAGATGCTCAGTGCCCGGCCGTTCGATTTGGTCCTGCTCGATCTGATCATGCCCAGGATGGATGGCTACCAGGTCTTGGCACGAATGAAGGACAATGACGCGCTACGGCGCATCCCGGTGATTGTGATTTCATCATCGGACGAAATAGAAAGCATAGTGCGCTGTATTGAGATGGGAGCGACGGACTACCTGACCAAGCCCTTCAACCCGGTGCTGTTACACGCCCGCCTCAAAGCGTCGCTGGCCAGTTTACACGAGGAGCGGATGGCCATCCTGCGTCAGCAGTTGGCCCAGGTGACGGCCGCCCAGGAGGAGGAGCGGCGGCGCATCGCCCGGGAACTGCACGACGGGGTAGGGCCAGCCCTGGCCAGTCTGAACATCCGCCTGCGCACGGCCCGCAAGCTCTTGGAGAGGGATCACCATCCAGTTGCCGAGGAGATCGAGGAGCTGGCCGAGCTGGCCCAGGCCAGCATTCAGGACATCCGCCGCCTGATCCAGGATCTGCGTCCTGCCGCGCTGGACGAACTGGGATTGGTGCCAGCCCTGAGGGAGTACGTGGCCCGCTATCGAGAGGAACAGGGACTGGAGGTGGCCCTCGCTTTGCCTGCCCTGCCTGTCCCGAGCCCTGCCCTGAGCGAAGCCGAAGGGGTAACTGAGAGGAGCTCCGTCGAAGGGCCTGCCCTGAGCTCCGTCGAAGGGCCGGAAGGCGACGAGCGGCTCCCTGCCCCTGTGGAGACAGCCCTCTTTCGCATCACCCAGGAGGCGTTGAATAACGTGGCTAAGCACGCCCAGGCCCATCGGGTTGAGGTAGCCCTGATGAGGGATAGGGCTCATGTGACCTTACGTATCGCCGACGATGGCCGAGGTTTCGATCCCGAAGCATCCCGGCCGGGGGTGCACCTGGGTCTGTGGAGCATGGGGGAACGGGTGCGGCAGTTGGGCGGTCAGTTCGAGGTCGAGAGCGCGCCGGGGCGAGGAACGAGGTTGATGGTTACGATTCCAATCCACGAAGAGGCTGAGACTTCCAATGCTGGTGAGCGCATCGCTCCCTATCAAAATCGAATGGAAAGGAGGTGAATGACGATGGTGCTCTATCTTATGAGATGGGACATCCACCCGGACAAGAAGGAAGCCTACACGAAGTGGACCGAGGGCGCAATCCGGCGCACCCTGGCTGCCCCTGGCGTGGTCGAGTTCCGGGCGTACCGGCCGGCCACTGGCACGTCCCAGGTCGTGGTGACCTACGAGTTCGCCGATCTGGCTGCCTGGGCTGCCTTCTACGCCCACGAGGACGTCCAGGCGGTAATGGATGAGTTGAGAACCCTGACGGTCAACGTAGTCACCGAGCTTTGGGGTCCTTCTCCGGTCGTCCCCAAGCCCATTCGACCCGGCGGGTAGGCTTCGGCCACAATTGGGCGGCGGGGCCTGGTGATCTTCACTGACTCCGTCTCCTGCACTAGGCCCCATCCTTGATATTAACACAGAAACGGAGAGGAGAAGGGAAAAAATGAAGGTGTTCATTACAGGGGCTACAGGGTTCATTGGAACCCACTTGGTCAAACGGCTGGCCCAGACCGAGCACGAGATGTGCTGCTCGGTCAGGAAAACCAGCAACGTTTGCGCACTTGAGGAACCGGGTGTCACCCTCGTCACGGGAGATGTGACCGACAGGGACTCCCTGCTTGAAGGCATGAAAGGTTGCGATTGGGTGCTCAACCTGGCCAACATCTACTCCTTCTGGGAGCCCAACAAGCGAGTCTACACCGACGTTAACGTCGAAGGCACCCGAAACGTCATGGAGGCTGCTTTGGAAACGGGTGTATCCAAAGTGGTGCACGTAAGCTCGGTGGTGACCTATGGCAAGCCAGCGGACTGTCCCTTCACCGAAGAAAGTCCGGTCGGCCCCGTTCGCTTCAGCGAGTACGCCGAAACCAAATACCGTGGGGATCTGATCGTCTGGAAGCTGTACGAGGAAAAGGGACTGCCCCTGGTCATGATCTACCCTGGCGGCGTCTTGGGTCCGGGCGATCTAAAAGCCAGCGGCCAATATATCCAAAATCTGGTCCATCGCCGGCTGCCGGCCACGGTATTCCATGATGTCATCCTCACTTGGGTACACGTGCGAGATGTCGCCGAGGCCATCCTCAGGGCAGCGGAGAAGGAAGACAACATCGGCGAGAAATACTTTGTGTGCAAGC
>Ga0180437_10009509_pt1 | contig 12034 bp, 11 predicted proteins | sample SS_ome_4_FD_132410 | JGI IMG/M metagenome (GOLD analysis project Ga0180437, IMG submission 132410) | Hypersaline lake sediment archaeal communities from the Salton Sea, California, USA - SS_3_D_1 metaG | ecosystem: Environmental > Aquatic > Non-marine Saline and Alkaline > Hypersaline >... | reverse complement strand
TTTAAGAGAAAGAAAAAAACTAGATATGAAGGCGCAGTATTAAACGATGTTAATGTAGTTATAGTCCGGCTTATGAATAATACGCCCGTAGAGGTTGCCGAGTTTACGAGTTCTCAGGTTAGAGATACTAACAATAACCTTTTTTTAATAAACGCTGATATGGGGTTTAAAGAGGATTTAGAACGGAAACGACATTATATTATCGACCATCTTTATTATAAGCTTGAATTATCAGACATGAGTAAAGATTTAAAGCTTGAAAAGATTAACGAGAAGATTAAAACATTAGATGCAAAGATTAAAGAGTTAGAAGCAAAAAACGAAGGGACTGAAAACATTACAGATTTTAAAAATGATCTTAAACATTTCAAAATATTAAGGTACACTGTTGCTAATAGTGGTGAGGGTAGTTTTGAGATTATAAATAAACAAGGGCAGCGTGAAATGCGGTTTTTGGCACGGGATGGAGTTTTTGATCCTTATTTTTATAGGAGTGATAAAGATAAGGGAAGCCCGCTAAACATGACGCCAGACATAGCACTTTCTAGAAAGTATCATAAAGAGATTGACGACCGAGTAGAAAGCAGGCTGCTTAGAAACCAAAACCCTGATATTTTTAGTGGGATTAAAGGGATACTCGTAATAGTCGCGGTCGTTTTAATGATAGGCGCGAACATACTTTGGGCAACGCGGAACATGGAAGAAATGAATAATATTGATGATAGGATTGCAGAATATAGAGAAAAGGCGACAGGTAGCGCGGTAGATTGTGCGTTTTATTATACGAAACTCATAGAGGACGGATTAATAAATAAAAGTATTGATTATTCAACCAATCCAAACAAAGAAAAAGAAAACACAGGCGCGATGGTAGACATAAGCAAAAAAATAACAGGACAATAAGAGAAAAAAATATAAAGCAGTATCACCATAAAGAAAAAAGAAAAGATGTATTTTAATAATTTAGATATAGGCCTGCAAAACGTACTTTTGTATAATTTCGAAGTCTATGCTAAAATATGGTGGATTGCTTTATTATTTATTGTTTCTATTGTTTATGTTTGGTTCCTGCGTCCTAAAGAACAAAAGACACCTTTTTATTCTGTTTCGTTTATGCGTGGATTAATCTATATTTTTTCCATAATAAACTTAATATCTTCCCCCCTTTTGTTTCTTGGGATGCATCCAGAATTTGACGGGTTTAGTTTTATTTTAACCTATGTTATTCTTTATACTGTGTTCGTTATAATCTATATGATTGTATTATTCCGTGACGTGTTAGTTTTAGGCTTTGGAGTATTATTTGCTATCGGCGGGTTAAAGCTTGGAGATGAAAAGGCACAGATAGCGTATAGAAAACTGTTTAAGAGGTCGTATAATGGGAAGGACTGAGTTTAAAAGCTTGGATAGGTTTAGTAAACTTTTCATATTCGGGTTTATGTCTTCTTTAATCCTAGGTATTAGTATTTTTGTTTTCGTTGCGTTCCATGATTACCTTTTTGTTACGGTATATAATATTATTTCAGAAATGGTTGCGAGTTCTCAAATTAGTAGTAATTGGCTTACTGTTTGGGATGGTGCAATAACTAATTTTAATCTTATAATTGGCGCAATAGACTATCTTTGGGCTATGAGTTTTATATATATTGTTATATCATTATGGACTACAAGCTATAAAGCGAAACGTGAAGGTTATTATAGCATTATTGGCTTTTTAACATTCGGGGTATTACTTTTTTTATTTGTTGGTAGTATTTTTGAAACGATAACTCATTATATTTATGACTTATTTTTTAATGCAATACTTGTAAATTTACCAGTATCACTAACCTTTTTTGATTTATATATACAAAATTTCGCACTAACAAACCTTATTATAGTAGTTATTGCAGTAGTACTTAATTTCGTGGATTTTGATCTTGCAAACTTTTTTAGTAGAAAAGATAAGGAGAATTTAGAAAGTGTCAGAAGAGAAACACAGCAGCCAGAATTATAATACAGGGTTTATAATTGGAGCGGTAATACTTGCTATTGTTTTAGTACTGATAAGTTTTAGTACTATCGGTGTTGCTTATGTTACAAATTTGCCTATTGAAGAAAACGGTGGGGTAGCTGTAAATGTACAAGACCAAACGACGCCGCCTTTCGCGATAAGAATAAACCAGATAGAAAGTCAAGATTATTCTATATCTTCTACTCCTGAAATAAACACTTATAATATTACAATAAATTCAAGCACAGGGCTTTCTATTGGGGATAAGTTGGCAGTAATAGAACAAAACGGGGAAGCTAGACTTTTTTTTGGTGAAATCTTAAACATAATAGGTAATGTTTTAATAATGGATTCTTTAATCCCATTCAATTTTACTACAGCAGCAACAGTTTTTAAGTTTAATGATGAATTAATAATAGACGGGGCAACAAACGAACAAGTTTATTCTATTTTTAATTTTTTTGACGCCCCTGTAGATATTACGCGGGTTATTTTCCATTGTACTGATAATGTACAAATGCACGATGGACTTTTTTGCGGTCAATCAGAACTAAATAGAGGTATTTTGTTTAGAAAAAAAAAGATTGACGGTAGCTATATTAATTATTGGAATATAAAAAATAATGGTGAATGGCGTGATCTAGCTTATGATGTTGCATATTCAGGCGCAGGAAAGCCGCCAGATAGTACTTATGGGTTAGGGGCAAGGCTTACATACGGCGGACAGTCTAAGCATGGGGTCGTTATCCGGCTTGAAAAATTTGAAAGTATAGAGCTTGTAATACAGGACGATTTAACAGATATTTCAACAGCACATTTTATGGTAGAGGGACATTTTACACAAGATTAAAATGGCAGCAAAAAAACTAATAGTACAGTCGATAGTTTTTAATAGGAGTAAATATAAAAGTAAAACTATGGTTCGTGCATGGATTCGGAAAAGTGAATATAAACTTTCAAAAAATAAAAATTCTATTTCTATAACACCGAAATATTATAAAGCACGAATTCGCGACCCATGGCGGTTTAAAAAATCAAGCATAAAAAGTAAGCTTATAACTAAAAATATACGGATTATATCGGGTAGATTAAAATAAAGAAAACACCAATTTATACAAAAATAATTTTAGGATTTTATATTTTAATATTGTTATTAATGTCTGTTAATGCTGTGATGGCAGACGACACGGCTAATATTGTATCATATCGGGACGATTCTAAACTCTGGAAATCAACGGGGAGTATTTTTTTTTATACTAAATCAATGGGGAATAGTAATTGGCAAATAACACACATGACAAGTACCAGCGGGAGTACGCAAGCACAAGACTATACGGTAAGAGTACACGATTCTAGCTGTGCAAATTCTCTTGCTTCATATTCTTTCTCAGGATTAACAATAGCGGCTACAGGGTATATAGAGTTTGATATTGACGGGAGTTATACACCATACAATATGAGTCCTGAGACTGTTTATTGTATAGAATATGATAAGACAGACACAGATTCTAACAGTATTGCATATTCTCAAAACACATATAATAATACTAATACTACTATTTATAATAGTAATGGAATAAGCGTTTGGAATGATGGGACTTTAGACTCGCCTGCTACTTATGATGCAAGGGTCGGCCTTTCGGGTGCTAATTTTTTAATAACAGCAAATGACGAAAGTAAACCGCCAGCAATCCCACAAATAGAACTTACTGCGCTAGATAATTATACAGGCGCAACTATTACTAATTTTAACGCAAACCTAACAAACTCAAGCGGAACATATAGTCTTAGCACTACTAATGGAAGTATTTTTAGCCCAGAGAATGGCGTTATAAATGTTACTTTTTATTCTAATCTATACCACAAGAGCATAAACACATCTTGGGATTCTACTAATGATCTTGAGGGAAGCATGGGGCAAACAATAATAAAGCTTGAAATGAAAGACATAATAAATAATACGGTTTCTTTTTATGAATGGAACCTAACAGATAATACTAATTCTAAAACATTCACTACATATAACGGTAGTTTCCATATAAGCCCTCCATCTAATACCGCCCTTAATTTTACTTTTGCAGCAAACACAAGCGCGTTTTATTATGAAGAAAACACATACACGTTTAATACTTTAGATACTGGTTATTATAATGCAACCGTAAGCTATAAACCAATAGTCTTAAAATTCAAAGATGCAGCAGAAGGCACACCATTAAATAATGCTAATATTACTGTTTATTATCCTAATTCTGCGCCAGAAATAAAAACGACAAACTCAAGCGGGCATATAAGCATAGATATAATTAACGGGAATAATTTAGACCTTGGGGATTATACTTTTACGTTTAATTCTTATGCAGGCTATCAAAGCCCTGTAAATTTTTCAAGAACAATAAATAATACAAATATTCCGTATTATGAAGAAATCGGGATTACCGCAGTAGGGATTACTGTTAATGTTTATGATAGAGAAACAAAAACGTTACTTACTGGTATCCCTGTAGATGTTATAATTTTAGGCATATTAAATAAAACAACAACAACAGGAACAATAAACGTAATAGATGACACTTTTATAGCAGGCGAGTATACAATCCAAACATACGCTGACGGGTATATTACAGAACAACAATTAATCACATTCACAGGACAAGCAAACGCAACTTTAGATGTTTATATGCTTAATTCAACAGGCACTAATACAGCTTTAATGTTCGCAAACGTTATAGATGAATTTTACAGAGTACAACAAGACGCAAGGGTTTCATTATTAGAATATGACCCCAGCGTTAAAGCTTTTACCAAAGTTTCAGAAAAACTAACAAACGTAAACGGCGAGGCTGTTTTTGCTATAGAGCTTAATGTAAAATCGTATTACATGATGGCTACGAAAACTATAGGCGGACAAACTTATAGTGCAGAAACAAACAGCGAAATATTCCAAACAGAGAACGAAATAAGAAATATTGTAATGCGGTTTACTGATCCTTTCGAGGCTGGTATTACTGATTATTTACTTATAGACTATAACGAGACTTTCATTAATAATATTAGCACAATAGATTTTACATATACTACGCTTGATAATTTTATTGCAGAGGTTTGCGTTGAATATTTCCAATCACTTAATAATTATGATACGAGTATTTATACAAAATGTGTTAATTCTAGTGCAGCCTATTCTGCTGTACCAGTATTATTAAACAGATCAAATAATTATTTTGCAGAAATATACCAAAAATATAACGGGAATAAATATCTTATTGATAGATGGGTTTATCCAAGCCAGTATAATTTTGACAGCCTTTTAAGCTATAATCAGTACGCTAGCGGGTTCTTTGTTTTATTATGGGTATTATTATTATCTATATCTTTAATGAGTAAAAACATACCTTTATTTTGTTTTGGTGGTATGATATTAACATGGATACAGTTTTTTAAATTTCCTAGTGTCGCTATGGGGAGTGGGAGCGCAGTAAAAACGATAATGCTAATTTTTATATTAAACCTTTCAAGGAAAAAAGAGGATTATACATAATGGCAGCCACAAAACTTAATTTTTGGGTCGGCGTATTATTTGTTACAGCAATGCTTATGATAGGATTATTATCGTTCGGGAACTCATTAAACCAAAACCCTAATATAACGCTTGATAATAATAGTATTGATTATATTTCTAATTATGAAGGCTATTTAAACAGTGAAGGGATTACAACTTTAGACGATGACGACGTTATAACCTATAAAGAAGATTCTATAATAAACGAAGAGAACGACACAGGCGAGCAAGGAGTTACAGACTTTTTAGCAAACCTAAACTATTATAAGAATAAGGCGAATAAAATATTAAACCCTGTAAAGCTTGTTTATAATCTTCCGACATTATTCTTATTAACGCTAGGATTACCAGTAGGGCAGTTTAATAATTATCTTAATATTGCAGCACTTATAATGTATATCTCTATTGTGTATATGTTTATTAAAATTGTGAGGGGTTCATAATGGCCGCGCCTGTACCTATAGGTTTTAATTTCACAAAAATGGCGGATTATAATCTTACTATAGATTTACCATCAACATCAAGCGAGTATATAACCGCTATAACCACTACTGCGAATAGTTCTACAAACCATTATTTAACGTTCATAATAATGTCTGCATTATGGGTAATCCTATATTTTGCAACAAGTGATCAGTCACCGTTTAGCGAGTTTAAATATAGTTATGGGAAGGCTGCGGGCTTATCTTTCGGGATTTGCGGGGTTATGGGTATAACAATGCTAGAAGCTGGCTTTTTTACAAGTTTTAAGTCTGTTGCAGTATTCGTATTATTATTTATTATAACGACAGCGTTTGTAATGTATTATGAAAATAGAGAATGATATTAGACATATTTAGCGGGCTTGTAAGTTTTGTATTAAACATACTTAAGTCTATCCTTTCTTTTTTCTCTAGTGGGTTTCGGTTTATTTCTGATAAAACACATTATATAGCGGACGCACTCAAAGCGGAAAAACAACGAAATCAAAACATAAAATCACACTTTAAGCAAAAACAAAGATCATACAGGCTAAATAATGAATTATAGGTTTTAAAAATGGTTACTCGGATTCAAAGGGCAAGACTAACACGAATTAAGGGTGCTAACGGACGAGCACCACAAACTTTTATACAGGCGCAAAAACAAAAACAGGCGCAACGAAGAAGCGATTTAGAGTTCCAGACTAATTTTAAAACCGATGTCACAAGATACATCTTAGGCTCGAGCAGCCTTAATAATGCGCAGGCTAAAGCAAACGAACTAATTAGAACGCAAATAAATACATTAGAGCCACGACTTAGGGCTAACGCAAGGGTTTCTATTAATAGTGCTTTAAACCAGCTTAAAACCCGCCAGAACGCTTACATAAAACAGCTTACGAATGATATTGCGGGCTATGATAGAAAAGCGGACTATTATAATGATAGATGGAGTACAAATTATAAAAAAAAGGGTAATATTTGGAAAGAGCGCGAAGTAAAATACGAAACACGTCGAGATCAAGCAAAACGAATACTATCTGCTGTAAAACGTGGCACGATTTATAATACTGCGGAAGTGAGTAAATTTTTATCAAGAGTAGGAGAACAAGCGGGACGTATCGCACGAAAATCAGAAACACGACAAATAGCAGCAGCAAAATTTAGACAAGTTCCTAAAAAAACGGATACTATAGCACGAGAAAAAGCTATAGATGATATTGCGATTCAGATAGCGCAAGGCGCAAAAGCTACAGATAAAGAACTAAAAGAGATTGGGCTTACGTCTAAAGAGATTGATAAAATTAAGGCAGTAAAAGCGCTTGAAACAAAACGAAGAGAATCGTTAATAAAAACGTATGCAAAACCGTTAGATATTTCTATTTTTACAGCTAAAGGCGCAAAATTTGCAAAATTAGCACAACGGGATAAAGATTTAGTAACACAATACCAAACCTTAAAACAAATACAAGATACTGGCGGAGAAATAGCAAATTTATATCAATACGACAAATATTTATCAAAAACACTAAAATTTTCGCCAAAAGTTAATACAAAACAGATGCTTAGTATTATTGATTCTTATAATTTACCAGTACAAGACAAAAAAACAATAAACGAACTTAAAAAAGTGTCAGATAACGAACTAAAAAGGCAACTCTTAGAAGGCAAGACTAAAAAGCTTGATAAAACCATAATCGCGTATAATAGGATTATAAAAAAGTATGAAGCAAGCCAAAAAAGACTGATTGACGACACGCTTAAAGAATTTAAAACTAAATATGCAGTAAACGCCGCATTATCAAAAACAGGACAAGTACGCCCTTTAAAATTATTATATCTTATGGGTGTTATAAAAACACTAGAAAAGAAACTAAAAAATAAACAAACCTTAACGTTTGGTGAGGTTAAAGATTTCCAGAACGCTAGCGATGACTTTTTCGAGATAAAACAATTATCAAAAACGTTTAAGACTACTACTAAGTATAATCCTAAAAAAAGTATTGAAGAGAATAGGCGTAAAACGAGCCTATTAATGCTGAAATTCTTAAAAAATGTTACTGTTAATACTGCAAAAGAAGTACAACAAACAGCAAATTTTTTTATTAATGGAGTAGCACCATTTTTGTATAAAGGCACTATCAGAACGGCTAAGGGGACGTATAAAGTAACTACGCAGACATGGAACGAAACAATAAAACTTATAGCTGCCAAAATTAATAATTTGCCGAAATCAGAACAAAAAAAAATATTCGCTAATACTCAAAGACGGATTAACGCTATAACGAAAGGCGTAAAAACCACAGCAGAAATTACAAATAAGATTATTAAAAATCCTATGAAATATTTAAGTGTTTTAGGTATTGGGATTGCTGTATTATACGCGCAAAGTACTACTAAGATTAGGAAAACTATAGCTACAAACCCAGAAAAAGCGTTAGGATTTATATTAAGCTTCCCAGTAGAAGCATATTTAGCGGGCGCTGCTATAAAAGGCGCAAAACTTGCAAAGGCTGCTATTTCTCCGCTTGTAATAAAAGGGGTTACAGTTTTTGACGGCGCTAGTATTCGGGGAAGCGCGAAAGCGTTAAAAGCATTAGAAGGGAAAAAAATAAACCTTTTCTCTTCTACTTCTACAGACCTTAAAAAAATATTTAAGGGTAAAGATATAAACAGAGCGGAAGAAACACGGCTTATAAAAGATATGCTTAATAATCCTGAAATATATATAGGTTCAAACCTTAAAATAAAACCATTATCAAAGATTGCAAAAGGATCTTCAAAACGGGCTATATTATCTTTTATGCAGCGGACACAAAACGGTATATTATCGGGTTCGGCAGCGTTAAAATTACAGCTTACAAAGTTTCGGAAGGTTGGCGATTTAGATATTATAGCAAAGAACGCTAAAAAGTTTAGTGCAGACCTTGTAAAGGATCTTAATAATAGTATTCTAAGTAAAGCGTTTAAGTTTAAACGATACGAAGTAAAAAGCGCGCGTGGAGTTTATACAATTATAGACAAATTTACAAAAAAACATATAGCGGATATTGTAGACTTAAAACGGGCTATAACAAATATTGGTAAGATCACGAAAAAAGATATTATCAAGATTAATGGGATACGTGTTTTAAAGGTGCAAAAACAATTACCGATAAAGGCCGCATTACTCCGAGATCCATTATTTACGTTTCGGACTACGAAAGAAACGAAAGATCTTAAACTAATCTTGAAAAAGGCTAAAGAATTACTTAATAAAAAGAAGTTTACACAATTACGAAAATATCTTAACGAGAATGACGAATTTTTACGGGTTAAAGGATTCGCTAGCGAAGCAGGACTTGACAGACAGTATAATTGGGTTAAAAAATATTTCCCTGATTTACAATTAGGTTTTAAGTATAATGCGAAAAAAGTAAAAATTATACGGGCGCGGCTTAAAAAGATAGGGTTTACAGACCGAATGATTGATGATAATATTAGACTTTATACGGCTTCAGATTTCTATTTTGCGCCAAACATGGTTTATACAGAATATTTACGCGGTGGAAAAACTGGCGGTATAATTTTTGCTAAGAATGTCAAAATTAGTAGCTATCCTAAAGAAATTCAAAAATTAATAAATAAGAATATTAAAGGGTTGCTTTCAGTAAAAGAACAAGCAATACTAAGAGGAAAGCTTAGAAAATGGCGGCTTAAAAATCCTGATAAAGCGTTTATTGGTGAAAAAACGTTGGCTGATAGGTTTGGGGAGATAGAAATATTAGCACCAGAATATACAAAATTATTCCCTAAACGAACAATACTAAAACGAGAAATATATATTCCATCCTTAGAAATATTTGTAAGAGCGCAAGAAGTAGTTATAGGTAAAGCGCCAAAACCAGTCCTAAAACAGATTGCGAAAGCGTTAAAAAATAAGCTTAAGAAAGGTTACACTTTGAAGCAGGCCACAAAAGATATAACAAAACTTTTAGAAGGCAAGCTTAAAAATTATGGTAAATACCTAAAAAGTATTATTAAGCCTAGTAAAACGGAAGCGAAAACATTGCGTGATTTATTAAAAAGTCTTAATGAGCAAGAAGACATAATAAAGGCTACAAAAAAACTTACAAAACCACAAAAGAATGATTTATTACGAAATATAAGACGGACTAAAAAACGGCTTGATATTAAAACATATCTTAGGAATAAAGCGGTAATACGGGCTAGTGTTTCTAGGATTGTTTCACGGATTAGGAAATTAGCGCGGCCTGCAAAACGAGCGATACGTAAAATAAAACGAGTTCCTAAAAAGATTCCGCGAGCAGTAACACGGCCTAGAAAGGTTACACGAGCGAAAGCAAAACCACGGCCTATAAAACGGCCAGTAACACGGCCTAGAACACCGATTAGTCCTAGGCCTAGGGCTATAACGCCTGCGCGGCCTAGACGCCCATTACCAAGAAGACCTATAACACCTAGACCGATAACAAAACAGCCACCAAAAAAGATTAAAATACCGCGACTTATGTTTGATAAAGAAAAACTAAAACAGGGCGAATTATTAATCTTTAATGGACGGGTTCGGGTTAAAGGTAAGGCTAGAACATTGCAGCTTAAAACTACTTTTAATAGAGCAGTCCGAGAAATGACAAAATTAGTAGATAATTCTACGGCTAGAAGTTTTGATTTAGTAGTAGTAGGGAAATCTAAAATAAAAGAGATTTCAACGCCCGCAAGCCTGCAAAAGTTTAGGATTAAGAAAAAGAATAGTAAAGCATTAACGCTTGTTGAAAAATCAAAGTATGCTATAGATACCGCGGGAGAAAAGAAAGGTTTAAGTATCAGTAAAGCATTAAAAAAACGTGGCAAGCAGACTAAGACAAAGACTAAAAAGGTTCGGAATAGTAAACCTAAACAGAAAAGAAAAACACAGAAAATTAAGTCTAGCAGAAAACGTAGCAAAAAAAAGTAAATCTATATTCGGGTGGTTTAAATAGGCCTTGATGGATTCGCTACAGGCTTTGCTAAAGCTACTGGATGGATTGTAGACAAAGTAGTATTTTGGCAAGACTGGGATTTATTTAGTCAATTATTTTTATTCGGGATTATAGCGTTTTGCGTTATAACCTTTGTATGGATAAAATCAGAAGCCATGCGGCAGGCTAATATGTATAATAAGCCGCGAAAGTTTAGATCACGGAAGTTTCATTAAACACCCAAATTTACCCTTAACTCACAAACACACGATAAGCAGGGGTTTTTCTTTACGTCTTCTAAGCTTTGCAACTCTGTTTTCCCCTGCTTATCACCCTTTTTCTTATTTCTTATAACATCTTATAACAGAAACATTTATATATTAGTTACTCTTATAATATCTTATAAGAAAAATAATGATTAAAATGAAAGTTTATCAAATATTAATTTGTGAACTTCAAAAAATAACGAGGTTATTTTATGGAAGAATATCTAAAAGTTTACGAAAGAGAATGTGACGGATGGAAATATATAACCATCCCGAAAAAGAGTAAGATAAAGAAAGGCGACATAGTAATAGTAAGAGCAGTAACAGAGAGTGCTTAAAATGGATAAAGAATTTATTAGATTTTTAGGCAAAACATGGACGATTGATATTTTAGGACTTTTTATTTTAAGTAATAAAATGACGTTTAGCATGATATTAAAAGAATTTAATGGGCGCATTAATCATACATTACTTTCTGACAGGCTATATACTTTAGTCGCTTATAATATTTTGGAAAGGGAAGAAGTGGGCTATAGCATAACTGAAAAAGGGATAGAAACATTTGCAGCACTATCACAACTAGGCTAGACAATATAGAGAGTAAGTTAAGTTAACTTTTGACCAATAACGAAAAGGATGTGAAGGAATAATGGACGAACTAAAAACAAAAGAGCAAATAAAAGAAGAAATTGCAGAAGCATACGAAAAATTAGAAGAAAGATTAATTTATGAAGATTATGGAGATGCTTCTTTTATTCGAGGATATATTGAAGGATTGCAGTATTCAAAAGGTG
>Ga0180437_10009506_pt1 | contig 12035 bp, 18 predicted proteins | sample SS_ome_4_FD_132410 | JGI IMG/M metagenome (GOLD analysis project Ga0180437, IMG submission 132410) | Hypersaline lake sediment archaeal communities from the Salton Sea, California, USA - SS_3_D_1 metaG | ecosystem: Environmental > Aquatic > Non-marine Saline and Alkaline > Hypersaline >... | reverse complement strand
CGCTATCTCCCCACCGACCGTAACTGGCGTAGAAATAAATGATCCCAATGTTATCGGTGGTATCCCCCTCGGCCCAGATACAACAATCATTGGCGTTTCGACTGGCCACCAAAACCGTGTAGCTGCTATCGTTGTATAGATAAAACGGCATCTCGTATCTGTCACCATCAAAATAGACGGCGGGCAGGTTGTGATTGTCTACGATGTAGGTCCCCTGGTAAGATGGATCAGCCTGGGTAACGCTGTTGCCGTTACCGCTGCTGTCCGCCCACGTTGATATTAACGTCCCAGAAACCGTAGACGTAATGGCGTCAGCCTTAAGCCACATAATTGGCGTTGGCGTGGGAGCCTCATAATCACAAGGCCCATCGGCCCTGGCCAGGGCCGGAAAAGCTAAGGCAACGATAAAAACAGCTATTGATGATATGGACAGAAAGATAAATCGTTTCATGGGAAGGTTAATGGGCGGCTGTCATCGTGTACAACCGCCCATTGGTGCCGAACGAATCTACAACGCCCGATTGAACAGGCCGGAAATTTTGGTGATTAGGTTGAAACCCAGGCCCAGGCCGGCGATGATCGCAATCAACGGCATGAAGGCGTTCACTACGTCGAAGGCGTAGGTAAAAATACCGTTGATGTCAATCGACAATGACGGAAGCTGGAACAAAACCGCAACCACTGCGGCTACTACCGCCACAACACCGACGTTCACCTGAACGTGGTTCCCGTTTTCCTGGGCGGCCTTGCCTCGCTTGACGGCCCATACACCGCCAATGATAAACGCCGCCACGAACAGGATCAGCCAGACCCACGGATTCCCGAGAATCCCAAGAATTTCTGACATTAGAAAAACCTCCTAACTGATGGAATGGATTTGATGAGGTAAATATCCCCTACCTGAACGGTAGTACTACCACAATTAGCGTTCTCCCGGTTGCCTCCTTTCTGCCGTTATTCGTTGGCGTCTGATTTACGGCCAATAATGACCACCTCTTTAGGCGGTCGCCAGAGCCAGGAAATTGCCATCAGAATGGCCATCAGAATCCCGCCAACAGCGAACATCGGCAATAATAACCCCACGATCAGTGGGCCTAATAAAAGATAGAACGTCTCCTGCAAGTCAGCCCACATCAGTCGATCAGGTTCTTTCTGATTAAATGAGCCAACTTATTGGAAACGGCCATCACCAGGAACACTACGGCCACCACAGAAATGACGGCCGTCAAAAGCTCGGTTGATTGAGCGGAAATGTCAATCATTTGTAAACCCATTCAAAGACCAATTCCAATCCTATGACCACACATCCGGCCAGGATGGAACCGATCAGCAACAATTCCCCAAATGAAACTGAAACCGGAATATTCAAAGCAAAGCTACTGCTAAGGGTGTGAGTGTAAACGCTCATTTCAAAACAAAAATAAACAGAACAATAATGGCCACAGAGAAAACTGTGATTCCACCGGCGAGAATACTGAGCGCCACCGGGACAAAAATCCACAGATGAAAGTCGTTATCAACCTCCGGGGCCGGAGCCGACCGGACCGTCACATTTGTAGAACCCAGCGACAAACTTGACGTTTGGCTAGGGATTGTTTGCAGGTCTATTGAAACCAATTTGACATTGGTTAGATCAATGGTGGTTGGCGTAGTCCGTAATCTTTGAAACGTGATCCGGGCCAACCGGCCACCCCCATTAATGGCCGGGGTGGGGTGCAGTAAGGTTCGGGCATAGGTTATCTTTCCTTCTGCCTCTTGGACCCTGTTGGCGACAACAAAACTTTTGCCTGGCTCAGTTGGCAACAGATTGCCCGGTTCAACTTGCCCGACCACCGCCAAAACATCGGGATCATACGTCACGTCACATTGCGCCCCATAAAGATCGATCACGTTATCCACCAATACGTCAACGATCAAAATCCGGTCATTTTCTTCAGCCTGCTGCAAGTAGACTCGGGTGTTTCCCTGAGCCACGGCCAGGCCGGTACCGCCAACAAACAACATCAAAATGAGAATGTACGAAAGTTTCATCTGTTGTACGCCACTCCATTCAATAGGCGTAGACCGGCAATGGAAATAAACAGCAGCCCGCATCCTACGGCGATGATTTCACCAAATGAAACCTGAACTGGAACGGTTAACGTTTTTCCACTTTGCAGGGTATGGGTGTAAACATGAACGCCCCCAACAGGCGTTCCGGTTGGGGTTGGCGTAAATGTGCTGGTTGGGGTGGGGGTGTCAGTCGGGGTAGGGGTTGCGGTGGCGGTATTGGTTGGGGTGGGGGTGTCAGTCGGGGCCGTTTGAGATGAACGGATAATAAAATTCAATGCGATGAACGGCGGCAAATTGTTGTGTGCGTAATCGCTGCCCAGATACCGTGTGTTTTCGCCATAATTAGCCTCTCCACCGGCTGATGCTCCGGGAAAGCCCGCGTTGGAGCCAGACGCCAAAAATTTGGTCACCGAGCGGTGAATCTGGTGGCGATGGGCGGGCAGCTCGTCCGTGGTCAACTCGTGTTCGCTCTCGCCACCGGTTTCGGTCAAATCGATTGAGCATGTCACCCCGCTGCCGCATGGCAAATTTTGCGATTGTGCGCCTATGATAAATCTGCCCGTTAGATCGGGGACGCAAAATGAGTCGAAGACACAACCATAGTCGCAGCCAATCACGGCGTATAGATCAGGCGCATCCCAAATTGGCATGCAGGCGCCATTGGCCAGGAGGTATCCAGACGGCGGGGTGGACCCGGCATAAATCAGGATTTCCCCAATTGGGCCATCAGCCTGGACACCAATAGAGAACGCCAGACAGACAGCAACAACAAAGAGGATAACAAAAAAGCGCATGAACCTGATCATGCGCTCATTTTATCAAATTCCACTATGAAAAGTGCATAGGTTTTTTATAGCACTTTATTCCAGACAGGCCGAACATTGGAAAAATTGGCCACTTTTTTGGGTTTTGATGCTTTCCCGGATTTGATTAACGATGTCTGACCAATATCCGTTCCAATTTTTTTCCTGAGACGCTTCACGCTGGAGCAGGGTTAAAATGTTGTATACGTCCAATTCTTCTAATTCCAGGATGATAATTTTGTCGTCATTGTTCATGTCAGTACCTCACCAAGATTTGATAAAAATAACTTAGAAGCCAGAAGAAGCCCAGATATAGAACCGCAAACACTACGGCCAGAAAAACAATCATGGCGACATCGAATAGCTGAGAACGCTTTTTATCATCGGCCATGATCACGACTCCAATGAATCGTGCTGGCCACCAACGCCAAAAACAACAAAGGCCCGGGCCAAAATAAGGGCTCATCAACCATGCTATAGGCCAAAATCCCCGCCAGGATCGCCAACACATAGCGGGGCATCCTGGGCCGTAAAGCCAATAATTTCCCGCCGGCCGTGACTAAACCGGTCAGGCCGACCAAACCCGTTTCAGCCAGCCACGAGACTAACGCATTGTGGGCATGAATCTGGTGTAGGTTCATCTCGGGGATGAATTGCAGGGCTTTTAGTCCACCCGGACCAACGCCAAAAACAGGATTGGTCCCAAATGCAGAGATTGCACTTTCCCAATAGTACATTCTGATCCAGGCGGATTCTGGCCGCCAGGCGATGAGGGCCGCCAGGCCGGCGGCTACAAGAGGAATACATAGACCCACAGTCCGCAACCGTAACCGCAAATATGGCCACATCACAACACCAACGGCCACAATGGTACCCAGAATTCCTGACCGGCTGCCGCTATCCAGAAAAAACAAGACCAGAACGTGGGGCGCGATGTAAATCCAGGCCCGTTTACTAAGACCCACGGCGATGAAGATCATCGCCCAGAAAGAAACTATGTTGCGATGATCCCACCATCCCAGGTAAAACGCAGCCAGCATGATCCCTGGCCAGAGCCACCCGGCCCAGTAAATCCCGTCAAAAATCTGTTTGTCGTCAAGATGGACGCTGCTGATCGCCAGCACGGCGACAGCCAGAGCGTAAAGCCATAGCCGACTGAGACTGTAATCTATGATCTGATAGTTAACGACCGTTGACAGCAACACGGCCAACAATGGCCATTTGAGGATTGTAAACAACGGCACCTTATGCTTGAGTAACAGCCATATTCCCCAGGCAATTGTAGCCCATCCCCCAATCAGCCAGGCATAAAGAACAGTATTGTTACCGTAGAATTCGGTGCCGCCAAACAGGGCCAAAATTAGAACGAAAGTGGTGACAAGCCAGCTTTTCATTTAGATGATTTGTAGAACGAAAGCGCGTAAATCAGCGCGGCCAGAAAACTCAGCACGGTCGTTATGAGCAAAGCGTCAAAAAAATTGATGTAGTTCATGTTAATTTTCCTCAAAATTTTGATAATACGGAGAAGTCCCATTACCGCCGTGACGCTCCGGATCTCGTGACTGGATTATGATTTGGTGTCTGGCCGTCCAACGACCGGCCATAAACACGATCACCGTCCACAGAACCGGTGCAATGCAGATGAGGAAGAAGGGGAATACACCATCCATAGTTGTTACTCCTTTCGGGTTAGTCGGCCTCAGTAACTGCTGAGGGTTCAAGATTTTCTAAATTGTCCCTGTCCGCCTGGTTGCCGTTTTTTGCCGGATTCTGGACGCGGGACGCTAAAATCTCAGCCCATTTCCGGTCAAATTCAGACTCGAATTTCTGGGCCGGGATCAATTGCCGGGGAGTCTGGCCACCGGGAGATGGAGCCAAATAATAGACCTGGTCATTGATTTCTATTTCAGGCTCCAAGGCTCCTGCACTGCCGGCCACCTCATATTCTTTCAAGATTTCTTCAATGTCGGTTCTGGGGACGCCCTGATTTCTAAAGGCCCGGTATATTTCTTTCATTGGACAGTAACCGTCCAGCTCATTCAAGGCGTATTCAAAAATCTTGTCAGCGGCAATGGCCCGCTGTCGTTCGATCACGTGAGATACTTCACCGCTTTTGGCCGCCTTGACGATTGATCTAACCGTCAAATCCGTGATTTCAGGCGTTTGGAGTTCGGTCATCTGTCCACCCTCACGCCAAACGCAACGACCGGGAACCGCAGGTAGACGGCTGGCGTCATATTTACCGTCAAGCATTAATCCAGAGGCGGGCCCGTTCCCACAGCGAAAAGCGATCCAGTTGGTGATATTATTTTGGATCAGGCCCGTAATTACTGAGCTTTTCGGGGTCTGGGTGGCCAGAACTAAATGAATACCCATGGCTCGGCCCAGTTGACCCACGCGGACAAGTCGCTCCTCCACCTTGCCCTTGAATCTGGGCTGTAACATCACATCTCCTAACTCATCGATGACAACTACCCACCTGGCCATTTTCCGATGGGGAAAGCGTTTATTCCACGTGGAGATTTTTTTTACTTTGCCTTCCAGCAGGCGCGTTCGGCGTTCAATTTCACCCAACAAATAATCGAGCAGTGTAATCAGTTCTGATCCACCGGTAATGATCTTACGGCCCGGAGGATCAAACTTTTTTTCGTTCTGCTTGGGTTCATAGTCCGGGGTTACGGTACGGATTCGGCCCAGTTTTTCGTTTCCTTCCTCATCATGCGATATGCGACGAACAAACGGCACGTCGCCCCCCAGGTGAGGAATTCCCCGAAAGAAAGCAAGCTCAACCCGCTTGAAATCAATCAAAAACAGTCGCAAATCTTCAGGGCTGTTACGGCTGATGAAGGTGCATAAAACTACGTTGATTTCATTGGATTTGCCGCCGCCGACGCTGCCGCCGATACCCAGATTATAGATTTCGGCCAGGTCGGCCAGATATATGCTTTTGTTACGGCCCATTCCGGCTGGCCAGGCCAGAGGTTGGGCACCCTTGGGCATACCGGCCAAACAGTTCTGATAACTCACCCGGTTGGGGATATTGCCTCGCCCGGTTCGATGTTCGACAACGATCCATAATCCGGGTCGTTCGTGATTGGGTGGGTTGAATTCTACGATGGTGTTAGCCCCCAGGGCGCTGGTTAAGGTCCTGGCAATCGGGCCATCCTCGTGATTGGGAAAGAATTTGTCAATAGTAACGCCATAGGGTCGCAACGGATACCAGGTGGCCACCCAAAAGTAGAACGCATAATCATCAAAAAACCAGGTTTCGATGTGACAGTAATCTACCTTCTCATAGGGCCGTTCGTCTTTACGATCTCGAACAGTACGGCGATAGGATAGACCCATGGTGTGCAGCTCGTAGGGTAGCTGATCGGCCAGTTCCTCCCCTCGTTGCCAGTATTGCTGCTGGATCATTTCATACTCGCGTTGTTGATCCAGCCACATCTGGTATGCCTCAGCATCGTCTTCCAATCGACGTAGATATATACGCCATTGGTCTACCCACTCCTGGCAGATGGGGAAGTAGGGATAAAACTTCCCCCAGAGCCGGCGGATAAAATGACGATAAGGATACAAATTATGACTTGCTATCGGACCGGGATCATCCCAGAATTCAGGTAATGGTATGGGAAATATCATCTTCTTTCACCCTAAATTTATATGCTTGACCTCTAGTGCGTCTCTCACGTTCGATTAGACCCCATTCCACCAGTCGCTGTAACGAGCACAGTATAGCAGGCGGTGAATAACACGTTCCATCAGCTATCTGTGTCGCGCTGATACGCTCAGACAGGTCTGAGTTTAAGAGATAGTTATAGGTGGCCAGATCGCAACCCTTGAGGCCGTTGAAAATCATCATGTTCACCTCCTGGATTTCTTGCGCTTTCGTTCCATGCGTTTTCGGCAAGAATAATCGTAATATCTTCTCTTGCCCGTGATAGTCCTCCCACATCCACATGCACACAAGTTCGGTTTAATGGGAGCCTGGTTATCCAAAGTCAATTGCACGGCTACGTCATTGGCGTAAACCCTAATTATTTCATTGGCCAGAACCCTGCCCAATTGCAACGGGACCCCATTTCCTACCGCATTTTTTTTCCGGCCACGGTAAACGGCGGCAAGTCGAAATCTTCTGGTAGGCCCTGTAAACGACATAAAGTCCGGAAATCACGAGTATCTGAAGCCAATGCAAGAGGCTCTTTATTCTCTAACGTGACTGAACGTCGAGTCACGTTTAACGTTCTGCCTGATTTACTGCCAAATTGGATGTGACGTAACCTGGTTACGTCACAATACCAGGCTTGATTGATGTCAAGTCGTTGGTGTGACCAACCAGGTATGTCACAGTTTGGAACACGGGCTACATTCTCAAGCAACCACCATTCAGGGTCTGAATCCGTGACGCATCGAGCGAACTCTTCCAGCATTTTCAAGCTGTAATCACCAGGATTTCGGTTTAGACCGCTAAAATCTTGACACGGCGATCCGGCAATGATACCCCAGAACACGTCGACCGGCGGATGAAAATTGCGAATGTCGCCACCCCAGAGTAAATCAGGCCCACGGACTACACAGAATCCTAATTCCTCAAATGCGCGGCCAAGTAAATCTATGCCGGGGAATAGGGATAACACCAATTCGTTTGATCGACGAGTCACATTAACCCCCGTTTCACGGCCCAGAGATATGGCTTTACTAGCATCTGTTGCCCTGGCAAATAGGTAGCCTGAATATGCAAATGGCATTTCTGGCATAAGGCTACCAGATTTTTGTAGCTACAATTGGCTTTGTCGCCATCCAGATGGTGGACGGTCAAACAGTAACCTTGGCCCGGGTCGTGAGGGTGTCCGCAATGTTCACATTTCCAATTCGCTTTGTCTTTGACTTCCCAGGCTATTTTTTTCCAATCGGCGGGGTAGTCATTCATTCGTAGTAATACCTGTATTGTCTAGGCGCATAGATTTGCAAGTTTGTTGTAGGTGAAATCGGCTCCGAGCTACAACGTTGTACAACATTGTAGCTATTGTAAGTGTTGTAGGCGTTGTAAGTGTTGTAGCTGTTGTAGCTATTGTAGGTGTTGTATGTAGTGTGTTGTTATTGTGTTTTGATTGAAGATAATTGCTTAATAGATCAATATTTGCAAAAAATTTTGTGAAAAGGTGGCTAGAAACTGTCATTTTTGTTAATCGCCCTCCGGCTATTGTAGGTGTTGTAGCTATTGTAAGTGTTGTAGCTGTTGTAAGTGTTGTAGCTATTGTAAGTGTTGTAGGTAGTGTATTGTTGTTGTAATTGAAAGTGCCCTACAATAGCTACAACAACTACAACAAATGAACTAGGTACATAGACTAATTACCTATGGCCTCATATACGATGTGGCCGTTTTCGTCTGTTTTTGTGGCCAGCCCGGCGTTAATCAGGTCCTGCAACCGGCGATACGTGTTACCTCGATCCTGGTCTATGGCAGCGGCTATTTCTGACAGAGACGACTGCCCCAGAACTTTCAACGCGTCATAAACCTCCTGCCGCCTGTGGGTCATTTCCAGATTGGCCGTAGTACCTCCCTCGGTTTGCCAAATCCCGGTTTCCCAATTCATCGACAGCCTGATCTTCTGTTCGTTCACCTCACGCCCGGTGATGGCCAGAAAGGCCCCCTGTACGCCAGGATCACGGTAGAACCCCCAGGCCGTGTCTACCATCGCCCCCTTGGCGACGCTGCCAAATATGTCGCTGACTACGTCCATCGTGGCCATATTTTTTGCTTTGGAATGATGATCGATCAGCATTACTGCACAATGATGGCTGTGAGCGATCTCCTGTAGAGGGTCAAGGGCGGCGGTCATTAATTCCGAGTCCTTTTGATCCCCACTGATACTACGGGAAAAGGTATCTATAATGACCAATCGATATTTTTTTAGCCTGATCTGTTGGGCCAGAATTTCACTGCCGCCTGAGCCAAGGTCCCCGATCTGGCTGTCAAAATTGCCTAACACCATGAAGTCTGCGCTGGCCGTGTTTGTCCAGACCTGTCTTTTCATCCGGTCCTGTAACCTCCGGGGCGGGTCCTCTAGGGCCAGGTAAAGTACGTTTCCCTGTTCCACGGTTTGATTAAAAATATTGCCACCCGTGGAAACGGCTTGAGCCAACTGCAAGGCCAACCATGATTTTCCCAATTTTGGCTTTCCGGCCAGGATGGTCAGACCCTGGGGTAATGATCCGGGAACTACCCAGACCGGTTCGGGCCAATTCGTTTTCAAAATGCAGGTGGTAGAGAGAAGATCAAAAATGTTTTCGCTGGGCGCGGCAGACGGCGGCGGGGTTCGGCCATTGTTGGCGCGAGCGTTGATGTTCCGGTCAACTACAAAGGCCAATTCCATTGGCTGGCCTACGACCTGATATAACTCACGTTCTATGGTAGACCGGAGACGATTATCCAGGATTTCTTTGGCCCGATGGCTGACCACCCTTACCGAAAGCGTGCCGTCTTCTTCGTCACCTACTGATTGACGTAGCCAGGTTTCAAAGGTGGCGTTGGTCATTTTGGATTTGAGATTGGATAAGACTTGATCCCAGATGTTCATATCTAGATTCCTTTCTGACACTCTCACCCACGTTCCGTGTACCATTTCAATTTCTGGCCGAGATTTAGACCCGCCGTTGGATTATTGACGGTGCAGCCAATGGTTTCCAGGCGCTGGACTAAATAGCGCCCGTAATCCATTGAGCAATGAAGGTCTATTTCGGCACCGGTGGCTAAACAATATTTCGTGACCAGGTCGGCCACGCAGTTAAAGGCGTATTCTTTCCTGGCCCGAAACCCGGATGTTTCTGGGCCGTTCAATTGCTCTGTCTCCAGGCTGTTGAATTGGTGTTTTATCCCGGTCGACGTAAGAACGAATGTCATTTTCACCGTACGTGCTGCATAACGCAACTGTTTGCGGAATAGCTGCCAGCTGGGGGCGCTATCCGGTTTGGGACCCTGGATTAGAGCTATTTTCGACATAGTCGCTCCGGCCTCAACTGAACATCTGGAACAGCGTTCAAAAATTAGGACTGTTTCTGTGTTCACCTGGGGGGCGGTCGGATATTTTTGGCTTATGACGTTACGGTGAAAACTTGGGGTCACGTTTCGGTCTATCTGCCTGACCATGGCCATGTTCAAGGCCCTGAGCAGGGTGATGGTATCCTGAATGATCGGAACGCGTTGCTGCTTATGGATGCGATCTTTCAGGATCAACGCCAGAACTCCGCCCGGGCGCAAAACACGTCCGCACTCGCCATAGACGGTAAACATCGCCCGCAGGTAGTTTTCGTATATGTGAATGTTGCCTACGTTCTGAGGATGCAAGCCGTAGGCTATCCCGTAAACGTCATGCCCGGCAGATTGCAAGTTGTGGCTGTTGATGTGCCAATCACTGAGCATATCCCAGTACGGCGGACTGGTGACTATGGCTGACATACTTCCATCGGCCAGAGGCAGGCGACTGGCGTCGAGTTGATTGCATAAGGCCGGGCTTGAAGCTGCAAATAGTCGGGATATCGTGATAGATTTCCGGTTGGTTTCGCAGAGATTGGCCCAGTGAGCTTCTAGCTCCCCGCAGATCACCGGGTATTCGTAGTCGAGATAAACGAGGGCTGATCCGGTCCCCGCCATGGGATCAAGGACAATTTCTCCTGCCGGCAAATACTGCAGCAGGGCCAATAACAGGTTCAGGTTTGCTTTGCCCTGGTGTTGAAAACTGTCCGGGTGAAATATCTGGGACCGGAAATGATTGTCCCGTTTGAAGTTTGTGATTGTGGTCATATTGAATAATACCTGATTAGTTTGTTGGCCGTCTCTATTGGAACGGAGACGGTTTTACCCCACGGGCTGATGTAGCATCCATAAACCCACTCAAATGTAGCCAAAGTTTTGGTTCTTCTCTTTTCAAAGTAGAAGCAATAACCATCAGCAACTTGAATCTCAATGATTTTTAGGCCGGAATTCGTTGCTTCCTTGAAGATGGCTTTTTGTTCTGCGTGTACCATATCTACGGCGTCCCAATCTTCGGTCTTGACTAACTTGTCGAACTTGTGCCTGAGCGCCGCCAGTTTTCGTCTGAGAGTGGATATGGACATTTTTCGTTTTTTCATCTTGTTGTCCTGTTTTTAATGATAGGTTGGTAAAGATAACTTATCTTTACCAACCTATTTTTTTTGTTGCTATGCGAAGAAGTCGCGGAAATAGTCACGCATATCAACCGCCTTGTGTAAGTGATATTCTCCATTCGATGCCAGATGGGCTATGTAACTATCTCCCATTTTGTACGGTGTGTTTCGTTCAATAATGAACCGATAGAGACTGAGTTGTAGGCTGTAGATATTCAATTGGCTGGCGTCAAACTCATTGAAGGGCGGCAACAGGTTCTCGAAATTATTGAACATGTCGAACTTGCCTGTTTTCCAATCAAAAATGTGATATTCGTCGATGTGATGATCTTCGTCTATCTCCCGTCTGTGAAACAAAGCGTCAACCGTTCCCGCTATTCCCAGTTCGGCGTCACCGATGACCCATTCAACGTAGGTCGTTTTAGCCGTAAGATTGCTATATAGTTTGTCAAATGCTTCGATCTCAGGACAGGTTTCGTTGAGAGACAAGAATGGATCAGTCTCGATCTTCTCGCCAGAGAGAACTTTCCGAATATGTTCATGCACCCTGGTACCCAAATCTAACGCGTTTTTGCTTTTTGTGTCCCATTCGGCTAACACATCAGAGACTGATCTGCCTTCCCTATCTGCCACCTTTTGGGCTATGCCCATACGATCAAACGGCTTCTTGAATTGGCCCAAAAATTTTGTAACGCTAGTCAATTCCTGGCCATTCATACGATAGCTGTGACTGTCAGGACAAAAAGTAACTTGAGAAAAATATGTATCCATTTCCAAATCCTTTCTAGTAGTAGTTTTATTAGTTTATTTGAAGCGCCTCATGGCGCGGTTTCCCAGTTTGTTATTTTTGGTTCCCAAAAATGCTATCAAAAATAGACGCATAATTGACCATGCCATTTGATGACTGAGGTCTTGGTCCGTTAGAGTTGGGCTGATCCGTGTGTCCTTTATCCTCCTTGATGAAATTTGGCGGTATGCTATACTCACAAATCGGTATGTTCCATCTTAGTAAGTGATAGAGAGCATCGGCGG
>Ga0180437_10009505_pt1 | contig 12036 bp, 13 predicted proteins | sample SS_ome_4_FD_132410 | JGI IMG/M metagenome (GOLD analysis project Ga0180437, IMG submission 132410) | Hypersaline lake sediment archaeal communities from the Salton Sea, California, USA - SS_3_D_1 metaG | ecosystem: Environmental > Aquatic > Non-marine Saline and Alkaline > Hypersaline >... | reverse complement strand
CAGGTAGGAATGCACGGCCGAGTTGATGGCGAACACGATGCCGAAGAGGATCAGCCCGGTCACCAGCACCGGGCCGGGCGGCAGGCCCTGTTGAAGCGCGATGGCGATGCCTGCGGGAACACGGCGAGGACGAAGGCCCAGAGCCGTGCGGTGTCCCCGCCGGGGCCCCGACCGTGGTGGCTGCGGCGTGTAATGCGCGGCGCCGAGGCTTGCACCGCGCCATAACCGATGACCCAGAGTGCGAGGAAACCGCCGACCTGTGTGAACGACCACCCGAGAACTTCGTACAGGAATACCGGGAGGCCCACCACGAACCAGACATCCCGGGAACCGAACAGGAAGAAACGCGCCGCCGACAGCCAGTTGATGGCCGCAACCGGCGAAAAGACCTGGGTGAATTTCGGCCTGGACTTCATTTTTCCCACCCCGGAGGGCAGCAGAATCGCCGTGACCACGAGCACAATGAGCAGCAGGCTGGCAAGAAGCGCCAGTGCGCCGCGAAAGCCGATCCACTCGAGCAGCGCGGCGCCGACGAAGAATCCGGCGCCCTTGAGGGCGTTCTTGGAGCCGGTGAGCACCGCGACCCACTTGAACAGGCGCGATTCGCCGCCCGCGCCCACCAGGGTCTTCACCGAGGCCTTCGCCGACATCTTGTTGAGATCCTTGGCGATCCCGGAGAGGGCCTGGGCGGCCATCACGTAGGGCACGGTAAGCCAGGCGTCGGGTACGGTCAGCATTCCCAGTGCAAGTACCTGAAGTCCCATGCCGATATGCATGGTGAGGTTGAGTCCGATACGCGCCCCGAGCCAGCCGCCCACCAGGTTGGTGACGATGCCGAAGATCTCGTAGAAGAGGAACAGCATGGCCACCTCGAAGGGCGAATAGCCCAGGAGGTGGAAGTAGAGCACCACCAGCATGCGGATGGCGCCGTCGGTGACCGTGAAGGCCCAGTAGCCTCCCGTGACGACGAGGTAGTTTCTCAGCGACGCGTCCATGGAATGCTCAGTGGATTCTGAATGCGGAATGACAGGCGTTGCAGCGTTCCAGGAGTTCACCAAATCCGGCCAGGACGGGCATCGGCTCGGCTTCCTCGAGCAACCTGCTCAGACGGCTGGCAGCCCGGTGCATCTCCGTGCCCATTTCGCGCATGGCTGGTGGCATGAACTGCGCCATGTGGGATGCGCCGTGGGATTCCAGCGAGGTCATGCCGAGACGCATCTCGATGGCTTCGGCGGCACGGTCCCATTGTCCGGCTGCGGCCATTTCCTGTGCCTCCGCCAGGGCAGCCAGGTGGTCGCGCATGTTCACCAGCATGTGTGCTCGCATCATCTCCGGCAGATCGACGTATTCGCGATCGTCTGCCGGGACGGCAACAGGGAGCGCGGCGCCGAGCAGGGCTGCAAGTAACAAGCGGCGCATCTCAACGCTGTCCCAGCGTGCGGGCGACCTTGCTCGCAAGGTCCATCATCCGGCACACGTAGCCCCATTCGTTGTCGTACCACGCGTAAATCTTGACCTGGGTGCCGTCGATCACCATGGTCGACAGGGCATCGACGATGGAGGACCGGGGGTCGTTCAGGTAGTCCGCCGATACCAGCGGCCGTTCTTCGTAGCCCAGGATGCCTTTCAGTTCACCCTCCGATGCGGCCCTGAAATGCCCGTTGACCTCCTCCGCCGTCACCGGTCGCGATGCCTCGAACACGAAATCGGTCAGCGAGGCATTGAGCAGAGGCACCCGTACCGCGTGCCCGTTCAGCTTGCCGGCAAGTTCCGGAAAGATCTTTGCGATGGCCCTGGCGGAACCCGTACTGGTGGGGATCAGCGACTGGCCGCAGGCCCTGGCACGCCGCAGGTCCTTGTGCCCCTTGTCGACAATGGTCTGGGTGTTGGTGATGTCGTGGATGGTGGTCATGCAGCCGTGCACGATGCCGATCTGCTCGTGCATGACCTTGACCACGGGGGCGAGGCAGTTGGTGGTGCAGGATGCCGCGGTCACGAGGTCGTGTTTCGCCGGGTCGTACAGGTGGTCGTTGATGCCGTAAACGATGTTGAGGGCGCCGTCGGTGGGAGCGGCAACGATGACTTTCTTCACGCCCTGTTCGAAGTAGGTCTGCAGGATCTCGGGTTTCTTGTGGTGCTTGCCCGTGGCCTCGATGACGATGTCGCAGCCGGACCAGTCGGTGTCGGCAATGGCGGCGTTCGAGCTGTGAGCCACCGGGATACCGTCGACGATCATGCGGGAGCCTTCGCTACCACATTCGCGGTCCCATGCCCCGTGCACGGAGTCGAACTGGAGCAGGTGTGCCGAGCAGGCGGCATCGGCGGCAATCTCGTTGACCTGAACGAATTCGAATCCATCCTGTCCCCAGGCGGCGCGAAGGCCCAGGCGTCCCATGCGGCCGAAGCCGTTGATACCGATACGCACACCCATTGTCATCGTCTCCAGAGATGTCTAGTTGTTGACCCATTCGCGGACCTGGTCGGGGCCGGGCAAGCCGCCCGCATGGACCAGTTTCCCGTCCACCACCACGCCCGGTGTGGACATGACGCCGAAGCTCATGATCTCCGCGATGTCCGTTACCTTCTGGAGGTCGATTTCGACGCCGGCCTCCCGGGCGGCCTGGGCGATGACATTGGCGGTGATCTCGCAGTTGCGGCAGCCGGTGCCGAGGACCTTGATCTGTTTCATCCGGATTTTCCTCCCGGTTCGTTACAGCAGCCTTTCGGTCCGTCTGCCTGGACGGGCGGGCAGGGCACGCTGCCGTAGGAACAGTAGACACAGCAGTCTCCCGGTTTCGGACGCACCAGGGTCTTGCAGGCCGGGCATTCCCAGTACCAGATGCAGGCATCCAAGGGCATGGTCTCCGTCCGGCTGAAACCGCAATCGGGGCAGGTGATGATCGATTCGATCTGCATGGTGGTTCCCGGTTTCAGGTCAGCAGGTTGAACGTCCAGCCCACCAGTGTGAACGAAACTGCGAGTACCGCAGCAAACAGGGCCAGGGCCTGCCAGTTGATGACCTTGCGCAGGATGAGCATCTCCGGAAGGGACAGTGCGGCCACGCTCATCATCAGCGCAAGGGTGGTGCCCACGGCCACACCCTTGCCCAGCATGGCCTCCGCCACCGGTATCACACCGGTGGCGTTGGAGTAGAGGGGGATGCCCATGACGACGGCAGCGGGAACGGTATACCAGGCGTCGCCGCCGAGATGTTCCGATACCCAGGTCTCCGGGACGAAGCCGTGGAACAGGGCACCGATGCCGATGCCGATCAGCACCCAGTGCCAGATGCGACCGACGATCTCCCGCACCTGGGCGGTGGCATAGCGGTGGCGCGCCCGGAAACCGGAGGCCGTTTCGGGAAGCGCCGTCTGTCCCATGCGGATTTGCCACACGTAGGGCTCCACCCAGCGCTCGGGCCGGAAGGCCTGCATGGCGATACCGCCGAACCAGGCCACCAGGACGCCGGCGAGTACGTAGAGGGCGGCGAGTTCCCAGCCGAGGATGCCCACCAGCAATACGGCCGCGACCTCGTTGATCATCGGCGAGGCAATGAGAAACGAGAAGGTCACCCCGAGCGGGATGCCTGCCTCGACGAAACCGATGAACAACGGTACCGACGAGCAGGAGCAGAAGGGCGTGACTGCGCCCAGTGCCACGGCCAGTCCGCGTGCCAGCCAGTCTGGCTTGCCGCGGACGAATTCCCGGACGCGCTCGGGTGAGACCAGGGCCCGAAGCAGGCCCATCAGGTAGATGACGACCACCAGCAGGACGAATATCTTTGCCACGTCCATGACGAAGAACTGGACCGCATCGCCCGCCGGTGCCCCGGGTGACAGGCCGAGGAGCCGGAAAGCGACGATATTGCCGAGTGTTTCGAACATCGGGTCGACGCATGGATCAGAGCGCGTAGGCCTCATCGTAGGGCTCTTCGCCCTCCACCACCGGCAGCGGCAGCCGGTTGCCCCAGTGGGACCAGCCGCCGTTGTAGAGGCGTACGTTCTCGTAGCCCAAATGTTTCAGCTGGAGCCACGCAAGACTCATGCGGAATCCGTCGTGGCAGTAGACGTAGACGTTCTGGTCACGCGGAATGTCCTGGTACATGGCCGCCAGCGCTTCATTCGGCTTCCACTTCTGTGACTGGCCATCGACGCCGTCGAGACTGACGATGTTGACGGCGCCCGGGATGTGGCCGCCGCGGATCGAGTGCTGGATGACCTCGCCGCTGTACATGTCGCGTGGCCGTGCGTCCACCAGCGCCACCGCAGGGTCGCGTCTCGAGACCACGTCGTCGTAGACATCCGTCCATTCGACGAACATGTCCCCGCTGGCTTCCTTCAGGGTGACGGTGCCGGCGTCCGGCACGCGCGCTTCTGTCTCGAGTTCGTTGAAGGCGGTCCACTCGATGGTGCCGCCGTCGAGGATCTTCACCCGATCCATGTCGAAGCCGTAGAGCGCCAGCAGGAAGTAAAGCCGGGAGGCGAGTGCCGTGGCGGAATCATCATAGATGACGATGGTGGAATCGTCGTTCACGCCCCAGCGGCGCAGGGTCGCCTGAAAGGCCTCGCGAGAAGGGAAGCGCATCAGGGGAGAGGCGTCGTTGTCGCCCAGGTCCTTGAAACGCTGGACCTGTACAGCGCCGGGTATGTGCCCGACGGTGAAATACCGGTGGGGATGGTAGCGGACCTCCAGGACGACGAGGTTGTCATCTTCGACGTGTTCCGCCAGCCAGTCCGCGTCCGTCAGGAATCCGGGCATGGCTGCAAGCGGACCGGAAAGGAAAACCAGAATGAGAGCAATGAACCAGGGTACGGAGATTCTTTTCACCGGGCTTATCCTCGGGCCGCAGACCGGCCATGAATAGGTGGGTTGGAATATACGCGATTCGGAATATAAAGTGCCAGTCCAGGGTCAGTTGACACCGCAACCGGTGCCGGATCCAGGATCGGTCAGGCGCGCCTCGTCAACATGGAATTCGGGGCGGAGATCGCATGCGGTGACCAGTTCCCGGATGACGTTGCCGGCCCAGATGGGGAGTTCCGGGTTGAGTCGATAGTGAATCCACTGTCCGGCACGCCGCCCCGTGATCAGCGCGTGCTTGCGCAGGATGGCCAGGTGTTTCGATACCTTGGGTTGATGCGTATCCAGCGCGTTGACCAGCTCGCAAACACACAGTTCACCATGCCGGAACAGCAGCACGACGATACGGAGACGGGTCGGGTCGGCGAGGGCGGAAAGCAGATCGTTGGCGTCGAGCGTCATGAGATAGATACGTAAGAGCGTATATATTCGGCAGAGTTTGCCATCATCGGCCTGATTGGTTCAAGACACTTCGGGGGAAGGTGCAAGCCCGCAACAGGTCTTCTTCATCAGAAGGAAGCTTCGGTCCGGTCGGCCACCAGACGGTAGGCGACGTAATACTTGTAGATGTTGCTAACGTACTGAACCGGCTCGCGTCCCACCACCCTGGCAGCGGCCACTTCCACGTTGGAGAACCAGATGTTGGGATCAAGGCCCATTTTCTCGGCCTGGCGGCGCATCTTCAGTACCTTCGCCGGCCCGGCATTGTAGGCCGCCCAGGAAAAGGCGTTACGATCCAGGGGGCTGATGTCCGGATCCGAAAAATAGCGGTCCCTGAGGAAGGCGAGATATCGGACGCCGGCATGGATGTTGTTCTCCAGTTTGTCGATGCGCTCGATACCCACGTTCGGGTCGGCGGCAGTGCTGGGCAGCACTTGCATCACGCCGATGGCACCTCGCGGGCTTTTACGGTCATGTTCCAGCCGTGATTCCTGGTAGGCCTGCGCGGCAATGGCGAGATGATCGAAGTCGTACCGGTCGGCGTATTCCCGGAACAGATCCAGCAGCAATTCCAGCTTGTTGCGCTCAGCCTGCTCGGTGGGGTCGGAGATCCACCGCGTGTCCTCATGGTAGCGCCGGAACAGGATATTTCCGGTTAGGGTGCCCTGTTTCATCTTCTTGGCGAAGGCGTTGAGGTGCTTCAGGAGTTTGGGATTGTCCTTGCGCACGGCCCAGCCGAGGGTGTTTCCGGTAGTGACGTGAATGTTCTCCAGCACGCGGATGTTGGGCAGAACGTGCGCCCACAGTCGGGCCGCGTAGTCGTCTACCACGGTGATGTCCACCACGCCGGAGTTGACAAGTTGAAGGATGTCCCCGGAGAGCAAATGGCTGTCGGCCTCCCGGATATCCACGGGATCGAGGCCGGATTCCGCGAACTCCCGGTTCAGATCCCGGAGGTGTTCAGCGTAGCTGCTTCCCCTTACCACGTAGACGGAGCGGCCTGACAGGTCCTCGACATCATCGATGCCGTCCACGGTCCTGCCGGCGACCACCAGCTCGTCCACCTCCATGGCCTTCCCCGTGGCAAAGGCAACGCGGGCCTGCCGTTCCGGCGTGATGGTGATCAGCGCCGCCGCGATATCTCCCTTGCCTTCGATGAGATCCGGGATGAGTCGGTCGAAGGTGGTGGGGATGTAGATGATGCGGGTGCGCTTTTCACGGCGCCGGATGCCCCGGTTGAGCGCTTTTTCATACTCCTGGAGGAGTTCCACCTGGAGTCCGCGGGCTGTGCCTTCCTCGTCGAAGAAGAAGTCGGTCGGGCTGTAGGTCACCAGTACGCGAAGTTCGCGCCGGTCCCTGATCCCGGGGAGATCGTCGGTGTGAAGCGGGGAAACCAGCGCCTCGGCAAGGGAAGGGGCCTCGCCGTCCACCTCTGCCTGTAACTCGTCCAGGTCCGGCTCGCTCGGTGGCGCGGGTTCAGATCCGGCCGACGATGCCGCTCGACTGGGGGAAGATTCGGGGGCGACCGCTTTTTCCGGGGTCGGAGTTTCAGGGGCTTTTTCGCAGGCGGCGAGAAGAAAAACCGCAAAAAAGCATGCAGTACCCGCACGCCATCCCTGTGGCAGAATCCAGCGCGTTGTGCCTACTCGACACATCCTTCCGGCGCGTGGCTGAGGTCGGTTTCCATGGATCAGGTCCCTTCGGCAGCTTCATCCTGCTGTCATCGCCGCGCAGGATGATGACGAGTTTTCCACGGCAGGTGGCTGTGAGCAATCCCCGGCCGTGGTTGCGATCATTCGGCTGGCGGCGCTGGCGCATTCGTGCTGGTCATCCAGGGCGCTTTGTCGCAGGATGATGTGCATATTTTAAATTTACCAACGGAGTGATGACGCTATGAACTCGAATCTCAGAAATGCTGTTGCTGGTGCCACGCTGATTGCCGCAACTGGCGTGCTGGCAGCGGACGAGACAGTCCCTGCTCGTGCCGAAGGTATGCTGGTGACAGTGACGGCGACCGTCGAGGCGGTGGACCTCAAGGCGCGCACCGTGGAACTCAAGCGGGAAGATGGCTCGATGGTGACCATCGAGGCCGATGATGATGTTCGCAACCTGGAGCAGGTCGAAGTCGGGGACATCGTCGAGGTGGACTACTACGAGATACTCGTCACCGCGCTCGAGCCCACGGCTACTGGTGTTAGAGAGCGGATCGAGCGTGTGGAGACGGAGCGGGCGGCACTGGGTGAGAAGCCTGCCGGCGCCGTGACCCGGACGGTGGAGATCATCGCCTCCGTCATGGAACTGGATCGCGAGAACCGCCTGGCGACCCTCAAGGGAGCCAAGGAGACCATCACGGTGAAGGTGGACGATGATGTGGATCTGGACAAGGTCAAGGTAGGCGACGACGTGCGGGCCCTCTATGCCGAGACCATCGCCATCACTGTGAGGAAACCTGAGGCCAAGTAAGGCCACGACGGCAGCCCCGGCGGCATCGCCGGGGCTGCCCCGCCAAATTGCTGGTAACACAACGATACGGAGCCACGATCATGCAGGAAACCGCTACGCCAAACCCGATGCAGGTGCAGCAGGCCATCTTCGGCGAGGTTCGCAAGCACTGGGGCTGGTTGCTCGCGCTGGGTATCGTTTTTGTGCTGCTGGGCACCATCGGGCTAGGTATGACAGCCTTTCTTACGCTGACCAGCATGCTCTTCTTCGGCGTGCTGCTGATCATCGGCGGTGGCGCAGAACTGGTACAGGCGTTCAGGGCAAAGGGCTGGCGCAGCGTGCTCTGGTCTGTGCTGATTGCCGCTGTCTACATCATCGGCGGGATCGCAGTGATCAACAATCCGCTGGCCGCCTCGTCGGCCATCACTCTCATGCTCGGGGGCGTCTTCGTCGCCATCGGCATCATGCGCCTCATCATCGCTTTCCAGATGCGCCACTTTCGCGAGTGGATCTGGCCCGCGCTCGGCGGCGTGCTCTCCATCTTCCTCGGTGTTCTCATCTTCTCCGAGTGGCCGGTGTCGGGTATTTGGGTAATCGGGTTGTTCATCGCCATCGAGATGATCGTCCACGGCTGGTCGCTGGTGGCGCTGGCGCTGGCGGCGCGGAGCGCACCTGTCAGTCAGGACGAGGATGCTGCCAGCGCAAACTGATCGCCTTAGCTCCTGTTCGAACACGCCCAGCAATTGCGCGATCTTCTGCGCCGGACGGGATCGGGAACTTTGCCCGATTCCGCTGACGCGCCGCGCCGGAATTCCGTTGAGCGGCCGGGTGTCAGGTAAACTGGCTGCCGGCGGTGCCTGATGTCCCGGGGCCATTCCGGCGCATCGGTGCCATATCAAAAGGAAGCCATCGAGTCACATTCATGGAAACAGGACCCCGAGAAATCGTCACGCCCTTTCGCCCCATCCCGCTGGATGTGCCGGAAGGCATGAAACCCAATGAGTTTTTCAACAGCACCGAGAATCTGAACGATCTCGTCCACAACAACGGGTTGCTGGTGAATCCCGAGAACCTGCTGATGTACCGCAAGGCACTGGGACACAGCAGCGAGTTCGATACCTCGATTATCTACAACACTTCCCGGGTGATCCTGGATCCCCTCGGGCGCCCGGTGCGCCGCACCCAGGTTCCGCAACAGGTCCGGCATACCTGGAACCGGATGAACCAGATCCTGATCGAATACATGCTGGAGCAGTATCCGGACCCCGAGGAGGCCCTGGTGCTGGCGGGGGAGGCCAGTCTGGACGCCACCTGGCCGCTCACCTCTCCGGGTGTGCCCAGTATCCGGATGCTGCACAACCACTTCATCGTCTTTCCGATGGAACAGCTGCGGGCCGCGAAGCTGGCGGACGCCGATAACCCGAACCTCACTGACGGCGGCCAGCACAGCCTTTTCCAGGCCTACATGCGGGATGTTTACCGGGAGTTCTTCGATCGCGCGCTAGACCTGGAAATCCTGGAGCCAGCCAGTTCGACATCTTCACGGCTCGGTCTCACCGGCTATCCCCAGGGACTGCCGTGCTGGGCGGTCCGGGGCGGTGCGGAAGCCCTCAGGGATGTCCGCTTCTGGAAAGAGTACGACCTGGTGCTGAAGGGGTTCATCGACTTCTACCGGACCTTCTTCTCCCAGGTCTCCACGCGCAATGCACCCATCCCCCGGGACGTCCATTTCCCGGACGAGGTGGAGAGCGTGCTGCTGTTCAACAACGACTTCCTTGGAACGGCGAAGCGCGTGCGGGACCGCTGCATGACCGATGCGCTATACGCCAACTCCATCCGCTGGAAGCCCGCATTCAAACAGCTCATCTATCGCAACGACGAGGGCCGGCTCATCGTTACCATCAGCCAGAACTCCATCGGAAACGCCATCACCGAGCTGCTCGGCGTGGTGGTCCGGCGGGTACCCGATGCCGAAGCTTACGCGGAGTTCGAACCGGAGCTCATCCGCAAGCTGCTGGAGGTCCGCGCCCGCCTGATCGATGCAGACCTCGGCAACGGTATCGCTACCGATTACTGGTCTGAGCAGTAGCGCGAAAGAGGCAGCGAGGGGCGCGAGCGGGTCATTCCGGAAGTCCCGTGGTCGTCGTGAAGGTGCCGGATGTTGCCCGGTTCCCAGGCCCGGTCTCCACCATGCGGGCCGCACCGATGCTTCTCGGGGACTTTTACGAAAAGTCTCTTTTAATCAATCACCTAAGGACGCGTTGTTCCAGGCGGACCCTGCGGATTGCCGCCCCGAATCTCGCGTCGGGATCAGGACGCTCGCACCTGCCAGGTCTGCGACCCACGACTCCGGGAACACCGGTGGCCACGCCGTCCTTCTGCGGAAAACAAATCGAGACGATGCCGAAGGAGAAGACCGTTTGTATTTCCGATACACTCCATTGGTTTAGTTAATCTAGCTGCACGCAGAACGCTCGGACAGTGCCCGAAAACGACTCATTGACGGTAGCCTGCAAGTCGTCAGGGGGCGGTTGGCCCCCGTCGCGTCGTGTTGTTGCCGACTGGTAAACGTCCATGAATTCCCTGATTGTTCTCGTTCCTGGATTGCCGGTGCTTTCGGCGATACTCACGCACCTTCTGGCGCCCCGTGCGGGACGGGGTGTGGCGCGAATCAGTGTTGGCTTCGCGCTGCTGACCTTCCTGTCCGCGGGGGCCCTGCTGGTGCTTGCCGTCATGGGGGAGCCCAACCAGGCGGTCAGTCTGGATCGGGATTGGGGCATCATCCTGTTCGATCCGCTGAGCTCGCTCATGGCGTTGGTGATATCCGGCATCAGCCTGATCGTTCATCTCTACTCGGTGCGTTACATGGCCGAAGAGACCGGCTACGCGCGTTTCTTCGTCATGCTGGACTTCATGACTGCCGCTTTGCTGTTAATGGTAGCGGCTGGTGACCTGATCACCCTGCTGATTTCCTGGCACATTATCGGCGTGATGCTGTATTTCCTGCTGGGGCAGGATACGCAGAGCCAGACAGCGTATCGCTACGGCCTATGGACATTCATCACCTACCGGATCGGCGATATACCGCTGGTGCTGGCAGCGGTGGTTCTTTTCCATGCATACGGGACCTGGTCCCTTCCCGTAATCTTCGAGCAGCTGGGCGCGAACCCGGATGCTGAGACCTTCTTCGGCCTGCCGGTCGCCGAGGCTGTGGGCGCGCTGGTGGCGATGGCCGCCTTCGCACGTTCAGCGCAGTTCCTGCTGCACATCTGGCTGCCGTACACGATGGAAGGTCCAACGCCTGTCTCGGCGCTGATGCATGCGGGCATCGTGAATTCGGGTGGTTTCCTCATCAATCGTTTTGCGCCCTTGTATATCCACACCGGCGACGTGTTGCACTGGGTATTCGTCGTCGGCTTGTTCACCGCAGTCATTGGTTCCGTGTTGATGTTGTCTCAGAACGACGTGAAGAAGTCGCTGGGCTATTCGACCATGGGTCAAATGGGCTTCATGATCATGGAGTGCGGTGTGGGTGCCTTCTCGCTGGCGATCTTTCACCTCATTGCACATGGCCTGTTCAAGGGCACCATGTTTCTCAGCGCAGGTGGCGTCATCGGCGAGGCGCGCAGGGATGACGGGGTCCCGAAAGACGATCTCTACACCTTCGTGGTGGAGCGCGAAGCGCCCAAGGTGCAGCAACCCCTGCTGGTGATGGTGGGTATCACCCTGGTGATCCCGATACTGGTGCTGGTGCTGACGCACTGGTGGGTGGCGCCGGACCTGTACCAGCGACAGGGAGCGATCATTCTGCTGTTCTTCGGATGGGTGACAGGCGCGCAACTGCTGTTCTCCACCTATCACATGAAGGCAGCGAACCCCTGGCGTCTGCTGGGACTCATTCTCTTTTCCTTCGTGGTGGTCGTGGTGGGCTATACGTTGATCAGCCATGCCTTTGACCAGTTTCTTTACAACGATCATGAATTCGCATCCCAACTGTACAGGGCAGCCGGTATCGATATCGTCTGGTTCGATACACTGGTGGTGCTGACCACGATCATCGTGGTGCTGGGCTGGGTTCGCGCCTACCGCGTTGAAAAACTGGGGTCGCACATCGACCAGAAGCCGAGCCACTGGTGGATGAATTTCTATTCGCTGATTGCGCGGGAGTTTTACATTATCGATTTTTACTCGGGACTCAGCCGGCGTCTGCTGGCTGCCTCGGCGCGGTTGAACGTGTGGTTGAGGTGGGGCTGACATGACGGACCTGAGTGTTCTGCTGATTGCGATCTTTCT